>WBZO01000973.1_pt1 | contig 50519 bp, 39 predicted proteins | sample 5204261 | NCBI WGS metagenome assembly WBZO01 (sample SAMN12412400, study PRJNA552823) | activated sludge metagenome | isolation source: activated sludge from anammox sidestream of wastewater treatment plant... | place: USA: North Carolina | collected 2017-09
CTATACAACCAGCACTTGCCCCAATCTTCGCTCAGGAGTAAAACACCTGTACAAACGATGAAAGAATGGTACATTTCTCACCCTCACCTCTTCCATAAAAATCCAGACAATCTGCCGGGATGGGACAGCTAATTAGATTTCCGGGTAATAATCCGAGATATCCTACTGTTTGATACTCGTGGTAAATGGGATAGAAACTAAGTTGAGAACGTAGTTTTTCTTGACCAAACAAAATTAATTTGTGTTTATCCAATAACATAACGCGTAATCCAAAAGGTAACCATTTAGGCTTGGTTTCTTCTGTAAACGTGGGTGGCCATTGATTTTCTGGCTCCTGTTGCGCCTGCTGGATAATTCGCTTGGGCGGGCGATGCCGATGAGGATCGGCATGCCATAGTAATGCTATCCATTCCTGCTTATTCTTGGTTAAATTATCCCAACCATGGTGTTCAGCGTAATACTCCTCTAATACATCAATGATTTTATCCAGGCGTTCCTGCTGCTTTTTCGCGACAAACTCAGCAAATCCTCGTTCCAGTGACCAATTGGTGAAAAAATACATTCCCATGACTGCTAAAAAAGTAATCAGCAGAAAAGTTAGGAATAATTTGATCCGGATTGACATGAAATTACTGAAGGCAGAAAAATACAATAAAAAACCTACTTATGTGTTTCTCGTTGCAAATTCCAATACTTGTTTATCTCGTCCAATTGCTGCAACAGCAATGGTTACGCCATTTTTTTGATAGCGTACTAGACAGTCGCGTGCAGTAATATCACCATCTATTTCAATTGCATCCCATATTTGGGCATGACCCGCATAATTGATAGTGAGGTCATAATGCACACTCCAGAAAAAAGGTACATCTTGAAACTTCTCGTGAGCGCCTAGCAGGTTTTTAGCAACAGTTTGCCCTTGTCGTTCTGCAACCACCCAGTGTTCGATTCGTAGCGCTTGTCCGCTTGCCGTGTCATGCCAACGAGCGACATCACCCGCAGCATAAATTCCTGGTACATTGGTTTGTAGATATTCATCTACCAGAATGCCTTTATCGGTATTAAGGCCGGCAGATTCGGCTAACGTAGTACGTGGCCGTACTCCGACGCCGAGAATAACAAGATCAGCATTTAGTTTGGTGCCATTACTTAATGTTACCGTTTCAGTGTCAATATGCGTTAGTGACGTTTCCATATGGAATATCACGCCCTGTTTTTCATGCAAGTCACGGATAAAATTACCTAATTCAGTTCCCAACACGTTCTGTAACGGGCATTGATCTAATGAAACAACATGAACAGCAAGATTGCGTGTACGCAAAGCAGCCGCTACTTCCAGACCAATGAACCCTGAGCCGAGCACAACAGCTGTCGTGGCATGTTTAGCATGTTCGATAATGCGTCTGCTGTCTGAGAAAGAGCGTAACGTAAATACATGCGCATTTTCCTGGCCGGGAATGGGCAACCTGATAGGCTCAGCACCAGTTGCTAGTACTAGACGATCAAATGAAATGTGTCGCCCATCTTGAGTTGTGAGCTGATGGTTAGCTGTATCGATATGCTGGACATAGGTATTGAGCTGTAAATCAATATGATTATCTTGATAAAAATCTTCTGATCGTAAGGGCATCCACTCTTCCGGTGCGGTTCCGGCGAGATAATCTTTGGATAAATTGGGACGATCACAAGGTGCATCAGCATCGTCACTGAGCATTGTTAGTTGTCCTGAGTAACCGCGTCGGCGTAACATTTCAGCGCAAGCAAATCCTGCAGCGCCACCTCCCACTATAACAATATTTTTAGGTTGCTCCATCGTTGGGGCCAATTGTTCAGCTGATGGAGCAGGTGTAATTTTGTTGCGTACAAAAATACGCTCGCCCTCACGCTCCACTTGCCAACAGGGTAGTGGATCAAAAGCTGGTGCACCTAATGCCTCGCCATTACGGAGTGAAAAACAGGCGTGGTGCCATGGACAATGAATAGTTTCATCGACAATTAAACCTTCTTTCAGCGGGCCGCCATAATGCGTGCAACGTGCACCTACTGCTGTAATGTCATTACCAATACGCACGAGGATGACGGGCTCGTCACCAACATGCCCATACAATAATAATTGATCACCAAAATCAGCTAGCGATACGCCTTGGGTAAGGTCAGGTCCTGAATCTTTTGCTGTATCTGAAGACATTGTTATCCTCCTTTTGAAAATTTAAGAACGAAACTGCCTAAATTGGTGCGAGTACTGGTTTTATGATTAATAAGTGGTTGCTATTTGTTGCAGTAAGTATGGCACATGCAAACGTAGCAAGTGAAAAACAAATTACAAAGGGAGATAGAAAATGAAATAACACGTATGAGAATTGTTTTTCATTTACTCATCAGGGTAACCAAACCCGTATAATTAACGCTTTTTAATTTCTCAAGAGGAATCCTGATGCATACCGGTACTACCCTTACACAGTTCATCATTGAAGATCAGCGCCGTTTAGCAGGCGTAAGTGGTGATTTCACGGCATTACTAAACGATATCGTGACTGCTATTAAGACTATTTCTAATGCGGTGAACAAGGGTGCGCTGATTGGTGTCATGGGAGCGCTTGATACAGAAAATATCCAGGGAGAGACACAAAAAAAGCTGGATGTGATTACCAATGAAATCATGATTCGTAACAATGAATGGGCTGGTCACTTAGCAGGTATGGCATCCGAAGAAATGGAAGATGTTTACCAGATCCCTAGTCAGTATCCGCTAGGAAAATACTTGCTGATATTTGATCCGTTGGATGGTTCTAGCAACGTGGATATCAATATTTCAGTAGGAACTATTTTCTCGATTTTACGTGCACCTGTGGCTGGACAAACAGCTAGTATGGAAGATTTTCTACAACCCGGCGTCAAGCAGGTCTGTGCCGGTTATGCTTTGTATGGTTCTTCTACTATGCTGGTATTAACGACCGGAAACGGTGTGAATGGTTTTACGTTAGATCGTGATATTGGAGAATTTGTATTGACACATCCGAATATGAAGATACCAGCAGATACCAAAGAATTTGCGATTAACGCATCAAACCAGCGTTTTTGGGAAGCGCCTGTGCAACGCTATGTATCGGAATGTTTGGCAGGTAAAACTGGTCCGCGTGGCCGTGATTTTAATATGCGTTGGGTAGCTTCAATGGTAGCTGAAGTACATCGCATTCTTACTCGAGGGGGTATTTTTATGTATCCTCGTGATACCAAAGACCCCAATAAACCTGGTCGTTTACGTTTAATGTATGAAGCTAATCCAATGAGCTTTATCGTTGAACAGGCTGGAGGAATGTCGGTGACTGGTTACGAACGTATTTTAGATGTTGTACCTGAAAATCTGCACCAACGTGTTCCTGTCATTCTAGGATCAAAGAATGAGGTGGAAGTGGTACTGAAATACCATAGCGCCTGATCAATGCTCAGTTGACGTTACGCGTTACGATAGGGGGCTGTGGACTGATTACCCTCGATTATGTGGACGAGTGTAGTCAAGTTCCGGTCCTTTAGGAATAATCCGGGTAGGATTAATGGTGGAATGACTGTAGTAGTAATGCGTTTTAATGTGTGTGAAATTAACAGTATCAGCAATACCTGGTATCTGGTATAGCTCCCGCAAATAGTTGGCTAAATTGGGGTAATCTTCGATACGCTGTTTGTTAAGTTTAAAATGACTATAATACACACAATCAAAGCGAATCAAGGTGGTAAACAGGCGCCAATCAGCTTCAGTTAGCTGTTCGCCAGCGAGATAACGCTGCGTACTAAGTAAATTCTCAAGGATATCTAATCTGGCGAATACTTGATCATAAGCCTTTTCATAAACCGATTGTTTAGTGGCAAAACCAGCTCTGTATACACCGTTGTTGAAATCGTGGTATACCGCGGTATTAATTGCATCAATTTCACCGCGTAACGTTTTGGGATAAAAATCTAACTTGTTGTTTGTCAATGCATTAAATGCACTGTTAAACATCCGAATAATTTCGGATGATTCATTACTGACAATAGTATTACGTTGTTTGTCCCATAATACGGGTACTGTAACTCGGCCGGTATAGTCTGGTTTAACGCGGGTGTAGAGTTGATATAAATACTGGATATCGGGGATGGGATTATTTTGAGAAACTTCACTGAATACCCATCCATGTTCTAGCATTTTGGGATCGACAATAGTGATCCCTATATATCTCTCTAAGTTCTTTAAACGGCGAAAAATAAGGGTACGATGTGCCCAAGGGCAAGCGAGTGATACAAATAAGTGATAGCGCCCGAGTTCGGCAGCGAACCCTCCTTCTCCAGAAGGACCGGGTTGCCCATTTGCTGTAATCCAATTGCGATATTGAGCATTTTCGCGTACAAATTCTCCATTTTGAGAGATATACCATTGATCGTGCCATATACCGTTAATCAAGAGTCCCACTGATTATCTCTCCGTTTATTGGAAAATACTGTTGATAGCACATGCTTACTAGGCAAATATTTGTTAGCTATATAACAGCGTACAGAAGCGCATGAAGTGAGTGAATAGCTATCGAGCCGTAGAATAATAACAATATAGCTGGTTTATTGATGCTTCTTCTGCAAAATACTTGGATTGTGTTTGTTATAGCATGAGTTTATGAATATTTGGAGCAATAGATTTTATAGGTATTAAAAAATTTAGGATTGAACATAATTTGAATTTTTATTGAACGATTTTGCTGATACAGCGTCACTATGCAGTAATTTTATGCAGATTTTTCTTACCGTAAACCCTAATGGCCTATCTCATCTGGCCTCCCTCTGAGCCTGTGCGGGAACTCCGTACAGGCCTTTTTAATAGTAAATTCATTACATCAGCTGTTCTATATAGTATGAATTTCCTGTTTCATGTTGCGAAGCATGCGTAATACATAAAATAGTTCTCCCTTATCCCAGGGAGTAAAGCGTGGCAACTGGAATAGATCATTGTTTATTTGGGCGGCTCCCCATGCGGTTGAAACAGCCGCTTCAAATCCCGCTTCTTTAACCATTTTCACATGCACAGATAAATAATCTTTACCTGGTTTACCATTTGGATAAGCAAACAAACGTACAGGCGCACCAATAATTGCTTCAAGCTTTGTTTTACCTTCCTCTATTTCCGCTCGGGCTGTTGCATCATCAATGCTTACAAGGATTGGATGCGTAACAGTATGGGCACCTATTTCCATTCCTGCATTGTGTAATTGTTTGACTTGTGCCGATGTCATCATAAGGTTATTAGGTAATTTAGCTGAAACAATGGCACTGAGTTTTTCCACCTGTAAAGCTCTTGTTTCATGTGGTAAATATTTTAGGTTATTGATCAGATAGGTTAGTGTTTTACGTCTTTGTTCAAGTGTTGCTATCGTGTGGATACCTAAATTAATTGAGCTGAGGTCAAGTTCATTTCCTGTGGCAAGGCGTACTGATTCAATAACAGTATCATTCCACATTCTTCCACCATCCAGAAAACCAGAGGCTACAAAAAAGGTTGCTGGTACTCCATATTTTTGTAGAAGGGGGAGCGCTATTTCTGCGTTATCCGCATAGCCATCATCAAAGGTAATACAGGCTGCGCACTTAGGTAATGTTCCATTCCGCAACTTACTTACTGCTTCGGAAAGTGGTAGCACATTAAAGTTTTTAACCAGGTGATTGAGTCCTACTTCAAACGCTTTTAACCCACCGTCACCAACTAGTAAATCAGGTTCAGGTATGACGCGATGATGGATAACAATCGATAATCTCGCGCCCTTTCCTGCAGGAGAAAATATGGAAGGCAGTATTTTCATTGAAATAGTGATACTCAATCCTTAGTGAAAGATAGACAAGAATACAGCTGATTGAATATAAACAGACTAATATTAATTACTATTTTTTATGTTATTTAGAAGATTTACAGTACCTCGGGTGTTATTACCGCACGCAGAATAATACTTTCCTGCTCACCCTTGTGCTTGTGACTAAACCACCAAATAGAACCTTTGCGTACGCTGAAGCCGATTTCATCTCCTCTTAATAAGAGCGAAGCGATTTTTCCTAGAGTTGGTTGATGTCCTACTACTAGTACGGTGCCTTCTGCTTCTGGCCAGGCGATTGTATTGAGTACTTGATATGGGGTGGTGTTGGTTCCAACTAGCTCACTGGTTTCAAAATGACTAGTTAAAGCTGAAGCTGTTTGTTGGGTGCGTTTGGCCGGACTCACAACGATATGCGTATCTTGTGGTAATTTGGATTCCAGCCAGCGCGCCATCTTTTGTGCCTGTTTTAATCCTTTTTCGGTTAATTCACGTGCAGCATCAGGTATCCGATCTTCCGCTTCGGCGTGGCGCCATAAAATTAAATCCAAGATTGTGTTCCTTTTTCAGATAGATTAAGTTTGATAGATATTGTTTTGTCTGAAAACAACTAAAAAATTGATAGAAAGCTAATTATGCTATTTTTATTTATTCTTGTTTAAGTTGCCATTTCAAAGAGTGTGCCAGTAAGTGCTGTAAATCCCATAGCAAGTGCTCCCCAAAAAACTACTCGTGTAGCGCCGATCAATATGTTTGCTCTCCCGAGGTAAGCTGCAAGTGTGCCGAGAGTAGCCAATGAGAGCAACGATGTAATGGTTACTGCCGAAATAATCTGTGATGTTGAAGCAACCATGATTGCTAAAAGTGGCATAAGCGCTCCAAGCGTGAACATAGCAGCTGAGGTAAGAGCTGCTTGTATGGGCTTGGCATTAATGCGTTCATGTAAACCTAACTCATCCCTAAGATGTGCGCCAAGCGCATCATGTGCCATCAACTGTTTGGCTACTTTTCTGGCTAATTTGGGTTCAACACCCCTGGCTATATAAATATCTGTTAATTCTTGAATCTCATAATTAATATCTCGAATAAGGTGGTATTGCTCAAGTGCAATATCCGCTTTTTCCGTATCAGCCTGAGAGCTTACGGAAACATATTCTCCTGCTGCCATGGACATGGCTCCAGCAACAAGACCGGCTATTCCAGCCAGCAGAATTTCTTCAGTACCGGCATGGGCGGATGCGACACCGATAATTAGACTGGCAGTAGAAACAATGCCATCGTTGGCTCCTAGTACTGCTGCTCGTAACCAGCCTGTTCGATGCGAGTAATGATCATTTTCATGTGTCATAATTATTTCTCGGAAAAAATCAAAAACCTAAACTTTCTTTACTATATTTCTTAACCAGTGAGAAATATCAGCTAATTCCTGATCACATACCGCATGTGCCATTGGGTATTCGTGCCAAATAACCGAATGGTTGTATTTGCGCAACAGTTGCATCGAGGTACGGGCTAGACTAATAGGTACGATATTGTCATAATTGCCATGCGCCATGAATATGGAGGTTGCTTGGTTAGCGGTATGTGCCTCTTGCTTAACCTTGTGTGCTAAAGGCAAGTAGCCGGAGAGCGCGATGATGCCAGCCAGCTGCTCTGGGTGACGCAACCCAACTTGCAGCGCCATTGCAGCCCCTTGCGAAAACCCAGCTAAAACAATGCGTTTGGATGGTATTCCTCGCTGGTTTTCACGTTCGATCAGTGCTAGGATTGCGCGTTGTGATCTGAGTAATCCAACTTCATCTTCTCGGCTAGTGAAATCAGTGTGTTGAATGTCGTACCATGCTCGCATGATATATCCGCCGTTGATGGTGACAGGCTGCATTGGAGCGTGTGGAAATAGAAAGCGAATGGGGACAGCTGGCAAATCAAGAGTTTGAACGATAGGGACAAAATCATTACCATCTGCTCCCAATCCATGCATCCATAAAATAGTATATAAAGGATTGGGTCCGGTTGTTATATCAATTGCAGAAAGTTGAAGCAGATTGTCAGACATAAAGTGTTGCTGGAAATCAGTATGACGAATTAGTAACAAAAGGTTTTTGATTCAATACTATCATTGATGAGGAATTGTATGAAACGCAGGGATTTTTTCAAACTAATTGGCACAGGCGCGGCGGCAGCTGTTTTAACGCCTTCTGTTTCACGAGCTACCGCATTACCACTGAATCAGGCTAAATGGCGAGGTTATCATTTAACTTATCAAGTTACCTTGCCTGCTACAGGCAAGGCTGCAAAGTTGTGGCTGCCATTACCAGACGCAAGCGATACAGTTTATCAGTTCACACAGGGTAACAATTGGAGTGGGAAAGCAACAGCATCTGCATTTTATATGTTGCCCGGCACCTCTTCCCCAGTATTTTTCGCAACTTGGCAGAAAGGGGAAGAGCGGACAGTCAAGGTAAGCAGCATTATCAAGACAGCATATCGTGCTGTAGATCTTAAGTTTTATCAGGCACCGGCAAAGGCTTCGATTCCTCAAAATGTTCGTCGTTATTTACAGTCCACCAATCAAATTCCACTCGATAATACAGTGAAGAAACTGGCACATTCTATAACTAACCAGGCGCAGGCGCATACACCTTTGCAACAGGCACGCGCTATTTATGATTGGGTGATCGATAATGTTACCTATGATAATAATGTGCGTGGTCAGGGTAGGGGGGATATTAAAAGCATGCTGTCCAGAGAAAATTTTAGTGGTAAATGCATAGACATTCATGCACTTTTTGTCGGGCTTGCGCGTGCTTCAAGTATTCCCGCCAGAATCCAATACGGAATTCGTACTGGCGAATCTTCTCTTAATAAAAATCTGGGAAAATCTGGCGATATCAGTACTTCTCAGCATTGTCAGGCAGAGTTTTATCTTTCCGGATTGGGTTGGGTACCGGTTGATCCATCTGACGTAACAAGGGTGATGGCATTGGAATCTCTGCCAAGCAACCATGATGTGATTAGCCAGCTGAGAGAGAAATTATTTGGTGCTTGGGAGATGAATTGGGTGGCATTTAATGATGGTGAAAATGTCGATCTGGGCAAAGCAAGTACGACTGGTAAGTTACCGTTTTTTGCTTATCCACATGCCGAGATTGACGGAAAACAACAAGACAGCCTGGAGCCGGAATCTTTTTCCTATAAAATTACTTCAGCAACGTTAGTAGGAACAGGCGCCAAGCTCTAATCTGATAACCGTTAATCACTTGTTGAACGAGTGATTAACGGAAACCAATAAAGCGTAGTATTTCTTTCTAATCGTTTGAAAAACGTCCTTCTGTTACTTCACGAATAATTCCTGCACGTATTGTGAAATCTCCGAAATGTTCACCGGGTAGTCGTTCAGTTGCATAGCGACCTAGTACATTATCCAGCGCTTCAAGAATCGCTGCTTCTCCGATATTTTCACGGTAAAGACGATTAAGCCGCTGGCCATGGAACCCACCACCGAGATAAAGATTATATTTACCGGGCGCTCGACCAGTCAGACCAATTTCAGCAATAAAAGGACGGCTACATCCATTAGGACATCCCGTCATTCTGAGTGTAATCGGTTCTTTTTGTAGATTATGTCGAGTAAGAATTGCTTCAATTTTTGTAATTAAGGTAGGTAAATAGCGTTCGCTATCCGCCATCGCTAAACCGCAGGTCGGCAAAGCAACACAAGCCATTGAATTTAGACGTAATACGCTACGCTCATTAAAGGCATTTAATCCAGTTTCCATTAAGAGTGCATTTATTTTTGGCTTATCTGTTGTGGAAACATTGGAGATCATCAGGTTCTGATTAGGTGTCAGACGAAAGTGTCCTTTGTGGATATGTGCGATCTGTGCGAGTTTATCGAGTGTGTCGCGATGGAGGCGTCCGTTTTCGATAAACAAAGTATAGTGATGCAACCCATCATCTGATTCGATCCATCCGTAGGTATCCGCGTTGGAAGTAAAATCGTAAGGACGTGCTGGATCCAGTGGACCAGCTCGATCTTCAATGGCTAGCTTAATCCAGTCAATTCCTTTGTCATCGATAGTATATTTGAAACGTGCGCGTGAGCGATCAGCGCGATTGCCATAATCTCGTTGAACACCCATAACAGCTTCGGTAACAGAGATGAGCCTATCTGGAGTAATAAAACCGATGACTGTTGCGGTGCGCGGATAGGTGTGTGGTGCTTTGTCGGTACGCCCCATACCTCCACCAATTGCTACATTGAATCCGGCTATCTTGCCATCGTCACCTACGATCGCGATATAACCTAAATCTTGAGCATAAATATCAATATCATTATTCGGCGGAATTACAAACCCGATTTTGAATTTCCGGGGCATATATGTCCGTCCATAGAAGGGTTCTTCTGGCTCGGATGTTGCGATGCGTTCTTCACCATACCAGATCTCATGATAAGCACGCGTTTTGGGAATAACATGATCACTAACAGTTTTTGCCAGAGCCGCTAATTCTGCTTGTAGTGCTGGAAATTTAGGGTTAACGGTAGCCATTACACCACGCGAATCATCTCCACACGCAGCAACTGTGTCTAGTAGTACCTCATGAAGACCACGAATAACCGGGACGATATTATGTTTGAGTACCCAGTGAAACTGGAAAGTTTGCCGGGTAGTCATACGTAATGTTTCATTACCGTATTGGCAAGCAAGTTCTGAAATCTTCAACCAGCGTTCAGGTGTACAGATGCCGCCTGGTAAACGTACACGAATCATAAATTGAAAAGCGGGTTCTAGTTTCTGCCGGCGGCGTTCATCACGAAGATCACGATCATCCTGCTCATAAATACCGTGAAACTTCATTAACTTAATATCATTGCCTGGAACAGCAGAAGTAATGCGGTTCAATAGCCCAAGTGCTATCGTGCCTCGTAATTGCTCGCTTTTATATTTCAGTGTTTCATCCGGGCTAAGTCGTTCTAGTGGCTGGGAAATGTCGCAGCTACGATCGACTGGTGGGAGAGTATTTGCCATTTTTATCCTTAATAGACATCACGTTGATAACGTCCATCGCGTTGTAGATCACGAAGATATTCTTCTGCTTCTTCGCGTTGAACGCTTGCCTGTTCTTCAATAACGGTAACGAGAGTATCGTGAACATCAGGCGCCATGCGCGCAGCGTCACCGCATAAATAAATATATGCACCTTCTTCTAGCCAGGCATAGACGTCATGCGCATGTTCGCGAATACGATGTTGAACATAAATTTTTTCTGCGCTATCCCGTGAGAAGGCGACTTCCATTTTGGTTAGCACACCATTCTTAAGCCATTCCTGCCACTCGGTTTGGTAGAGGAAATCAGTACGGAAATTACGTTCACCGAAAAATAGCCAAGAGCGACCTCCGCTATTGGCTTCTCGTTCCTGCATAAAAGCACGATAGGGAGCTACTCCGGTGCCAGCTCCAATCATAATGATAGGTTCATCGCTAGCTGGTAGGCGGAAATGAGGGTTGCTTTGAATATAGACAGGCAATATGGAGTCTGGCTTAGCCCGATCAGCTAGATGGCCAGAAGCAACGCCTGAACGAATTTCCCCATGAAGCTTGTAACGCACTGGTGCTACCGTGATATGTGCTTCATCGGAACAAATTGATAAGCTGGAGGCGATGGAGTACAGGCGAGGTTGCAGAGGGCGTAACCCATCAATGAAACGTTGTGGCTCTAAACCTTTGAGTGGGTAAGTGCGAATGATGTCAATGATATGATTATCATGGAGGAATGCGGCACGTTCAGCACTATCTTTTGCTGTAAAAATATCAGTTGTACCGGTTAATTCACCCCAATGGTCGAGGAAACGCAATGTTGCAGTCGTAATTTCAAATGATTCACTAAGCGCTTTGTGGAGAGTGGAGGGTTGACCTTTAACCGTAACGGTTGCACTTGGATCCATATCAAGTGCCCCTAGTAGGGCTTCGACAACAGCTGGATCATTATGTGCAACAATACCCAATGCATCACCTGGTTCGTAGATCAATCCAGAATCAGCAAGTGAAATTTCAATATGACGCGTTTCCCGTGTGGAACCACGTCCAGAAAGAATAATGCTATCAATTACTGTTGCTGGAAAAGGGTTGCGCTTACTGTAAATTGAATCATCTGTTTGCTGAGCAATGCCTGCTGCTGATGATGATATTGAGGATGGTGTTGGAGATGTCGTTGTACGCTCCGCCACGAGCAATTTGAGTATATCTGTACTCCATGCGGCAGCAGGTTCTTCATAATCAATATCGCAATCAACACGTGGTCTTAATCGTTTTGCGCCCAATACTTCAAAACGCTCATCCAGACGCTTGCCTGCGCCGCAAAAATGTTCATAACTCATATCACCTAGAGCGAGGATAGCGTAACGTAACCCAGGCAATGCGGGCGCTTTGCGGCTTTCAACAAACTCAAAAAATTCCATTCCTGCTTGCGGAGGATCACCTTCACCATGTGTGGAAGTAATGATTAGTAAATCCTGTTCATCTTTTAACTTGCGAATCTTGTAATCAGATATTCCCACCAACACGGGATTAAGTCCTTGCTTAGTAGCAGAGGCTGCCAATCGGGTAGCTAGTTCAGTACTGTTCCCAGTCTCACTAATATGAAGAATGGTGAGTGTGCGAGCCGCTGTTGGCTCTGCTTGGGTTGTTGTGAGAGGAATGCGCGCGTCTGCAGCCAAGATGGCTGTTTTGTTACCTCGTAGCAGGATTGATCCAAGACCTGCAAAATAGCCGCTGATCCAGTGTGCCTGTTCAGGTGTGAGTGAAGAAGCTAATGTCTCGACAAGATGCCACTGTTCTGCTGTCAGAGCAACTCCTGGGGGTTGTGATACCGTCATTTTATTTTGTATTTTAGAAATTTTTTACATGTAGAAATTTGAAGCAGCGTGCTATCCGGTATAGCTAAAGTATTTCAAATAATTTTGCTGGTATGAACAAAATAGTTAAAAAATGTGTTTATATTTATTTTAGTTTTTCAAATACTGCATCGTTTTTTAAGTAAGGAGCGCAAGAATAGCAATCATTTTTTATAATTCAAAAGAATATTAAATTAATTGCATATTACATAATGATATAAAGAACTTTAGATAGTCTAGAAAGTGAGCTGCGCTGCTTATTCAGGTTACAAATATAAAACTTTATAAGGATAAGTATTCTAATTTTTCAGTAAGAAAGCGCCTATGTTTTAATAGCGTTATACAGCCGTGGTGTTGCGCTGCATGATGTTGCAGACGATTAGGCGGATGATAGACCGCAGTGCGTATCGCATCGCCATTTTTTGAAAAACACACCGGAATTTTTAAGAGCTGGAGTCTATCAGAAAGCGTTTTAACCATCAATTCAGGTGCTATGCGCACTTTTCCGCTTGTTCATGACATCCATCGGTAGAGATTGATTTTCGGGGTTGCTGAGTAATCCGTTGACTGTTTCCATATCGAGATGTGCAGCAAACATTTCAATGAAGTCATAAATGTAATGACGAATATAATTGTTGCGACAAATACCTATGCGAGTAGTACTTGGCTCAAATAGATGGGCAGCATCTATAGCGCGCAGATTTTTATCGCGAATTGGATCAAAAGCCATTTTGGCTAAGATACCTATCCCCAACCCAATTTCTACATAGGTTTTAATTACGTCTGCATCAAGTGCTGTCAATACTACATTGGGCTTTAGTCCGCTGGATTCAAATGCTTGGTTGATCTTGGAGCGGCCAGTAAAGGCAAAGTCGTAAGTAATGATTTTATATTGAGCGATGGATTCAAGCGTTAACTCTTTAAGTTGAAGCAGTGGATGTTGAGGAGGAACAACGACACAGCGATTCCACTCATAACAAGGTAGCATGACCAGCTCATCAAACAATTCGATAGCTTCGGTTGCAATAGCCAAATCGGCTTCACCAGATGAAACCCATGTAGATATTTCTATGGGGCTTCCTTGTCGCAAGGATAACCTGATTTTTGGGTAACGTTCGATAAAACGCTTGATGACTGGGGGAAGTACGTAGCGCGCTTGTGTATGAGTGGTGGCAATCGTAAAGGTACCGCTTTCCTTGTCATTAAACTCACTTCCAATTTTTTTTAAGTTGTCAGCATCTTGTAGCATTCGCTGGGCTGTTTCTAAAATAGCGAGTCCTGGTTGTGTAATGCTGGTAATACGTTTCCCATGACGCGTAAAAATCTCAACACCTAATTCTTCTTCTAATAATTGGATTTGTCGACTGATACCGGGTTGTGAAGTGTGTAGAGCTTCCGCTGCTTTGGATAAATTTAATTTTTGTTTTGCAATTTCACGCAAATATCTAAGTTGTTGTAGCTTCATATATAACAATAATTTATATATTATTAATTTAATATTATTTTATATTATAAATATTATTGCTATGCTTGCTTACCTGTATGAAGCGCTATGAAAAATAATTGTTGGTTGTACCGTGCATTGCTTGAAATCATGAATTCAGGTTGTTGCGCTGGAGATGTTTTTATACACAGGTATTTGTCAGGTAAAATAACTCTTAATTAAAATGAACGAGCAAGTATTGCAACCGAAAATTAAACAGTTACGTGAAGTGTTAGGTAATATTCAGCAAAATTATTCACCTGCTGCGTTTGCCAACAGCTTTGGTGCTGAGGATATGGTGTTAACCGATATAATTGCTCGCTATTATCCGGAAATTGGTATATTTACGCTTGATACTGGACGCCTTCCACAAGAAACCTATGATTTGATGCAAAAGGTAAAAGAGCGTTATAGCGTTCCTATCCATACTTATTTCCCTGATTTTTCTTCTGTTGAAAACTATGTAACGCAATACGGTCCGAATGGATTTTATGAAAGTGTTGATTTGCGAAAACGCTGCTGTTACATACGGAAGGTGGAGCCACTCAAGCGCGCATTGGCTGGAAAGCGTGCTTGGATTACTGGAATGCGCCGTGAACAATCGACTACTCGGGAAGAGTTGAAGTTATCAGTATTTGATGATGTTCACGGAATACATAAGTTCAACCCTTTATGTGATTGGTCTGAAAAGGATGTTTGGAATTATATTAAGCAGCACAATGTTCCTTACAATGTTCTGCATGACCGCTTTTATCCCAGTATTGGTTGTGCCCCCTGCACTCGAGCAATAACGCCAGGAGAAGATGTTAGATCTGGTCGCTGGTGGTGGGAAAATCCAGATTCCAAAGAATGTGGGTTACATACGCGCAATAAAATATAAATTAATGTTTTTTTAATCAAAATAAAATGAGTCAACGGTCATATTTTACGCACCTGGATGCTTTAGAAAGCGAGGCTATTCACATTATGCGAGAAGTTGCAGCAGAATGTGCTAATCCTGTTCTGCTGTTTTCAGGTGGAAAAGATTCAGTTGTTCTGTTAAGACTGGCTGAAAAAGCTTTTCGCCCTAGTCATTTTCCTTTTCCGTTGATGCATATTGATACGGGTCACAATTTTCCAGAAGTAATCGAGTTTCGGGATTATCGAGCCAAGCAATTAGGTGAGCGCTTAATTGTGCGTAGTATGGAAGATTCCATTAAAAACGGCAGGGTTATATTACGCTCTGAAAAACAGAGCCGCAATCCTTTTCAGGCGATTACTTTGTTGGATGCTATTTCAGAATTTGGGTTTGATGCGTGTATTGGTGGTGCTCGAAGAGATGAAGAGAAAGCGCGTGCAAAAGAGCGCATTTTTTCATTTAGAGATGAATTTGGCCAATGGGATCCCAAAAACCAACGACCAGAATTATGGAGCCTCTATAACGCGCGAACCCATCCTGGGGAAAACATTCGGGTTTTTCCTATTAGTAATTGGACAGAACTGGATATATGGCAATATATCGGACGGGAACAGCTTGAAATCCCATCTATCTACTATGCGCATAAAAGAGATGTGATTGTGCGTAATAGCAGCTTGTTGCCGGTGTCCTATCTAGTTCAACCTGAGGCAGGAGAAAGTGTACAAAATATGATGGTACGGTTTCGCACGGTTGGTGATATGAGTTGTACTTGTCCCGTGGCTTCTCAAGCTAAAGATGTCGAGGAAATCATTGCTGAGACAGCTTTAACCCGCATTACTGAACGTGGAGCTACGCGTATGGATGATCGGACTTCCGAAGCTTCAATGGAGTTACGTAAACGAGAAGGCTATTTCTAAGATAAAGCCAGAACAATACTCGATTTTAATTTTTTTCTTCATAGGTTTTTCTTGAATATGTCTGCTGTTGAAAATATTGAATCTGATCATGCCGAGCTATTGCGATTTATCACTGCTGGAAGCGTGGATGATGGTAAAAGCACTTTAATAGGGCGTTTGTTACATGATTCAAAATCTATTTTTGAGGATCAACTATGCGCTGTTGAAAGAACTTCTAATAAACGAGGGATGGAAAAAATTGATCTCTCGCTTTTTACAGATGGATTGCAAGCAGAGCGAGAGCAGGGAATCACTATTGATGTAGCATATCGTTATTTCAACACACCTAAGCGTAAATTTATTATCGCCGATACGCCTGGTCATGAACAATATACGCGCAATATGGTAACTGGCGCTTCTACTGCTAATCTTGCAATTATTTTGATTGATGCGCGTAAGGGAGTTTTGACACAATCGCGGCGACATGCCTATATTGCTAGCTTGGTGGGTATTCCTCACCTCGTCGTGGCTGTCAATAAAATGGATCTGGTAGGCTATGCTCAGGAAGTTTTTGAGCAGATTCGCTCTGAATTTACTATATTCTTGCAAAATTTAGGATTTCATTCCATTGAATTTATTCCTATGTCCGCTTTGATTGGGGATATGGTTGTTGAACGTGGTGAGAATCTTGCTTGGTATTCGGGAAAGCCATTACTGGATTACCTGGAAACCATCAATATAGAGCATGATATTAATACGTTGGATTTCCGCTTCCCGGTACAGTGGGTATGTCGTCCACAAACAGAAGAAATGCATGATTTCCGTGGTTATACCGGTCGAATTGAATCTGGAACCATACAAGTGGGGGATACGGTAACAGTATTACCATCAGGATTAACTTCGCGTGTTAAAGATATTCTTTTGTATCACGATAGTTTCGAGGCTGCTTTTGCTCCCCAATCTGTTACATTGACTATCGAAGATCATCTGGATATTTCTCGTGGGGATATGCTGGTTAACGGTGGAGAGATGCCTCGAATTGCCAAGGAATTCGATGCAATGCTTTGCTGGTTATCCGAACAACCATTTGATCCGGGTCGTAAATACATCATTAAACATACAACTCGCGTTGTTAAGGGATTGGTTACTCGAATTGATTACCGAGTTGATATTAACACCATGCAGCAAGAGCCGGTTACCATACTGTCTATGAACGATATTGCCAAAATTGGAATAAAAGTACAGCAACCACTGGTTATTGACGCCTATACTCAAAATCGAGGAACGGGTTGTTTTATTCTAATCGATGAAGTTAGCAATAATACAGTAGCAGCTGGCATGATTTGTAATCTGGATAGCTGATTACGTTCCCTAAACTAAAAATTATTTCAAACGGCAAATAATTGCTGTCTGCTGTTTCTGCGTTGAAAATATATTCCTAATAATCGACGAAAAACATGGTTGACCTTCAATCGAACAACTATTCTTCAATTACTCCGGATACCAAACTTGTGCTTGAATTTGACATGGCTTTTCCAGAGCTTTATGAGCGGGCAGGTTTGGTTAAATTGGATCAGATATTTCTGAATTTTCTTAATGAGGGGGATGCTGAATTATATGCCCGGTTGCTTCATGCACGAGAGCATCCTGAACAACTAGCTCCTAAAGATGAATCTGCTTTATTGATCGAAATAGCTCCGTGGTTGGAAGATTTTGTTGCAACCTTGTTTGGTATTAAAGCTGAAGTGAATGCACTTGCAGCACGACATCATGAGCTTGCGCCACTTTATTTTTGTAAGCGACAGTTTGTACAGCGACGCGCTAAAACCAAGGTAACTGATGAAGTATTACGCACATTGGATGGTTTAGCTCTTGAGCAAAAACTGATGGAAGAATTTAGTCAACCTTTTTCAGAACTTATTTTTGCATCCCACGTCGCTCATTGGATGGCAGATGAAGTCAATCATTCAGCACAACTCGAACTTGCCTTACTTTATGCTGCCTGGGCATTGCGTACTGCGGAAGGACAAGCTCATACTCGTCAGGGGATTTTATTTAAATCTCCCCGTAAGCTAGATTCAAAGCATCTATTATCATTGGAAAGTGATAATCATAACGGTTATATCAAGTATCACCTTGATCATATCCGGTATCGAGAAGGTTTTTCGTTAACTGATCAAGGTACAGACCTAACAGGAGCACTGGATGAAACAAATTATTGTATCTGGTGCCATGAACAGGGCAAAGATTCTTGTTCAAAGGGGTTTTTACAAAAATCAAAAGAAGTTCCAGACATTAAAACTTTTAAAAAAAATGATTTAGGAGTACTACTCGCAGGATGTCCATTAGAAGAGCGGATCTCAGAATTTCATAAATTAAAATCGCAAGGTGTGGCGGTTGGCAGTCTAGCCATGATTGTGCTGGATAATCCAATGTGCGCGGGAACTGGACATCGTATTTGTAACGATTGTATGAAATCGTGCATTTATCAGAAACAGGATCCGGTCAATATTCCACAAGCTGAAACCCGTACTTTAAAGGATGTCCTTGAATTGCCGTGGGGATTTGAAATTTACAGTTTGCTCACGCGCTGGAATCCGCTTAATTTGCGTAGACCCTACCCTAAAGCGGAAACAGGTAAAAAAGTGCTGGTAGTTGGGATGGGACCAGCTGGGTATACATTATCGCATCATCTAATGAATGATGGGCATACAGTGGTAGGGGTGGATGGATTAAAAATAGAACCTCTGCCTGCCAATATTTCAGGAATGAATATAAAGGGAGAGCGCAATTCTTTTGTACCCATTTATGATGTTAAGCAATTAAGTGAAGATCTAGATGAACGATTGCCAGCTGGATTTGGTGGGGTAGCAGAGTATGGTATTACAGTACGTTGGGATAAAAATTTTCTTAAACTGATCCGCTTACTGTTGGAACGTCGTTCAGCATTTGCTCTGTTCGGTGGAGTACGCTTTGGTGGCACGCTAACGGTTGATGATGCATGGCAATTTGGATTTGATCATATTGCGTTGGCAGCAGGTGCCGGACGTCCGACCATTTTGGATATTCCCAATGGGTTAGCTCGAGGGGTGCGCGCTGCATCCGATTTCCTGATGGCACTGCAATTAACTGGAGCGGCTCAGAGTGATTCTATTGCTAATATGCAGCTGCGCTTACCGGTAGTAGTAATAGGAGGTGGATTGACAGCTATTGATGCTGCAACGGAAGCATTAGCTTATTATCCAGTTCAAGTAGAAAAATTCCTCAAGCGCTATGAAGTATTGACAGCTGCTCAAGGAGAAGAAGCTATACGCGCCAGCTGGGATATGGAAGAGCGTGAAATTGCTGAAGAATTTATGCGTCATGCGCAGGCTATTCGCAATGAGAAAGCTCAAGCAATAGAAGAGGGTCGTGAACCGCGCATTGCTGCGTTGTTGCAATCTTGGGGAGGAGCCATGATTGCTTATCGAAAACGTTTGATAGATAGTCCATCTTATACATTAAATCATGAAGAAGTAGAAAAAGCACTGGAAGAGGGGATCTATTTTGCTGAAGGTTTGACACCATTGAGGGTTGATGTTGATCAATGGGAGCATGCTCAATCCATTCATTTTGCCGTTCAAGCAATAGATGAGGAAGGTAACTGGCATAAAGTACGAGAAATAGTTCAACCTGCTCGGACAATATTGGTGGCAGCAGGTACCCAGCCAAACACCGTTCTAGCACGCGAAGATACATTACATTTTAAGTTAAATGGGCGTTATTTTGCTTCTTGCGACGAGCAAGGTCAACCAGTAGATCTTGTCAAAGGTAATCCCAAACCAGAAGAGTCTAAAGTGCTGTTAAGCAGCTCTGATGATGGGCGTTTCATTAGTTTTTTTGGTGATTTGCATCCATCTTACTCAGGCAATGTGGTCAAAGCGATGGCTAGCGCTAAGCAAGGCTATCCTATCGTTAGTCGAGTGCTCGCAAAGGTTGAGCCTGCATCAGCACAAACTGATTCTCAATTTTTCACTGCAATTAGAAAGCAATTGAGTGCTACTGTACATGAAGTGAAACGCCTGACCCCAAACATCATAGAAGTTGTTGTTCATGCACCTTTGGCTGCTCGCCATTTTCACCCCGGACAATTTTACCGTTTTCAAAACTACGCTTCTTTTGCAAATATTTCTGAACAAACTCGCCTGGCCATGGAGGGAATCGCACTTACAGGTGCTTCAGTTGATGTTTCAAAAGGTTTGGTATCGCTTATTGCTCTGGAAATGGGTGGATCAGCTAATTTATGTGCATTACTTCAACCGGATGAACCGGTTATTCTAATGGGACCGACCGGATCGCCAACGGAGATTGAGGCTAATGAAACCGTAATATTGGTCGGGGGTGGATTGGGTAATGCTGTACTGTTTTCGATTGGAGCTGCGGCTCGAGCAGCAGGTTGCAAAGTATTATATTTTGCAGGTTATAAAAAACTAGCTGATCGCTATAAAGTAGCGGAAATAGAATCAGCAGCTGATACCATTGTTTGGTGTAGCGATGAATCGCCAGGATTCCAACCTTCTCGCCCGGGAGATTTGAGTTATGTAGGTAATATCGTGCAGGCGATGGTTGCTTATGCTACCGGTAAGCTAGGGCAAACACCAATTGCTATGCAGGTCGTTGATCGTATTATTGTGATTGGTTCTGATCGTATGATGGCAGCGGTAGCAGCAGCTCGACATCAACAGCTAGCGCCCTATCTTAAAGCAGAGCACTTTGCCGTTGGTTCAATCAATTCCCCAATGCAATGCATGATGAAGGAGATCTGTGCACAATGTTTGCAGAGCCATAGAGATCCAGAAACCGGTGAAATTTCATACGTTTTTTCTTGTTTTAATCAAGATCAACCGTTAGATCTAGTTGATTTCAGCGGATTAGCTGCACGCTTACGGCAAAATAGTGTACAGGAGAAACTGACTAGCCATTGGATCAGACACTGTCTGCGGCATACTAACAATCGTGCCACTTGATTCCAGAATGGTATTGGAATCAAATTGATTTATAATTTAATGTTAATCAAATAAATGTGGCGGATTTTATAGTAGTTGTCGGTAAAATACTTTTGGTTAATAAATTAATAAATAACAAGGGAGAATATCCATGCACATAGGCATACCAGCCGAAACGCGTGCAGGAGAAACACGCGTGGCAGCTACGCCTGAGACTGTCAAAAAATTGACTGCCAAAGGGTTACATACTGTTCTGGTTCAAGCGAATGCTGGTGTAAACGCTAGTATTCCTGATGCTGCATATCAAGAAGCAGGAGCTGTTATTGTTTCCGATGCTTCTCAATTATACGAACAATCTCAGATTGTATTAAAGGTGCGTGGCCCTGATGCTGGCGAGTTAGCTCATATAAAAAAGGACGCTGTGTTAATTGGTTTGCTTGCTCCGCATCATGTGGAAGAAATTAAGCTAATTGCTCAGCATGGCGTAACAGCGTTTGCCATGGAAAAGTTACCACGTATATCGCGCGCGCAAAGTATGGATGTGCTGTCTTCCCAAGCGAATATTGGTGGTTATAAAGCTGTTATTTTAGCGGCAAATGTGTACCAAAAATTCTTCCCTATGTTAATGACTGCTGCTGGTACAGTTAAGGCTGCACGTGTATTAGTTTTAGGAGCAGGGGTAGCAGGATTGCAGGCCATTGCAACGGCCAAGCGCTTAGGAGCTGTAGTTGAAGCATTTGACGTACGACCAGCGGTTAAAGAGCAGGTAGAAAGTTTGGGAGCCAAGTTTGTAGAGGTGCCTTTAACAGATGAAGAAAAAGCAAAAGCAGAAACCGTTGGCGGTTACGCGACTGAAATGTCAGAGGATTATAAACGACGACAGGGTGAGTTAATTCACGAACGCGCAGCTGCGGCAGATATTATCATTACTACCGCTTTAATTCCAGGACGCCCAGCTCCTGTTCTCATTAAGGAGGAAACTGTCAGGGCGATGAAACCCGGATCGGTGATAGTAGACATGGCTGTGGAAGCTGGTGGTAATTGTCCGTTGTCAGAGCTTGGTAAAACTGTTGTTAAGTATGGTGTGCATTTAATTGGTGTAGCAAATCTTCCAGGGTTAATGGCGACTGATGCCAGTGCATTGTATGCACGTAACTTATTAAATTTTCTTAATTTAATACTCGATGCACAGACTGGAGAACTTAAAATAGATCACGAAGATGAGATCATTAAGGGTAGTTTGATCTGTATAAATGGAGAAATTACATCTAAATAACAGATGACTGGTTATATTATTTAGGAGTGAAACTATGAATCTCTACAATAAGAAGGAAAGCATATGATTGGAGAAATTGATCCAACGATCATTAATCTGACAATATTTGTTCTGGCAGTTTTTGTTGGTTATCACGTAGTGTGGAATGTAACACCCGCTCTTCATACTCCTCTGATGTCGGTAACAAATGCAATTTCCAGTATTATTCTGGTTGGAGCAATGCTAGCAGCAGGTTCAGTTGAAGCCGACTGGGGAGTGTGGCTGGGGGCCGTAGCCATAGTTCTAGCATCCATTAATGTGTTTGGTGGATTTCTCGTTACCCAGCGTATGCTGGAAATGTTTAAGAAAAAAGATAAAAAAGGACAAGCCTAAATGTCTGTTAATCTCATTGCGCTCGCCTATTTGGCAGCGGCTGTATTTTTTATTCTTTCACTCAAAGGATTAAGTTCACCTGTTGCTGCGCGTCGCGGTAATCTGCTGGGTATGCTGGGAATGGGTATCGCGGTATGTACAACTTTGACCATTACCGGAAATTGGGTTTTGATTTTAAGTTGTATTGCTGTGGGTGCAGTGATTGGCGCAATTGTAGCACAACGTATTCAGATGACTGCTATGCCTGAGCTTATTGCATTTATGCATTCATTGGTAGGGCTGGCTGCGGTACTTATTGCGATTGCTACCGTCAATAACCCAGTTTCATTTGATCTTCCGGAAATCTTACCAACAGGTAATAAGCTTGAACTTTTTCTGGGAACTTTCATTGGCGCCATGACATGGTCGGGATCGGTCATCGCTTTCCTTAAGTTATCTGGACGCATGAGTGGTGCACCCATTGTTTTTAGTGGTCAGCATATACTTAATTTGCTGTTAGCTATTGTTATGATTAGTTTTGGTTTGTGGTTTTTCTTAAGTGAAACAACAAACTGGGTAGCATTCTCTACCATGACAGCGATTGCTTTCTTGCTGGGTTTTCTCATTATTATTCCAATTGGCGGAGCGGATATGCCGGTTGTAATTTCTATGTTGAACTCATACTCAGGATGGGCAGCAGCGGGAATTGGCTTCTCACTTGGTAATCCGATGCTGATTATTGCGGGATCTCTGGTAGGGAGTTCAGGTGCAATTCTTTCCTATATCATGTGTAAGGCCATGAATCGACCATTTCTCTCCGTAATTTTAGGTGGTTTTGGTAGTGATGGAGGAAGCCAGGGTGCCGATGATGGGAAACAAAAAACCTATCGCAGTGGCAGTGCAGATGATGCTGCATTTTTGTTAGGAAATGCTGATAGCGTCATTATCATTCCTGGATACGGATTGGCTGTAGCACGCGCCCAACATGCTGTTAAAGAATTAGCTTTAGCGCTGCATGAAAAGGGAATCAATATTCGTTTTGCTATTCATCCAGTAGCGGGTCGTATGCCTGGCCATATGAACGTATTACTTGCAGAAGCCGAAATTCCTTATGAGATGGTTCAGGAAATGGACGAGATTAATAGTGATTTTCCGAATACTGATGTGGTGTTAGTATTAGGTGCTAATGATGTTGTTAATCCAGCAGCAAATGTTCCAGGTAGCCCCATTTATGGAATGCCAATTCTGGAGGCATACAAAGCTCGTACAGTAATGGTTGTGAAGCGTAGTATGGCTGCTGGTTACGCAGGTTTGGATAATGACCTTTTCTATATGGATAAAACTATGATGGTGTTCGGTGACGCAAAGAAAGTTGTTGAAGACATGGTTAAAGCTCTTTAATCATTATCATTTTGTCCAACTAGCCCGGATAGCTGTTGTTCCGATTTATTTCTGGAGAGCAGCCACTCCCGGGCTGTCTTTTGTGCAGATGCAAGCTGAACTCTACTAAGTGAGCGCATAACTTTATCGCGCGCTAATACTGCTTGTTCAACACCAGCTGCTGCCGCTAAATTAAACCAAACATAACTTTTTTCGTTATCCATTTCTACGCCTTGGCCAACTTGATAAAGAAGACCTAATTCATATTGTGCTAAGGGATGGTTCTGTTCAGCTGCTCGAATGAGCCATTTAGAGGCTTCGGAGAAATCTTGAAGGGTTCCTTTGCCAGTTAGATACAATAAACTGAGTTGATATTGAGCATCAGCATTACCTTTTTTTGCTTTTTCAAGAAAAAGGTTAATTGTATAAAATCGATTGTCATTAGGGTTAGGTACTGTATGTATCTCTTTTCCCTTAACTGATTCGAGGCTAATTTTTTCTCCAGATGCGATCGCTTCTGGTATTGTTTTGTTTGACCCGATTGCTACGGATGCGGATTGTGGATTGTTACGAACCGAATCTTCGGTAGCTTCTCGTGATTGAGCGGATAAATTACTACTTACCGGTGGTTCATTAGACGTGAAACCAATCCAAATTAATGTTCCAAACAAGAATATACAACCGGCTCCTATTACGGTTGCAAAATAAGCTTCATTATTTCTGGCCCAAAAACGCGCTTTACAATCTCTGCAGCGATAGGGGGAAAGTAAAAAATTTGAAGGAGTGCGTTCGCCAGGTCTGATACGAGATTTATATACTCGATTGCTTCCGCACTCTGTGCAATTAATAGTCATAATTTAAATATAGAAATACAGATATTGATAAATGTATTTTATCAGTACATTTCTAATTTATGACCGTCAACAAAGAATATGTAGACGAATGCATACAGCTGTCTGGATGATTAAACAGCTGATAGTTAGGATATATTAGGTTAACTAAAGTTCTAAAATATAATCAGTGAAAAGCTTGTATTTTCAGGAGAATAATAAATTAGTAGACTCGGTGTTTTCTAAATTTGGCTTTGCAACCAATTTTGAAGACCTATGTTTTCGATGACATCTTGTTGCGTTTCTAGCCAGTCAATATGATCTTCCGTATCTTCTAGAATTTCTTTAAAAATTTCGCGTGAGACAAAATCCTGAGTTGCTTCACAAGCAGCAATGGCGCCAATAAGTGTTTCTCTACCAGCTCGCTCTAACTCAAGATCACAAGCGATACATTCTTGTGCGTTTTCACCAATTAATAATTTTCCAATTTCTTGTAGATTGGGTAGTCCTTCCAAGAAAAGAATGCGCTCGATTAATTGATCCGCGTGTTTCATTTCTTCAATGGACTCTTGGTATTCATGCTCTCCAAGCTTATTAAATCCCCAGTTTTTGTACATGCGAGCATGAAGAAAATATTGATTGATGGCAGTTAATTCAAGCTGCAGTTGACGATTCAACCAACGAATGATATCAACGTTACCTTTCATAATTGTTCTCCAGGTGTTCAGCTTGCGAATTTCAACGAATTAAGAAGATCTCGCATTAGTTTGTTGAGAAAGTTCCTGATTTAATATCTTGTCTAGAGTTGTTTTGGCATGACAAGCACAAATACCACATTGCCCCGTGACACCCAAACAGGTTCTTAGATCACGCATTCTTACAGCTCCCTGCTTTACAGCCTCATGAATGTGGCGCTCTGTCACTCCATTACATACGCAAATATACATGAAAGATAACTTTTGTCGAATAGTTTTCAGAAAATATAAACTTAACTTGTAGTTACAGTACTCATTAATCAATAATGAGAATAATTCTTAAAATTATATTTATATTTAAAAATATTGCAACTGGCAGATGTATATATTTATGAAAAATAGGTTATTTTAATAAATGACAAAACTATATTGCGGAGTATATGTAGCAGCTAAGTAAGAAATGTTAAATCTAAAGGACAGTTTTAATGATGTGATCAAGGGTGGGTTGAAAGTGCAATTGACATGCGTAGCATGAAATCCTGTTGAAATCGTACTTAAATTTGACAATGACTTTCGAACATGGCTTCAATGATATTTTATATTTATTTATAGTTTTATATGAATTTACATTTATGTATTCCCGCTTTATTTTGGCCAGATGATTTACAACCTGATATCTATCGTTGCCTAGAGTTGCCGGCGCTAGAAACGATACTTGCAAAAAGCCACCTTACTGAAGATTCTGAGCACACTGTAGAATCTTGGTTATGTAACGTTTTTAGTGTAGACAAACAATTTGACTGGCCTGTTGCTCCCATCATGCTGCAACTGGATGGGAAAAATATTGAATTTAAAGATAGTTATTGGTTACGCGCTGATCCAGTTCATTTACGAATCGAAAATAATCACCTATTGTTAGGCGACAATCATATTTTGAATGTTTCTCTAAAGGAAGCGATTTCATTTGCCGATAGCATCAATGAGTTGATTTCGCTTGATGGCTTAACTCTTTTGCCTCTTCATTCTGATCGTTGGTATCTGCGATGTAATAAAACACCAGAGTTACAAACGTCCCTTTTGAGTGAGGTGGTTGGTCAAAATATAAATAGCCTTCTTCCCTATGGTAATGATAGTTCAGCTTGGAATAGTTTAATTAATGAAATACAGATGCTTTTATATGAGCATTCGTTAAATCAAGCAAGAGAAGCTCGAGGGGAATTGGCTGTGAATAGTGTATGGATATGGGGCGGAGGCGTTATGCCACAAAAAGTGTGTGCTCCCTATACTAAAATCTGGAGTAATCATATTTTTGTGAGCGCGTTAGCAGAAATGGGAAAAATTCCATGCCATACATTACCGGAAAATGCGGAGGAGCTATTGCGGTACCTTGATAATTCAGCTGAGCAATTAATTTTTTTAAATAATCTCCAGAAATATGCTTGTTACAAAGATGCCTTTCATTGGAGAAGAGAGTTAGCAGAAATTGAACAAAATTGGTTTGCTCCATTACTCGAAGCTGTGAAGAAGAAGCAAATAACACAGCTCAAACTTACAGCTATCGGAAAACATTCAACTAAGAATTTTATGCTGACATCTAATAGTCTTTGGAAATTCTGGGTTGTTACCCGTCCGCTTGGTTCTTATCGTTAGCTCCATTTAGAAAGGGAATTTCTAATTAGATATTCTTATATGATTATGTATACCCGTTCAAAAATTAGTACGATCAAACCTTTTTTACCAATAACCGTAGCAATTGTTATTGCTAGTTTGTTGATTACATTGGAACATTCCGTGTTTTCCAATGAATCACATATCATAGCTGGGCTCTGGATGTTATTGATATCAGCTATGCTGATTACAATTATCCAGATCATGCATGCTGAGAAAGTGTTTTCAACACAATTTGTACAATTAGCTTCTCAAAAAGAACGTCTTGCCAACGAAATAAAATATCGGCTTTGGGCAGAAAAGACTTCTTCTGAAAATAAAGCTAGGTTACAAATCGTTGATGACCATTTTCCAGGTATGCTCGCTTATTTTAATAAGGAACAGCAATGTCGCTATCATAACCGAGCTTTTCGTCAATGGTTTGGATTAAGACCAGAGCAAATAGAAAACCATTTTTTACATGAATTTCTTAATGGCACGTTTTATACCCATATCAAACAAGGAATACAGCATGTATTATCTGGAGAAACAGTGCAACATCAATATGTTCAGCAACTTCCCAATCAATCTACTTGCTTAGTTACCGCTCATTTGATTCCTCATCATGATCCGACAGGAAAAGTAGTGGGATTTTATACTCTTTATACACCTCGGCTTATGAAAAAAGATGAGCTGCTTTCAGAGAATTCTAAAGAAAAACCAGAGCTTGAAAGCGAGCAGCGATCGCAAACAACAGAACATCCTCAGGGTGTGGAATATCGATCGCTACAACCAACTGTAAATTCACCTGATCGTATTGTCCTAGCTATTGAGCGTGAAGAATTTCGTCTTTTTTGTCAAAGAATTACCCCCGTCAAGCCTAGTGAACTTACTAAAAGTTATTATGAGATTCTGATTCGCTTGACAGAAGAAGAATCTAACCTTATTCCTCCTGGAGCATTTCTTCCGCTTATTGAAAAATATAATCTAATGTCGCGTTTAGATGAATGGGTAGTGAAAAAAATTACTCAATATCTCTCCGAAAAGAATACTGCGACAGAAGCATTATTTTGTATCAATCTATCTGGTGGTACACTCAAAGATTTAACATTTGTTAGTCGTATCCAAAGTCTTCTGGAACACACAAAGATACAATCTGAAAAACTATGTTTTGAAATAGAAACATTTGATATTACCGAAAATTTAAAAGATACAGTATTGTTTGTAAAGAAGATACAGCAGCTTGGCTGTTTAATTTCACTATGCAGTTTTAATCATGATCGTACGTCATTTGACTTGCTGAAATACATTAAGGCTGATTTTTTAAAAATAGATGGCAGTATAATTTGCAATATTTTACGTAATGCGGAAGATCTGAAAAAAGCTGAAAATATTAATAAATTTGCGCACGCATTGAAAATCCAAACTATTGGAGAATTGGTGGAAACTCAAGCTATTTTGGAGAAATTAGCTGAAGTAGGAATCGATTATGCTCAAGGATTTGCAATTGAGCAGCCACTCCCCATTGAACACATACATAACGCTGCTTTTAAAGCACAATAAAAACTATTTTTAAATTAGCGGCATTTAAGAAGTCATCGTAAGTTGTAAATTACACAATTTGCAGGATGTGCCTATAATACGTGAGGTTTACACATTCTATCCGATATATTTGTTTTGTTTTTCATAGGAAACAAAATAAACTATGTTCTTCATTGATATTCTATTTATTTAATAACTAGCAAGAATTTATAAACGAGAGAGAAAAATGAAATCAAATCTAAGTTTGTCTGCATTGATTGGCTTAACGTTGTCGTTTCAGGCATTTGGGGGTGGAAATCCGGAATTTGTCAAGTTTCCGGAAAATTACACACAAACTTTCTCACATTACGATACAGCTAATCGTGCTAATCAGACTCAATTGGCAAAGTTTTATGCAAACAAAACTGCTGTAGATAGTTATAAGAACGGAGAAGAAGCTGCCCCTGGTTCGGTAATGGTGATGGAAATCTATGCTCCTAAAAAAGATGCAGAAGGAAAAATCCAGTCAGATGAAAATGGTTTGTTTGTTATCGACAAACTAGCAGCAATCGCTGTTATGGAAAAAAGAAATGATTGGGATAGCTCCTTCAAGGCGGAGGATCGTTCAGGTAATTGGGGGTTTGCGTTGTATGAACCAGATGGCAAAGTGAAAGATAATGATTTGAATTGTGCGCAGTGTCATTCAGCCTTACAAAAGCAAGATAATTTATTTTCCTTTCAAAAGCTGGTTGATTACGTAAAAAAACATTAAGTGACTATTCGGTGCGTAACGCATCTACCGGGTTAAGGCGTGCAGCACGCATGGCAGGAATAACGCCAGCTGCTAATCCGATTATTCCTGAAAGAAGCAGCGCCGCAATCACATAATGCCACGGGATATTGATAGGCAAATCATGAATCAATATCCCTAGCAAACCAGCAATACCTGATCCTGTTATTAGTCCAACAATACCCCCCAACGTCGAAAGAGCAGTTGATTCCAACAAAAATAAAATACGAATACGCATAGGAGTTGCTCCCAATGCATTTAATAATCCGATTTCAGCCATTCGTTCTGTTACAGTGATATGCATCAGTGTGATCATTCCTACAGCTCCAACCAATAATGAGATTCCACCTAGTACGGCCACAGCAAAAGTAAGTACATTTAATACTGTCGATAGCGTACTCAGCATTTGCTGCTGTGGCGTAATCGTAAAATCTTCACGACCATGCTGCGCCAGCATGATTCGTTTGATGTCTTGTGTCACTTCTTCTAAAGGAGTTGCTGGAGGGTAGGTCATTTGTACTTCCATCACTCCTTCTCGGTTAAAAATTTCTAGTGCGCGTGCCGTGGGAATATAAACCGTATCATCCAGATCAAAGCCCAATACCTGACCCTTAGCGGCCATGACCCCAATAATACGGAAGCGTGAACCACCGACCTGTAGTACCGAACCGAGTGGATTAGTATTGCCATATAGTTCTTGATGTACTTTTGCTCCAAGTACGGCAAATGCACGAGGATTGCGAGGGTCATCAGCGGGTAGAAATTGACCGATAGCTGTATGCATATTAAACGCTCGATCAAAATCGGGTCCCTGACCAGATACAGTGACTCGCCGACTACGACCATTACCACGTATTTCCGCATTGCCGGTAACTGTAGCGTTGGTATAGATTGCGTAATGTGAGGATTTCAGTGCGAGAGAATCCTCAATTGTTAATAAGCGTATGCTGCTAATGGAGCCAGTTGAAGTACCCCGTGTACGTACTTTGCCAGGTGTGATGTTTACAATATTAGTTCCAAACTGGGAAAATTCGGATAACACAAAATATTGAATACCTGAGCCAATCGAAGTGAGTAAAATTACAGCGGCTATCCCGATAGCTATGCCAGATGCTGATAGCAAAGTTCGAGTCCAGTGGGCGGTCAATGCACGAAGAGCAAATCTTAAGGATTCAACCAGATTCATTATTTTTTAGCGTTTACTGAGTGCTTGAACTGGATCCAGTTTAGCGGCGCGGGCTGCTGGTAATAATCCTGCGAGCGTACCTGCTAATATTGCAACTATAATCGCAGCAAAATTAGCCCAGAGTGGCGGCCAAGCAGGTAATAATGGATAGACTAATCGTAATACCCAGCTCCCTGTTTGCCCTAATATGAATCCGGCTAATGCTCCTATCAATGATAACCAAACCGCCTCAGCCAAAAAGATACGACGAATGACCGCTGCCGGGGTACCTATTGCTTTCAGTAAACCAATCTCAGCAGTACGCTGACTGACTGACACCAACATGACATTCATCACGAGTATACCAGCAACTGCGAGGCTGATAACCGCTATACCAGCAACTCCTAGCGTTAGCGCGCGCAAGATACGCTCAAATGTTGCTAATACAGCATCATGTGCAATTACGGTAACGTCATCTTCTCCGTCATGACGTTTAATTAATGTTTGCCGGATGGCTTCTCTAGCATCATCAATTTCGTCATGATGCCGCACTTCCACTAATAATCGAAAGAGTGATGTGGTATTGAGCAGTGTCTGAGCATGCTGAATAGGAATAATAACCAATTCATCCGAGTTATATCCCATAGATTCCCCTTGTGCTGCCATGACACCGGTAACCATAAAACGCCTGTCACCCAGACGAATACGCTGTCCTACTGCATTACCATCTGGGAAAAATTCTTGGGCGATTTGTGCTCCTAGCACAATTTGAGCACTGTTTTCGTTGGTATCTGAAAGAAATTTTCCTAAGGCGAGCCGCATATGACGGATAGGGAAAATTTCAGCAGTCGTACCCATCAAGGTTACTTCTCGTAATTTTCCCATGGCAGAAAGCTCAGCTACGCCTACGTTAAGTGGAGCATAACGGCGAACTTGAGGTAATCTGCCTACCCAGTGAGCATCATCCAGTGTCAAATCTCTAGGTGTTTGTCCCATGACAGCCCCAGGGAAACTGCCAGCTGTTTCGGCTCGACCTGGCAGGACAATCACTAAATTGGTGCCAATAGAGGAAAATTCGTTGACCACATATCGGCGTGCGCCATCACCTAGTGCAGTTAAAATGATAACCGCTGCTACACCTAATGCCATAGCTAGCATAATCAGAAATGAACGAGTAGGGTGGCTGGAGATAGTTTTAAAGGAAAAGCGCAGCAGATCTGCTAATTTCATCGTTCGTCGCTTTCGATTCGGCCATCGCGCATGATAATTCGACGTTGGGCTCGTAGCCCTAATTCACGGTCATGCGTGACCACAATAAGTGTTGTTCCTATTTGGTTTAACGCCTCGAGTAATGTAGCCACTTCCAAACCGATACGGTAATCCAGGTTACCAGTCGGTTCATCCGCGAGTAATGCGGTAGGGCGTAAAATAGTCGCGCGTGCAATAGCAACTCGCTGACGTTGTCCACCTGATAATTCTGCTGGCCGATGGTGCGCTCGGTCACTTAGATTAAATGCCTGTAATGTTTCCGTAATACGCATTTTGCGTTCTGCGGAAGGCATACCGGTTAATATCAAAGGAATTTCAATATTTTCTGCTGCTGTTAAACGGGGGATAAGGTGAAAAGACTGAAAAATAAATCCTATTTTCTCCCGGCGGACCTGCGCCTGTTCAGTTTCTGACAATGTGGTGACATCTTTGCCATCCAGCAAATATCGTCCACTATTTGGGCGATCAAGTAATCCAATGACATTTAATAAGGTGGATTTACCCGATCCAGAAGATCCCATAATGGAAACATACTCTCCAGAATCGATTGTTAGATCAATATGATCAAGTGCGTGGATAGCCTGATCTCCCATATGAAAAATACGGGTGATAGCCTGAAGTTGTATCATGATTGCGGCGATTTGGGAGTGACTAGTACACCGGCCTCTATTTTTCCATCATTACCGGACAACAGCACTTGATCGCCTTCTGTTAGCCCTTCGAGTATTTCGGTATAAGCCCAGTTAGCCAGGCCTGTTTGCAGTGTTCGTTCTTCAAGTCGGCTATTTTGATCTAATACCCAAACCTTATTTCCTTGACGAATAACCTGGGTGGGAACACGTAATACGTGATCGCGCTGATCAATGATTGCTTCGATATCCGCGCTATACCCTACCAGTAAAACCGCCTGATCGGGATTAATAAATTCGGCTTCTACATCTACTGTTCGAGCTTGTTTTTCAACTTCAGTCACGTAAGGAGCGATACGACGGATTTTCCCATCAAAAATCCGACCGGGAAGAGCATCCAGCGTAATACGGGCATTCTGTCCAACTTGGATTTTAGGTGCATCTACTTCATCCATAGGCGCACTGACATATAAACAGGAATCGTCAATGAGATCGACTACTGGTAGTGTTGGAATTCCGGGTGGAGAAGGGGTGACATATTCCCCTAGCTCACCTGTAATCTGCGCAATAATCCCCGAAAAAGGTGCGGTAAGCAACATTCGATCTAGATTTGCCTGGCTAACAGCAACTTGTGCGCGTGCCCGTTTAACGTCCGCAGTAGTAGCAGCACAAGCAGCTCGGTTAGCTTTGGCTGTGGCTCTTGCATCATCGGCACGCTGGGCGCTGACAAACCCTTTTTCAACTAATTGTTGTGTACGAATATATTCTCGCTGTGCATTATCAGCCAGAATACAAGATTCCTGCTGTCGGCTTTCGGCTGTAGCAAGTTGCTGCTTTGCCAGATCATATTGTGCCTGCAGATCAACATTCCATAATTCAAGTAAAACTTGACCTTGTTTGACTCGGTCGCCTTCGCGAATTTCCATGCGAACGATCTGGCCACCCGCTTGTGGGGATAATTTAGAGCGTCGGCATGCTTTGATCGTGCCAGCGCGTGTGTTGACTACCGTTGCCTCAACAAGGCCACGGCTAACAGTTGCTAGTTCTACTTCTAGTGGTTGGCTTCTGGTTGCATACCAAATGAGGTAACCTACTACAGCAATAAGCAAGATAGCACCTGCTATACGAAGCGATAAACGTGTTTCGGGCATGTATATAATTTAGTGGTTATTTAGATTTGTTATATTTGGCTCGTTTGCGCCAGGAGTGGACAATATAATAGCGCCAGAATATACGCACGACGAAGTAACCGGTAACTGATAATAAAGAAGCCAGTAGCAACAAACCGGTAATTAATGGCTTTCCAAAAGTGGTTAAGTAATCTGTCAATACCGGGATCCATTCAGAAAGATGCTTATCCAGTAAATGTAATTCCAATGGTGGCAAATCATCCATACTACTTATTGTTTTGCCGGTTGCCCAGCTACCCAAGAAATACGCAGCCATATAAAGTGGTACGATTGTAAAAGGGTTGGAATACAACGTGACAAACACAGCAATAGGTAGATTAACCTTGAAAATAACAGAAAATAGGGTAGCAAAAAAGAATTGTACTGGATTGCTACCTGGAATGAGCCCGGCAAATAGACCTGCAGCTACTCCACCAGCAACGGAGCGACGATGTAAATGCCAGAGATTATGATGGTACAGCAGCGTACCGAAAGGTTTGATAAAACGGTTCTGCTGGATACTTTCGTGAGAGGGTAAGTATTTTTTAAAAAGTTTACGCAGCACGGTTTTGTCTGCAAGAATCAGTGAATTGATATGTTATAACAAAACTAAATGACCATCTTTATCGTTATTAATTCCTGCATGTGGTAAAAAAATCATCTAAAGTTATCAGAATTTGCTGAAATTCTTGTCATCGTAGGAAGCATATTTTCAGTCAAGAATGTAATGTAATAGGTCAAGTAATCGGTAAGTTTCTGATAACAAGCCGTTAATGTACAGATTACTTCTTGCATTTACAGATGCGATGATGATATGAAAGTTATAAAAATATCCTAGTCTGAATCAAATTCAATTGTAATCCATCAATAGATAAAAATATGAATGATACATCACAAGCTGTTAATACCTTTGTTTGGCGTGAAGGTTTTATTTTGTCATCTGATAAACGTCAGGCCCAAATACGCGATACCAAACCCACTGCAGAAAATTTTGGAGTACTGGACGCTAAAACTTTTGTTGCAGTAGAAGCTGATGCTCTATTTGATGAAATCAATCATGCACAGACTCGCGTCGGTCAATCAGTTCTTTATCGTTCGATTGCTCGCCCGACAGCTAATGCCACTCTGCTGCAAAGCAAACAAGAGGCATTACGTGAACTTGAATCCAATCCTGAGTTGCTAGATGCTTTGGAAAAATATATCAAACGCATGGCACTCGATGAAGCTTCGCTATACCACTTACTATATGGTGAGTTTGCGGGTGGATTAACAACAGATGATCCAAGAGACAAAACAGGTAAGGAACGACTAGAATTTGGTGGGTATGGTTATCGCCAGTTCATCGATGGTACAGGTTTTGTAGTGGATATGGTGGAGCAGGCTGAATCTCTTCCGACACCTAATAGTGATTATCTGCGTACTTTGGTGCAAACATTGCGAGATTTTGCCCAGACACGCACCTATTCATTGATGCATGGCCCTATTTATGTTTCAGATGGAAAATTTCTAACAAAAGAAGAAAAACCTCATTTACCCATCCCACGTTTTCGTCCTTCGGTGTTCAAGTGGCCGTTTATCAGTCTTTTCCTGGTTTTTATGATCGGGCTACTTTTTTTCTTTGAGAATACATTAAGCGAACTCGGCGCTAGCTATATTGGATACGGTGTTTTGATTTTGCTCGTTCCCATTATCCCCATCATCATCCAAGCCGTTAGTGCTTCTGATCGAGATTCCGTGATCTACCCATTACAAAAGCTGTTTCGGCATAGTGAGGATCTAGCCAAAGCGATTGAAGCACTGGGAATGATTGATGAATTACTCTCATTACGACGACACGCGCAATCTATCCCAGGTTACGCAGTGCTGCCGGAAATTTATATGAGTGAGCGACATGCGCTAGTTGCTTCTGCTGCTAGAAATCCGTTGCTAGTAAGGGTTCGTCCTGATTATGTTCCAAACGATATCACGCTAGATAACAACAAGCGCTTGTTGATTGTGACGGGACCTAATAGTGGTGGAAAAACAGCTTACTGCAAAACAATCGTTCAAATTCAACTGTTAGCACAAGCAGGCGCGTACGTTCCAGCAGCGCAAGCGCGTATAGTGCCTGCGGAGCATATTTTTTATCAAGTTCCCGATCCTGGCCAACTGGAAGAAGGGATGGGACGCTTTGCGCATGAACTGAAACAGACCCGCGAAATCTTCTTCAACTCAACGCAACGCTCACTGGTGATTCTGGATGAGTTAGCAGAAGGTACGACTTTTGAAGAAAAAATGACACTTTCTGAGTATGTTCTAAAAGGATTTTATCAACTCGGTGCTACTACCTTATTAGTGACACATAATCACGAATTATGTGAACGTTTGCAGCAAGAAGGAATCGGAGATTACTTACAGGTCGAATTTGCTGCGGAAAAACCAACGCATCGATTAATTCCTGGTGTTTCGCGCATCAGCCATGCGGATCGTATTGCAAGCGCGATCGGTTTCAGTAAGGAGGATGTGGCTAGTCATCTGGCTACATTAGGGAATAATGGAGATTAGTGAGACATCGCAGTAAAATACATGCTCTTGATAAAACAGAGCTAAACCACAAAATACAACAACAAGTTGTCTATTTTGTGAAATGGCAAGACAGGTAGAGAGCAATTATCATCGAGGAATTATTAGTGGAACATAAAACTGACGATCGGCGCATTATCAGAGGGGATGAATTAATCACGCCAGTTAAATTGCTGAGCGAGCATCCTCTAACTGATCAGGCAACTGAAACTGTGGTTACAGCTAGACAGGATTGTCACGATATTTTACGAGGAGAAGATGATCGATTACTTGTTGTATGCGGTCCGTGTTCGATTCACGATGTGGATGCAGCAGAGGAATATGCTGATCGATTGAGTCATCTACGTCAGGAATTAAAGGATCAACTGCATATCATCATGCGAGTTTATTTTGAAAAACCACGTACAACAGTCGGTTGGAAGGGGTTGATCAATGATCCGGATTTAGACAATAGTTTTAATATTGATAAAGGATTGCGGATAGCGCGTAATTTGCTGCTGACCTTGGGTAACAGAGGCATGCCTGCTGCAACAGAATTTCTTGATCTAATCAGCCCACAGTATGTAGCTGATCTAATCAGTTGGGCTGCTATCGGTGCCCGAACAACAGAAAGCCAAGGACATCGTGAATTGGCTTCCGGTGTTTCTTGTCCAGTAGGTTTCAAGAATGGTACTTATGGCAATTTGAATATTGCAATTGATGCAATTGGTGCAGCTTCTCATCCGCACAACTTCCTATCAGTCACCAAAGAAGGGCGGGTTGCTACTTTTACTACGAAAGGGAATGAGGATTGTCACATTATTCTACGTGGCGGCAGGCAACCAAATTATGATGCAGAGAGTGTTGCGGCTGCGGTTGATGCATTAGTAAAAGCTAAACTTCCTCCTTTCTTGATGATTGATTGCAGTCACGCCAATAGTCACAAAGATTACCGTCGACAACCAGAAGTGGCTGCTGATGTGGCTCGACAAATTGCAGCAGGTAATGATTCTATTTGTGGCGTTATGTTGGAAAGCCATTTGGTAGCAGGTAGACAGAATGTAGATGGTAAGCGGCGTGAAGAATTAGTTTATGGCCAGAGTATTACTGATGGCTGTATTGATTTTGCCACAACAGAGCAAGTGCTTTCAGATCTGGCAGAAGCTGTAGAAAAACGTAGAAATAAACACAACGTAGAGCCAATGCCGGTTTCAACTCATTCTGCTGCAATTTCCTGAATACGTGATATTAAAAGAACAAAGAAAATATGAGTGCTAACCAATCAATCTGGTTTAAAAACTATACCATCGATTATTTGGAAGGGTTACGCAATGCCAATATGGGAGTACATATTGGCATACGGTTTGTCGAAGTTGGTCCAGATTTCATTAAAGGCAGTATGCCGGTTGATCATCGGACGACTCAACCTTTTGGTATTTTGCATGGAGGAGCTAGCTGCGTATTATCAGAAACATTGGGTAGTGTATCTGCATGGATGACGATCGATCCTGAACGCTACCGGGCAGTCGGTATTGAAATCAATGCCAATCATATTCGTGCAGTTACCGAAGGGAACGTTATCGGTATATGTACTCCCTTACATGTGGGTAGACGAACTCAGGTTTGGCAAACAGATATTACTGAGGAAGCTACTGGTAAACGCGTTGCTGTTTCGAGGCTAACCGTCGCTATTATTGAACAGGGCACACTTAGCAATCAAAAAGAAACTGTTATTGTAAGTAAATAATATTTATTGTCGTTTCCTTCAAAGCCAATTATCAACATCACTTATCCGGAAGAATTACCGGTTGTTGCACGTCGTGTAGAAATTGCACGTGCAATTGAGCAACATCAGGTTGTCATTGTTTGTGGTGAAACTGGTTCTGGTAAAACCACGCAATTACCTAAAATCTGTTTAGAGTTAGCCCAAAATATCAGCAAGCAGGATACCGGAAAGCTGATTGGGCATACTCAACCGCGCCGAATTGCTGCTAGAAGTGTTGCCGCTCGTATTGCAGCTGAATTGAATAGTCCGCTTGGGCAACTGGTTGGTTACAAAGTACGATTTTCTGATCAGACCCACCCTGATACACGTATCAAGTTGATGACAGATGGTATCCTGCTGGCAGAAACACAGCAGGGTTCAAGGTTACAAGCCTATCAAACCATCATCATTGATGAAGCACATGAGCGTAGTCTGAATATTGATTTCTTACTGGGCTACCTTAAACAATTATTACCCCATCGTCCAGATCTAAAGCTGATTATCACTTCCGCTACGATTGATGCACAGCGTTTTTCCACTCATTTTGGCAATGCTCCTGTTATTGAAGTATCAGGCAGATTATTCCCGGTAGAAATCCGTTATCAATCTTTCAATCATCAGGAAGAACGCGAAGATTTGGATCTTTCTCATGCTATTTTGCATGCAGTTGATGAAGCTATTCATCAAGGAGAAGGAGATATTCTCATTTTTTTACCTGGGGAACGGGAAATACGGGAAACTGCCGAGATTTTGCGTAAACACGCTTTTTCCGGACCTGGTGGCAGATCGGGCGCAGAGATATTACCTCTCTTTGCCAGATTGTCTCATGCCGAGCAAGCGCGTATTTTTACACTCAGTCAACGGCGGCGCATCGTACTCGCAACCAATGTAGCAGAAACTTCACTTACAGTTCCTGGTATTCGTTATGTGATTGATCCTGGATTAGCTCGCATCAATCGTTATAGCTATCGCAACAAAGTAGAGCAGTTATTGGTTGAAAAAATTTCACAAGCTTCAGCCAATCAGCGAGCTGGGCGTTGTGGTCGAGTGATGAATGGGGTATGTTTTCGTTTGTATTCAGAAGAAGATTTTGCCGCTCGCCCAGCATATACAGATCCAGAAATTTTACGTTCTTCGCTGGCAGCAGTTATTTTGCGCATGAAGTCGCTGAAAATTGGGGATGTAGAGCAGTTTCCATTTATTCAGCCACCTGCTGCGCGCATGATTGCTGACGGCTATCAGCTGTTATCAGAACTGGGTGCACTGAATGAGCAAAAAGGATTGACGCCGATAGGTAATCAACTAGCAAGGTTACCAATTGATCCCAAAATTGCTCGCATGATTATTGCTGCTAAACAAGAAAACTGTCTGACAGAAGTGTTGATCATAGCATCAGCGCTTAGCTTACAGGATCCACGTGATCGACCATTTGAACAACAGCAGGCAGCTGATCAGGCTCATCAGCCATTTCGTGATGATCGTTCCGATTTTATCGGTTATCTCAAATTGTGGGATTTCTATAACGAGCTGGTCAAACATAAAAAATCTAACAAAAAACTGATTGAGCAGTGCCAGCAGCATTTTATTTCTCATCGCAGGATGCGGGAATGGCGTGAAATTCATGGTCAATTACACACCTTGATTCGCGAAATGGGATTACGCCCTAATCAGGTTCCTGCTAGTTATGATGAAATTCACCGAGCGCTATTATCCGGTTTGCTAGGTAATATTGGTTTTAAATCAGATGAAAAAGGAATATATGAGGGTGCGCGTACAATTAAATTCTCAATTTTTCCTGGTTCCTCCTTGAGAAAAAAACAGCCCAAGTGGGTGGTGGCAGCCGAACTAACGGAAACCACCAAGCTTTATGCGCGTTGTGTAGCAGCTATTGATCCAGCCTGGTTAGAAAAAATTGCTGGCAAATTATGTAAAAAACACTATTTTGACCCTCATTGGGAGAAACAACGAGCTCAAGCAGTAGTATTTGAGCGCGTTACCCTGTATGGATTGACCATTGTACCCAAGCGACCCGTGGCTTATGGTCCGATTAATCCTGCTCACGCACACGAAATTTTTATCCGCGAAGCCTTAGTAGCAGGGGAATACACAACCAATGCTGCCTTTTTCAAGCATAATCAACAATTAATTGACGAAATTTGTGAGCTAGAAAGCAAGATCCGGCGGCAGGATCTTCTGGTAGATGAACAGCAGATATTTGAATTTTACGCGGCACGTATTCCTGCGAATATTTACAGCAGCCATGCATTTGAAAAATGGCGAAAACAAGTAGAGCAAACTGATCCTAAATTGTTGTATTTGACACGGGAAATGCTGATGCGCCAGACCGCGGATAGCGTAGCCATTGAGCAATTTCCCGAAACACTGACAATTGCCGGGCATGTTTTACCGCTAAACTATCGCTTTGACCCCGGTCATCCACTGGATGGTGTAACAATTACTGTACCGTTACCCTTACTCAACCAGTTCATGCCATTTCATTTTGATCGATTGGTACCTGGGCTCATTCGAGAAAAAGTAACGTGGTACGTAAAAATGTTACCTAAACCTATTAGGCGTCATGCTATTCCAATACCGCAATTTGTCACTCGTTTTCTAGAATGGTTGGATAACAATCCGAATCAAACCATGCCACTTGCTGAATCCTTGGCAGCCTTCATTCGTAATGAAACAGATATTAAGGTTCCGTTGGAGACATGGGATGAGCGGCAACTACCCCCTCATTTGCAGATGAATATCAAAGTGGTTGATGATGCCGGTACTACATTGGGGATGGGGCATGATCTGACTGAATTGAAGGCGCAATTTGGCCAGACAGCACAACAATTATTCATACATAGCGCAGGAATAGGGTCAAATTCTATTGAACGCGATGGTATTACGCAGTGGGATTTTGGAGTATTGCCACAGCAAACTCATTTTAGCCGAGGAGATCAACAGCTGGTTGGTTATCCCGCACTAGTTGATCAAGGTCAAAGTGTTGCTATTCGTATATTTGATACATTGGAAGGAGCTGAACGTAGTATGCGAGCAGGTATTCGGCGCCTGTTATGTATTGCTCTCAAAGATCGAATCAAACAACTGGAAAAGCAATTACCGATTAAGCAGACTACTATTTTACTGATGAGTGGATTGATTGAACCCAGTCAACTGAAAGAAGATCTGACGCAGGCTATTATTGATCAGGCTCTGATTGGGGATGATTCATTGCCTCGTAACGAGCAAGAATTTACAGCACAGGCTACACGAGCTAGAACGCGCTTAGGGATAGTCACACAAGAAATGATGGAATTGATTGCTATCATTGCGCAATCTTGCCAGGAATTGAAAAAACGGCTACTTACTTTGGATAAATCGGTAGTTTCGCTAAAACTGGATTTAGAAACACAACTACATCACTTAATTTATCCAGGTTTTTTGAGCGCAACTCATTGGCAATATCTACATCATTTTCCGCGTTATTTGAAGGGTATGATTTTACGTTTTGATAAATACCACAAAAATCCAAGACGCGATCAGGAACAAACAGCGCATATCATCACATTGTGGAAGCAATACGAACAACGATTACACAAACACCAGCAGTCGGGAATTAGTGACCCTAATCTGGAAATATTTCGCTGGCAACTCGAAGAGTTACGTATTTCCCTATTTAGCCAAGAACTCAAGACTCCTATGCCAATTTCAGTAAAACGTTTACAGAAATTGTGGGAAAAGGTACGGGAATAAACTAATATGCTATGAAACGTTAATTAAAGGAATTCATAATGAGTGATGCATTACATGTAGTTTGTCCACATTGCCACAGTATCAATCGTGTTCCTACAACACGCCTTAACCAGCAACCTAATTGTGGACAATGCCATCAAGCGCTGTTTGTCGCTCACCCTGTAGAGCTGACACACATCAATTTTACAAGGCATATCTCTCGCAGCGATATTCCTGTGTTAGTAGATTTCTGGGCACCCTGGTGTGGACCTTGTAAGATGATGGCGCCGCATTTTGCCCAGGCCGCCCAACTGCTGGAACCGAATATGCGTTTAGCCAAAGTTGATACAGAGGCGGAGCAAAGCCTGGGGGCACAATATGGCATTCGTAGTATTCCGACGCTGGTATTATTTCGTCATGGTCGTGAAGTTGCGCGCCAAGCGGGTGCAATGAGTGCTCAGGATATTGTACGTTGGGCACAAGCACAGAACTAATTTTCAAATAACAGCTTAAAAAATTATTCCGATCATTTATCTCGTTAACCGATCAGCATTGTTATCTGACCGGAATGCTTCCAATCCCTCCATCTTTATCTTTAAAGCTCACTGATTCAAATTGCTGATCAAGTGGGTTTTTATGAATTTCTTCTGATTTTCACTTCCGTTAGGCTGCAACTATCCTATTACATAGGAATTATGTCATCATAATATTAGCTTTTTGGAAGTACGCTGAGAAACATCTGTAAAAACAGCTTTAATAAAGGTTCTATCAGAATGAGGTTTATTCCAAGTGTATGACGGCTTATAACAATACTAACAATATGACTGTGCTATTTCCCATAACAAGATATTTGCAGATATTTCGCCGTTCTTGGTTTCTGGGTGCGTTGTCTGTGCTGTTTTTGTTGATAGCTTTGATTATGCTGCGTATTGATACTCAGCAAGTGCGTAATCACACCGCCTCACTCGAGGTTGTTGGGCGAATTCACGCTGACATACAACACTTGGCTATTATTTCCCGGGAAGCACTGCGTGGCAATGAGCAAGCTTTTGTTCAACTGCGCAATAATCTGGAGCAACTGAAACGCTATGCTGCTTTGTTGCAATACGGCGGAGAATATCAACAAGAAACCATTTCGGCTGTTGCAGAACAGCTCCCGCCAGATTTGTTCAAATCCTTTCAAAGCACATTGCACACTAAGGAAAATCAAGCTCGCCAAATTCTAGAAAGCCGAGAAGTTTTGGTTAATCTGGCGGAAATCCTAAAACAAGTAGGGCTGGTTAATAACAACCTGCAAAAAAAACTACAGCGCTTTTCAGATGAGCTGGTACAAGCAGGCCAGCCCTCTAGCCAAGCAGTAGCTGTTGAAACTGTAAAAATTCTTGTGCAATTTATTACTGGCAGTATTAGTTCAGTAATACAGAATGGCCTGCGGGTATCCAGCGCAACAGATCCATTGCCAGGTGATTCGGAACAAATTACCGGCATGATTCAAACTTTGATAAAAGGGCGGGATTGGCTCTATTCGACTGTTTTGGGTAACCAGCTTCCTACTGAAACACTATCCGAGATCCGCATTCAGTTCAATGCGTTGGAAGATTTGTTGCGTACAACTCAGAAACTGACTCCAGAAGCAACAGGGGCGTGGTACGCAATGTATGAAGCTTTTACAGCTAGCGATAAATTATCAACGTTAGTAGGCCAGATCGAACAAGCAATAGCCGAGCATAACAGCGAAGAAAGTACGTTTATTACGGTGTTATTTTATTTGGCGATACTGTTAACTGTAATCAGTAGCCTAGTGTTCATTCGCGTGTTATCCATCGGCTTCAAACAACAAATTAAGCAAGGCGAACAGCATATCGAAACTACCCAACAGGCAATCCTGCAGCTATTAGATGAAATGGAAATCCCAACAGGTGGTGATCTAACGGCTCGTATGTCTGTTACTGAAAACATTACGGGCACAATTGCCGATTCAATCAACTTGATGATTGAAGCTTTGCAGGAGCTGGTCGAAAAAGTAAATCATGCTGGCGCGCAAGTAGTTGATGCTTCTCGTCAAGCTGATCAGATTTCATCGAATTTACTGGATGCAACTCAGGAGCAGGCTCGTCAGATTGAAGATGCAACAGTGGCCGTCCTCGGTGTAGCTGAATCATTGGAAGCCGTCTCTGATTCAGCAGAGGAATGTGCCGATGTTGCTAAACAAACATTGCGTGCAGCAGAAAATGGAGCCAGTGCGGTACAGGATGCGATGGCAGGTATGAATGAAATACGCGTCTATATCCAGGAAACAGCTAAACGCATTAAACGTTTGGGGGAAAGTTCACAAGAAATCGGTGAAATTGTTACGTTAATTTCAGATATTACTGAACAAACCAATATCCTGGCGTTAAATGCCTCTATTCAAGCAGCTACGGCAGGAGAGGCTGGGAAAGGGTTTTCTATCATTGCGCAAGAAATACAGCGCCTAGCAGAGCATTCCACCGAAGCAACGCAGCAGATTAGCGCGCTTATTCGCAATATTCGAGGAGATGCTCAAGACACCATTATCGCGATGGAACGGAGTACCGCAAGTGTGGTGGAAGGTTCTAAGCGTGCCAACATAACAGGAGGTGCTCTGGAAGAAATCGAAACAGTTTCCAAGCGACTGGCACAACTGGTAATTAGGATTACCGAAGCGACACAAAAACAAACCCGAGTTTCCAACAAGGTAGCTAAGAGTATGGAAGCTATTTTGGCTATCACGCGGCAAACCACCCAAGGTACGCAGCAAAATGCTGATTCCATTCGCAAGATTGCCGAGCACGTAACCAATTTGAAATCTTCTGTTGCTAAATTCAAGGTATGACGAACAAATACAAAGTCTAGGCAACGAAAATAAAATCAACAATTATCAATCTCAGAGTTAACCGGGTCGCATCATGAATACTGTAACCAAGATAAATATCTCTTCTGTTATGGGAATTAGGGAAGCTATTGAGCAGATTTTTACCCTGATCCATCGTCATTTTGATTCTTATGTTGCTGATACAGATGACACCAGACAGATAGAAGAATGCCGGTATTACATGCATCAGTTAAATGGCATGCTTGAAATGTTGGAACTGGGAGGAGTTGCTTTTGTTGGCAACTCATTAGAGGAGCTCCTAATTGCTCTGCAGGAAAAACGGATTGAATCTGATACACAGACTTTAACCACTGTTCGTCAAGCCATTCGATCCATTTATCGCTATTTGGATGCGTTGATAGATGGCGAGACAGATAATCCAATTAAGCTTTTCCCAATCTATCAAAAAATTATGCAAATACAAGGGTTGGAAGAGATTTCTGAAAGTGATTTATTTTTTCCAGATGTACGAGAATCATTCCCTTTACAACCCGTGGAATTGGATCTGGATACTGCTGCTCGCCAGGAAATTGCCAAACAGGCGCGAACGCAATTTCAGTCAGGATTGCTTGGTTGGTTGAAAGATACGGATGACAAATCGAGTTTGCAAAAAATGATTGAAGCAGTACGTTCAATTGAAAAATTACCTGCTTCTATTGAACAGCGGAAGTTCTGGTGGCTTTCTTCTGGCTTTCTGGACAGCTTGCTTCATCAGGAACAGGTGGTTGATAAGTCAGTGCGCAGGTTATGCGGAAAAATAGAACAGGAAATCCGCCATCTGGATAAGGAATCGCATGTCATTGCTGCGCGATTGACCAGGGAATTGCTTTATCGCATTGCGCGTAGTCAGCCAGTAAGTGAACGCCTGCAAGAAATTAATCGTGTATATGATTGGCAAATTCCTTTATCTACAATCGATCAACAAGCGCATCTCGATGCATCCATTATGGATGAAGAAGCAACAGCCTCAGATCTCCAGGGTATGCGCGTCTTGCTGGAAGATATTAATGATCAGTGGCGCAAGTTTAACGTTGAGGATCAGGAAAATCTCACCTCCTTGCTGGCATTAACCGAACAATTCAAGACATTGATTTCCCGGGTAAATTGTCCACCGCTAGAAAAATTGGCAGGTGTTATTCATGGGGCCTTGTCTTATTTACGCATCCGTCCGCAAAGTATGAACGAAGGGATAGCATTGGATATCGCTTCATCTTTACTGTTAATGGAAAATGCCATCGATAATTTTTACCAGTTATCACCGGAGTTTCCATCACAGGTTGATGCTCTTGCTACGCGCATACGCACGGTTACAACAGGGAAGGGTAGTACTGCTGATTTGCCTGATCTACCTAATCCTGATCAAGCAGGCCATCTCTCACAAGAAAAAAAGTTATTGAAACAAGTGGCTCAGGAGATACTTACCAACCTGGCGCAGGTTGAAGATATTCTGGATCGCTTCTTTTTTGAACCGGAGATACGTAGTGATCTTGTGCTGCTGCCAGAATTATTTAACCAAATCAGTGGTGTGTTACAAGTGCTTGAATTGGATCAAGCCAGTACGGTACTGAATTCATGCCGAATGCTGACAGAAAAACTGACGCAACCTGATCAACCGATCGATCAGACCGAGCAACTATTATTGGTTGATGCATTGAGTAGCCTTGGTTTTTATATTGAAGCGCTTAGAAATTCTCAGTCAGATGCTGAGGAAATGCTGGATCCCATCATTCAGCGACTAGACCAAGAAATTACTGGGCAGGCTTTGGCAACAGATATTTCAGAAGTTGCAACTGAAATGACAGCTGTAGCTGCGTCTATACCTCCTGAGATACCTGCTGCAGCGGCTACCAGCCAACCATACGATCCCGAACTACTGGCAATTTTCCTCGATGAATCTAAAGAGGTACTGGCAAATATTACAAATCATCTGGAATCTTGCGCGACCAATTATTTTGATCAGTCAGCACTGACGGCTATTCGGCGTGGTTTTCATACCCTCAAAGGTAGTGGTCGCATGGTGAAACTGGAAGCGTTAAGTGAGGTAGCATGGCGTGTTGAACAGCTCATGAACCGTTGGCTGAGCGAACAGAAACCAGCAACCAGTGCGTTACTGGATTTATTGACGGAAAGTCATAGACAATTTAGTAACTGGTGTGCCAGCTTGAGAAGAGATGGCACGGTGGAAATCAAGGCAGATAGCCTACTGAATCAGATTAAAGCGCTCATGTACGGCGCAGATGAGCAACTCGATACTAGTGCTGTTGCAGCACCTGTGGTGGTTGAGCAGCCATCTGAAATACCGCAACAGGAAATTACTGCAACGCCATCTGTCCCGGATATCGAAACAGAATCAACCATAAGCGTGGGAGATTACCAGGTACCGACAGACCTTTTCAATATTTTCGTGGCTGAAGCCAATACCCATATTGCTACGCTCAAACGAGTGTCTAGCTTGCCTGAAGAGGCTGATGTGTTATCGATTCCACATGAATCGATGTTAGCCGCTCATACGCTAGCCAGTACTTCGCGTGCGCTAAAACTGGATTTCATTGCTCAAATTAGTCAAATACTGGAACAATGGTTCAATCACTTGATGGCAGAGCCGAATACGTCTGGGCAACCAATCTTATCGCACCTAAAAACGGCAATTACCTTACTGGATAGTATGTTATCAGCTGTTCAAGCACACCAACTGCCTGCAGCAGAAATCATGCAAGCTGGTAGAGAAATCACGGATGAGCTAACACACCTTCTGGAAAGAATACCAGCTGTACAATCTGTAGAGGTGGATGAGGAAACAGCGCCTGTAATGGCTACAGAGGAAATAGGATTACCTGAATTGACCACCAGCGAATCCCAAGAAGCAGATTGGTCGGTACCCGTACCAGAAGCTTCTGCAGCATTGCCTGCTTCCTCATTAGAGCAGGTGAAGGCAGCGTTTGCTGATCTGGATCGTGAATTACTAGAGGTGTTCCTTGAAGAAGCGGGAGAATTACAATCTGAAATTGGTACGGGGTTACGTGTCTGGCGCCAACACCCTGATCAGCTAAATGTTCGCAAAGCAGTATTACGTGCCTTACACACCTTAAAAGGAAGTGCTCGAATAGCTGGCGCGCAGCAAATAAGCGAACAGGCGCATCAGATGGAAAGCGCTATTGAATCGCTACACGATCAAGCTATTAGCAATGCGTTACTTGATCAATTAGAAATACAGTTTGATACGATTGTGGATGCAATTGAGCAGTTGCGCGCTTCGTTGCAATCAGAAACTCCATTCATCCCGGGCATTCCAGAAACAGAAACACATCCCGAGCAGTATTTTTCACCAACGGCAGAAACAATTACTGCGACTTCCGTTTCTACTGTCGATACGGAAGCTCCCCGCAAAACAACATTACGTGTCGATGCTGAGTTGATTGATCGTTTAATTAACGAATCGGGCGAGGCGAGCATCATCCGCTCCCAGGTTGAAGCGCAACTATATGATCTGGAGAAATCTTTCCAAGATTTGAGCGAGAGCGTTGATCGTATGCGTGGTCAATTACGTGAGATTGAATTGCTGGCTGAAACGCAAATACCTTCAGGCACATTGTCCTCAATCACCCATCAAGCGGATTTTGATCCACTAGAGCTTGATCATTTCACGCGCTTTCAAGAGCTAACCCGGTTAATGGCAGAAAGTATGGATGATATTGTTACCACCCATAAAAATCTGCGTGAAATACAACGTACTGCTGCTGCAGCAGTGGATCAGCAGGCACATTTGAATCGCCGGTTACAGCAAGATTTGCTACGTCTTCGCACAGTTCCATTCAGCCATTACGCTGAGCGTTTTTATCGTACGGTGAGACAAGCTGCTAAAGATACTGGCAAACAAGCTGATTTAGTGATTCAAGGTAATAGCATTGAACTTGATCGGGATGTGCTGGATAAAATCAGCGCTCCGCTAGAACATTTGCTGCGTAATGCGTTAGTTCATGGAATTGAAACACCGGCAGAACGTATCAAAGCAGGCAAAGCTGAAACTGGCCGGATTACCCTAGACCTGCATCAGGAAGGCAACGAAATCATCATGGTGTTACAGGATGATGGTGTGGGGTTGGATCTGGAGCGTATCCGTGAAAAAGCACAGCAACTTGGGATGGAGAATCCAGAAAATGAGGCAGATGATAAACAGTGGTATTCACTGATATTTACCCATGGTTTTTCCACAGTAGAGGATGTATCAGATATTGCTGGTCGCGGTGTCGGGTTGGATATTGTCAGGAATGAATTGAATGAGTTAGGCGGGGAGATCACAGTAACTTCCGAGAAGGATCAGGGAGTTAGCTTTACACTGCGTTTCCCGGTAACGCTGACTGTAACGCAAGCGCTTATGATCAAAGCGGCAAACAATACCTACGCTATTCCGCTGACAGCCGTGACGCATGTACTGGAAATGAATGCAGAAACGCTAAGAACTGCTTATCAAGAACATTTCCTAACATGGAATAACGATCGTTTCCCGCTGGGGTATCTCCCTCATTTATTGGATGTTTCGCATACTTTCCCTGAAATCAGACGGAGTAATCGAATTGTGCTACTGCAAGCAGGAGAGGAACGTCTGGCTATCCATACCGATGCATTGCTGGGCCAGTGTGAAGTCGTCGTCAAGCCAGTGGGTGCTCAGTTGGCTAATGCGCCTGGTATTGAAGGGGCGACGATTACCGGAGATGGTAGCATTGTCTTAATCATCAATCCGCTCAAACTATTACAACGCGAATCAGTACGAGAACTGCTATCCGCGGGACCAATGGCGGCTGGGGAAGGGGCGGATATCGCTCCTTCTGCTACCGCTCCAATCGTCATGATTGTGGATGATTCATTAACAGTACGTAAAGTCACTAGCCGCTTGTTAGAACGGCAAGGCTATGAAATTTTGATCGCCAAGGATGGGGTGGGTGCGCTACAACTACTGAGGGAAACCATTCCAGCCATCATGCTGGTGGATATTGAAATGCCACACATGGATGGTTTTGAATTGATCCGAGCGGTACGCAATAATCCAGAGCTACAAAACATTCCTATCATTATTATCTCCTCACGTACTGCAGAAAAACATCGAAAGGTGGCAGAAGAGCTAGGTGTCAATGAATTTATGGGTAAACCTTACCAGGAAGATGAGCTGCTGCAGCATATCGAACGCTTAATTAAACATTAGGATGGCATTTTAGTTTGCAGTACACTTTTCATCTTTAGCCCATTGTTAAGGACGTACTGCAAAACTAATTGTGCTGCCATTTCTGCGTTAAAAAATCAGTTCAGAACACTCATTTATTATGTGTAATTGCGTTCTTTAACAGTTTTTGCCTTGAACTGATAACCTCACCAACATTTTGTAGAGTTTCCTTAACTCAAATAATCTAGTCGTAATTTTATTGCTTACACTTAGAGCCAGCTCGGAAGAAGAGGGTAAGCGCTGAGAATAAATAGATTAAAGGGCAGTAACCGTTTTTTTCATCAAAATTCTTTTCTGAGGAGAGAGTGTTATGGAAAAACTGGGATTCCCGTTCATTTTATTGGTGGCTTTGTGGGGAGCAGTGAATACTACATTGAGTTTCTTTCAGGCGATCAACGCTAAGCGTGACCTAATATTTGAGCTCATTGATAAATGTGGTTTTTGTCCAGATCAAACATTAGGTCCGGTAGAAATCTATTTCACTAATTTGTTACCACTCTCTATCGGGAATATTATTTTTCTTAGCTTAATTAGTTACGTTATCTGTAAGCCTCCAACGCTACCACATTAACGCCCTGATACAAGATTGCTATCTTTGAGTTTTTTACAAGGAGGAGCGATGTCATCATCAGAAGCGCGTCGGATTCATATTGAAGCATGGCAAGCTGGTGG
>WBZO01000975.1_pt1 | contig 50502 bp, 39 predicted proteins | sample 5204261 | NCBI WGS metagenome assembly WBZO01 (sample SAMN12412400, study PRJNA552823) | activated sludge metagenome | isolation source: activated sludge from anammox sidestream of wastewater treatment plant... | place: USA: North Carolina | collected 2017-09
GATAGCGGCTATCACAGGAGAGCGAACATGAGCGACGCAAGCAAGTGCCCCGTCACCGGCGGCCAGCCGAAGGCCACGACGAACCGCGACTGGTGGCCGAACGCCCTGGACCTCAAGGTCCTCCAGCAGTCCCACCCCGGCACCGATCCGATGGGCCCCGGGTTCAACTACGCCGAAGAGTTCCAGTCGCTCGACCTCGCCGCACTGAAGAAGGACATCGAGTCGGTGATGACCGTCTCGCAGGACTGGTGGCCGGCGGACTTCGGCCACTACGGTCCGCTCTTCATCCGCATGGCCTGGCACAGCGCGGGCACCTACCGCACCAGTGATGGCCGCGGCGGCGCTGGCGCCGGCATGCAGCGCTTCGCTCCGCTGAACAGCTGGCCCGACAACGGCAACCTGGACAAGGCGCGCCGCATCCTGTGGCCGGTGAAGCAGAAGTACGGCCGGAAGATCTCCTGGGCCGACCTGATGATTCTTGCCGGCAACGTGGCGCTCGAGTCGATGGGGTTCAAGACCTTCGGCTTCGGCGGCGGCCGGGCCGATGTGTGGGAACCGGAGGAACTGTACTGGGGCTCGGAGAAGACGTGGCTGTCGGATTCGCGCTACAGCGGCGATCGCGAACTCGAGAATCCGCTGGCGGCCGTGCAGATGGGCCTCATCTACGTGAACCCCGAGGGCCCCAACGGCGAGCCCGATCCGGTCAAGGCCGCGCGCGACATCCGCGAGACGTTCGCCCGGATGGCGATGGACGATGAAGAGACGGTGGCGCTCATCGCCGGCGGCCACAGCTTCGGCAAGACGCACGGCGCCGGTCCGGCCAGCCACGTCGGTCCCGAGCCCGAGGCCGCGCCGATCGAGGCGCAGGGGCTCGGCTGGGCCAGCACCTACAACACCGGCAAGGGTGGCGACGCCATCACCAGCGGCCTCGAGGTCACCTGGACGACGACGCCCACGAAGTGGAGCAACAACTTCTTCGAGAACCTCTTCGGCTACGAGTACGAGCTGACGAAGAGCCCCGCGGGCGCGCACCAGTGGGTGGCGAAGAACGCGACGGCCACGATTCCCGACGCGCACGACCCGACGAAGAAGAAGCTGCCGATGATGCTGACGACGGATCTCTCGCTGCGCTACGACCCGGCGTACGAGAAGATCTCGCGCCGCTTCCTGGCTGACCCACAGGCGTTCGCCGATGCGTTCGCGCGCGCGTGGTTCAAGCTCACGCACCGCGACATGGGCCCGATTGCCCGCTACCTCGGCCCGGAAGTTCCGGCCGAAGCGCTCATCTGGCAGGACCCGGTGCCGCCGGTCACCCACGCGCTCGTGGGCGCGGCCGACGTGGCCACGCTGAAGGCGCAGATCCTCGCGTCCGGCCTCACGGTGTCGCAGCTCGTGTCGACCGCGTGGGCCTCGGCGTCCACCTTCCGCGGCACCGACAAGCGCGGCGGCGCCAACGGCGCCCGCATCCGCCTGGCCCCACAGAAGGACTGGGCGGTGAACAACCCGGCGGAACTCGCCACCGTGCTCTCGGCGCTCGAGGGCATCCAGGCGGCGTTCAACGCCAGCAGCACCGGCGCGCAGGTCTCCCTCGCCGACCTGATCGTGCTCGCGGGCTGTGCGGCGGTGGAGCAGGCGGCGAAGGCCGCGGGCGTCGACGTGCAGGTGCCGTTCACCCCGGGTCGCACCGATGCCACCCAGGAGCAGACCGACGTGGACTCGTTCTCGGTACTCGAGCCGAAGGCGGACGGCTTCCGCAACGTCGGCGGCACGATGAACGGCAAGCGGACGGAGGAACTGCTGGTCGACAAGGCCACGCTGCTGACGCTGACCGCGCCGGAGATGACGGTGCTGGTGGGCGGCCTGCGCACGCTGGGCGTGACGTCGGGCTCGCACGGCGTGCTCACCAGCCGGCCTGGTGCGTTGACGAACGACTTCTTCCTGAACCTGCTCGACATGAGCACGGTGTGGAAGCCGACGTCGGACGCGGCGGAGACCTTCGAGGGGCGCGACCGCACGACCGGCGCCCTGAAGTGGACCGGCACTCGGGTCGACCTGCTCTTCGGCTCGAACTCGGTGCTCCGCGCGCTCGCGGAGGTCTACGCGTGCAGCGACTCGCAGGCGAAGTTCGTGCAGGACTTCGTGGCTGCCTGGACCAAGGTGATGAACCTCGATCGGTTCGACCTCGCGGCCGGCCGGACCGCCGCCGTCGCCATCGCCTGATCGCACGCCCCTGTCGCGGCCGGCACGCGGATGACGCGTGCCGGCTGCGCCCGGCTGATGCCGGGCACGACACATCACCGGCGGCTACACCGCCCCGGTCTGCTGCATGATCGCCGCGCGCCGATCCCGCTGCGACGACTCCGACCGGTGGTGCGTGAACGCCACGTCCTGCACCTCGGTCTTGAGAATCCTCGCCAGGGTCGATTTCAGCGTCGCCGCGTCATCGTCGAAGCCGCCGTGCGTGGTGCACCGGGCCGCCCCCGGCTTCCCTTCCTCCGCGGCATTGGGCGACAGCACCCATTCGGTGGGCTGCTCGCTCTTCGCAAGGTCGTTCGCGAAGATTTCCATCCCGAGCAGCGGCACGCCGCGCGACCTCCCGAACGACGCCACCCGCGATTCCTTCTCGAAGGCGTTCGACACCAGGTAGAGCAGCGACTTGTGGTAGATGTTCGCGCAGTGATCGTCGCGCTCGGCGCGGTCGGTCAGCGTGAAGAGCGAGAACCGCTTGAGGCTCTTGTCCTTCATGGCCGGCACGTAGTGCTCGCGGTAGAACTCCACCGTGCAGGCAGGTGCCCACATCGTCGCGCTCTCGAACACCACCGGGCTGGCGGCTTTCTGGTTGGCGCCGACCAGCCCTCCGAGCAGGATGGAGCCGGCGCTGTGCCCCACGAGGTGGACCTTGAGGCCGGGATGCTTCTTCAGGACCCGCTTCAGCTCGCGCAGCACGATCAGCATGCCGCCGCCCTTCTGGCTGGCCAGCTCGCCGTTCTGCTGCATCTCGGCCCACACGCGGCGACCGCCCACTCCCCTGGCGATCGGCTCCAGGGCATCGTCCAGCCGATCGAGCATGAAGTCCTTGGCGCTGTCGAGGAACCCTTCCGGACGACGGCGTGAGATACCGTCGTGCAGGATGTTGGTGACGGTCGTCCAGAGGTCGGTGTGCCAGATGAACGAGATCGGATAGACGCCGGCCTCGAGGAGCCCCGGACGCAGGTCGGCCACTTTCTGGATGGCGGAGTCTTCGGCCGTCAGCCCGCCGTGTGCATAGAGCAGCAGGTGCCTGATCGGGGTCGCACCGCCGGCCGCGATCCGGGTCGAGAGGCCGTCGAAGATGTCCTTCACGTCCTGCTCGCTCGTGCCGTAGGTGCCGCCGGCCTTCAGCGCGCCGTTGTTGCCGAGGCTGACGATGTGCGGGCGCAGATCGCAGTAGACGTAGCCGCGGGAGCCCTGCGACGCCACGCCGATTCCGCTCGCCACCGACTCGCGATGCAGCAGTTCCACCGGCGCCCCGAGCCGCGCCACCCAGACGTCGCTGCCGTTCGCGAGCCAGTCGTCGTACGACACATGGGCGAACCCGCTGCGCCCCCAGTCCGGGCCCCACGAGTTCTGGATCCAGAACCCGCCCCGGTCGTAGGCCACGATCGCGAACGCGTGACCGCCGGTGAGGCCCGTCTCCGGGGTCCAGGGGATTACGCCGTCCGTGCCGACCGCGTCCCACCCCTCGTGCACCTGTGAGGTGGCGTAGAGGATACCCACTTCGGAGATGGCCGCGTGCATGGCGACCAGGTCCTTGTGGTTCACGCGGAAGTAGGCGCCGAGCGGCCGTCGCAGCGCATCTTCATAGCGCTTCGCGAACAGCTTCGTATCCTGCGTGTCGGTGTCGCCGGTCCAGTGCTCGAGCGAACACACGCCGTGCTTGTGCCACCCCTTCATGGCGCCGCGTGCGCTGGACCCGCTGTAGCGTTCACCCGGCCATTCGTCGTAGCGCCTGGCCATGTTGTAGAGCATCCGCGGACTGACGGCGAGGTCGTCGCGCACGATGCGCCGCGTGCGCAGCAGGTAGTGCACGACGGCCGCGAGGCCGAACCCCGTGCAGGCTCCCTCGGTGCCCTGGTCGAGAATCGGGACGCCAACATCGATGTACGACTCGAGGCTGCGCTCCGAGCTCACCTCGACGAGCGGCGGCACGTACATGCGGTCGCGGAAGTCGAGCGTGTCGGGTCGGGCGTCGAGGGTGCGGGTGGGCTTCTTCTTCGCGGTCTGCTTCCTGGCCATGGCGCACACTTTAGTAGAGCGGTTCGTACTGGTGTCAAGGACGATTCAGGGTACGACACGCCGGCAGCCCCACCCTCCTCACCATCCCGTCGGCGAGCGCCATGCCGCCTCCGCTACGCGATCGCACCGGCCGCTCTGTCCCCGGCAGCTGGGACCCGGGTGCAAGAAGACGGCTTCCCGGTTGCCCCCGTCACGAGATGGCAATGGGTTTGATGCAGGAAGGACCGGAGGAACGCATGCGCACACTCATCCGGCTTGTCCTGGCAGTCGTCCTGATCGTGGGCGTGGGAGCGCTCCTGCTGGGTTACTGGGCGGGCTCGTCCGGGCGGACGCGCGGCAGTGCCAGCCCGGCCGAGGTGGATCGGCCCGCCGCGACCTCAGGGGTCGAGACGGACCGGGCGCGGGAAATCGGCGCGGAGGCGGGCGCCCGCATCGGCGAGGCCGGGGCGCGCGCGTCAGCCGAGCTGAACGATGCCGCGCTCACCACACGCATCAAGGCCAAGATGGCCCTGGACGATCTCGTGAAGGCACGCGACATCAGCGTGTCGACCGAAGGGTCGACGGTGACGCTGCGGGGGACCGTGCAGAGTCAGGCCGAGCGTGAACGCGCGGTGCAGCTGGCCCGGGAGACGAGCGGCATCAACCAGGTCGTCGATCGGCTGACCGTCAGGCGGTAGCCTCCGGCCGACGCGGTTCAGCGGCTGAGCACGGTGACGAGAGTCGCGTCGCACCCGCGCGGTAGCGTCTGCGCCACGGGCGGCACGTTGCCCGCGTAGCACCCGGGGATGATGTAGACGGGACCGGACGCCACCGCAGGCGCGGGCCGCTCTGCCGTCGGCTCGGTGTCGCGCGTGGAAGGCTCGACACGAACCGGATCGACAGGTGGGTCGAGGGGCTGCGCAGGCTGTGAGGACATTGCCTGCTCCGGTCGCCGCGCTGCCGGATCGTGCGTGGCCACGCCCGGCACCGGCGACGGCAGGGTCACGATGACGGGCGCCACGATCACCAGCGGCGCGGCAGCCGGGGAGTGCCGACGTCCCCGGCCTCGCTCAGGTCCAGGTGGTGGCGTGGCCGCCCGTGGCTGCGGCAGCGGCGGCAGGCCGATACGCGGCAGCGGCAGCCCAATCGGCGGGAGCGGCGGTACCGGCAGCATGACGCCAGTGGTCGTCTGCGCGGACGCGGGTACCCCGCAGGCGAGGGTCGCGACAAGTGCAGCCTCGACGATCGTCCGTGTCCCGCGCATGTCCCCAGTCTGCGGCCGACACGCCGGCCACGCAAGCGTGAACCCACGGCTATACTGCTGGGAACCATGACTCTTCAGCTCCGGCAGGGGGCCTCGCGTCTTCTCGCTGTGGCCTGCGCATGCCTCGCGGCAACCACGCTCGCGGCGCAGCGCGGGACGACGAACACACCCGATCTCCAGGGCACGTGGGACACCGGCACGGCCACGCCGCTCATCCGGCCGGCCCCCTTCGCCGCGACGTCGCACTTCACCCGGGCGGAAGCCGACGCTTTCGAGCGCGACAACTACGCGCGCATCCTAAGCGTGTTCTCAAAGGAAGACCTGCTTGCCAGCGACCTCAACGAGACCTACCAGGAGACCGCCGACCTCAAGGTGGTCCCCGACCTCCGCACGTCGCTCATCATCGACCCGCCGAATGGGCAGCTGCCGGACCTGTTGCCGCAGGCACAGGCACGCATGGCCGCGCGTCCCAAGCGCAACTACGACGACCCGGAGACACTCACGCTGGACGAACGCTGCCTGGCCGGCGTGAACTTCAGCTCGTCCAGCGCCACGCCGCCGCTCGTGCCCAATCCATTCGGCCAGAACCTCTACCAGATCGTCCAGACGCCGGACCGCGTGCTCATCTTCTCCGAGCTGATTCACGACGCGCGCGTGGTGCGCCTGGGCGGCACCCACCTGCCGCCATCCATCCGGCTGTGGACCGGCGACTCCATCGGCCACTGGGACGGCGACACCCTCGTGGTCGACACCACGAACTTCCGGCGCGAGAAGAGCTTCCGCGGGTCGTCCGAGCGGATGCACGTGGTGGAGCGGTTCACGCGCCTGTCACCCGACATGCTGCGCTATCGCGTCACCGTCGAAGACCCCGACACGTGGGCCACACCGTGGACCGCCGAGATCCCGTTCCGGGCGACGACCAACCAGTTGTTCGAGTACGCGTGCCACGAGGGGAACCGCACCATCGAGAACTTCATGCGCGGCGCCCGCGATGAAGAGCGGCGTGGGGTGAAGCCGCGCTGAGTCCGGCGGTCAGCCCACCCGTTCGAGCACCCAGGTGGACGCGCCGGCCGCAGCCTTCACCACCCGCACGCACCCAGGCAGACGCTCGGTAATCTCAGGCCGGTGGCTGATGACCCCGATGAGGCGGCCCCCATCGTGCCGCAGCGCCTCCATCGCGTCGGTGACCTCTGCCAGCGCGTCGGCGTCGAGCGTGCCGAACCCCTCGTCGATGAAGAGACTGTCCATCCGCAGGGCGCCCGACGTCTTGAGCACCTCGTCGCTGAGCTGCAGGGCCAGGCACAGCGACGCCATGAAGGTTTCTCCCCCGCTCAGTGTCTCGGCGCGGCGACGCTCGCCCGCATTGTCGTGGTCGACCACGAAGAACGCGCCCTTGTCCCAGTCGAGCGTGTAGCGGTTCGACATCTCGCGCATGCGGATGGAGGCGCCCGACACCAGCGCGTGGAAGGCCTCCTCGAGCAGGTACTCCTGGAAGGCATCACCCTTGAGGTCCGACGCCATGCCTGACAGCAGTTCGAGGCTGGCCTTCTCGGTGGCATGCTCTGCTTCGTCACGCTGCCGCTGGGTGACGTCAGCCTCGAGCCGAACCAGATCGGCCGCCTTCGTCGCAACGTCGAGGTCGGCCTCGCGCCACCGCGCGAACGCGGCGTCCGCGGACGCTTCAGCGACGGCCAGCGCCTCTGCCGACACCTCTCGTCCGGCGACCTGCGGCTCGAGGAGCAGCAGCCGCCTGGTCACCACGCCCTGCTCGGTCTCGTGCTGGCGAACTGCCTGGTCGAGCGCGGCCTGCTGCGCCGCGCTCCGAACGGCCGCCCGCGCTTCCTGGACCGCGCTGAAGCCACTGCCCGCCAGCGCCTCGGACAGCGCCACGTCCGCATCGGCGGCGGCGGCACGAGCCTGGTCGACAGACGACTGTGCCGACGCGAGCCGTGCGCCTGCTGCCGCCATGGCGGCGACGGCTTCGGCGCGCACCCGCTCTGCCTCGCGCCTGGCCTCCTCGAGCGCGGCGAGCTGCTGCGCCAGCTGACGACGCTCGACCGCCGGGTCGTCGTGCGTCGACACGGCGGCAATCCGCTTCACGACCTCGCCGAGTTCCGCCGTGAGCCTGGCGTCGTTGGCCGCCAGGTGCTCGAACGCGTCGACTGCGCTCGTCGCCGCACCATCGGCCTGCACCAGCGCAAGGTCTGCCGAAACGAGGGCGGCTTCCGCCTCGCGCAGTGCCTTCGAGGCGCGCTCGTGTTCCTGCCGGGCGACGCGCATCGTGGTCCGACGCGACTCGACCGCCTCGACGAGGCTGGCCGGGCTCGCCACGTCCGAGGCGCCAGCCAGTGCCGGCACGACCAGGGCCACCAGCCGGTGCCTGGACTCCACCTTCTGCCGGAGCGCCGAGGCGGCCACTTCGGCCGACGTACGGGCCGCCTGCAGCCGCGCCTCCGCGGCGGCCCGATCCTGGGCGACCTGCTGCTGCGTCGCCGTGGCCGCTGTCAGCCGGTCGACCGTGCCGCCCAGGGCCCGGCCCAGCGCCTCCAGTTCCGGCGCGCGCCCGGCCGGTGGCAGCAGCACCACGGTCTGCAGGCACACCGGGCAGGCCTCGCCCACGTGCAGGTGCTCGCGTACGGCCGCCGCCTGGTGCATCGTGCGGGCGGCGTCGAGCGCCGCCCTCGCCTCTCGTTCCGCCCGGGCCGCCGCCTCGCAGGCGCGGGTCGCCCCGGCGAGCGCCTTGTCCAGCCCGCTGAGCGTCCGCGCGGCACGTGCGACTTCCTCCTGCCACTCCTGGTGCTGGCGTTCGAGCGCCACCGTCTCGTGATCCACCGCTCGGAGTTGCAGCGCCGTTTCCCAGACGGACTCGATTCGCTGCGCCTCATCCGGGTCGAAAGCCAGTATCGCGAGCGACGTGGTCGCCGCCGCCACACGCCCGGCAGCCTCCTCGCGGGCGTCGCGGGCCTGCCCGGCTGCGGTGCGGGCCGAGTGCGCCCGCTGGCGCGCCTGCGGCATCTGCCCGGCCAGCCGGTGCCGTTCGCGCTGCACCTGGTCACGTCGGTCGAGATCGCCCTTGATCTCGTCGAGCGCGCGGATGCGCGCCGCCAGGCCTGTACGCGTGGCGTCTTCGGCCGTCGCCATTGCCACCCGTTCCTCGGCGTCAGAGGCCACCTGCCGTGCACGCGCCAGGGCAGTCTCGGCCTGCTGCAGTTCGCTCGTGGCGGACGCCGCCCGTTCCGTCGCGAGGCGCGATGCGTCGATCCGGGGCACGACGCCAGCCGCTGCGCGCGCGGCCTCCAGTTCCGCCCGACGGGCCGCCACAACAGGCGCCGCCTGCTCGAGTTGCGCCAGCGACCGGCGCAACGCCTGCACTTCGACCGTCAGCTCATGCGCCACGCGCAAGGCCGCCGCTGCCGCGGCCTCCTCGTCCTTCCGCGTGGCGAACTCGGTCACCGATGCCCGTCCGCCCGCCAGCGCCGCACGGGCAGCATCGAGCCGCTGCGGCGTGGCGTGGCTGGTGGCCTCGAGGGTCCGCTCGATCAGGCGGACCGCTTCGTCGGCCCGCGTGCGGCGCCGCTCGGCCTCTGCACGCATGCGCTCGTAGATCTCGTGGCGCAGCAGGTGCTGGAGAATCGCCCGCTGTTCCTTCGGGTCGGCCTTCAGGAACTTCGCGAACTCACCCTGCGGGAGGATCACCGTCTGCGTGAACGCGCTGAACCCAAGCCCGAGCAGCCGCTCGATCTCGTCGTTCACCGGCCGGACCTGTTCCGCAAGCGCCCGGGCCGCTGGCGCGAGCTGCTCCAGGATGGCGCTGGAGGTGAGCCCGCCGGACCGCCCCCGCTTCACGCGCCGCGAGACGCGGTAGGTGCCGCCCTTCACCGTGAAGTCCAGGGTGACCGCCAGCGCGTCACGGCCCTGGGCAATCACGTCAGAGATGCCCTGCTTGCCAATGCGCGGGACCTGCCCGAACAGCGCAAACAGGATGGCGTCGAGAATGCTCGACTTTCCCGCGCCGGTGGGGCCGGCAATCGAGAACAGGGAAAGCCCCTCGAACGACAGCGGCGACTGCCGTTCCCGGTAGCACGTGAAGCCTTCCACTTCGAGGCGGACCGGGCGCACGTCAGTCGGTCTCCGCGAGGGCATACAGTTCGTGGAAGAGCGCCACCGACTCCGGGCTGGCGTCGCGATGATGCCGCCGCTGGTGGAACGCCCGAAACCGCTCCACGGGGGCCTCCCCTTCAGGCGACGGCCCGGGCTCAGGTCCGGTTGCATCGGGGAGGACCGCGTCGACGACCACGACGTTGGGGAGCATCTGGCGCACGCGACGGTTCAGGTCCGCGGCAGGGGCGTCGAGCGCGACCCGCACCCGAAGGAATGCAAAGGCCTCCAGCGCGTCGACGGCCGCCTCGAGTTCGGGCAGCGTACCGGACCAGTCGCCCAGTTGCGCGCCTCCCTCGTAGGGTATGCGCTCGACACGCGGAGGCAATCCCGGCTTCACCTCAATCAGCGCGAACGTCTTCTGCTCGCCCACCTCACCGAAGTCCAGTTGCAGAGGCGAACCGGCATACTCCGCATGCGGCCCGGCCGCCATCACCCGCTGTGGCCGATGAATGTGCCCCAGGGCGACGTACTGCGCCGCGGGCGGGAGCGACTGCGGCGTGGCGGCCCAGTCTTCACCGAGGGTGACGACCCGCTCCGACCGGCTCGGACTGGCCCCGGAGACATGCGTGTGCGACACCAGCAGGTTCACGGCCGATGCATGGAACCCTTCGGCCAGGTGCGCAAACATCCGCTGCAGCGTCTCGGCATACTGCTGCCGGGCTGCGGTCTCGTCGTGCGCCAGCGTCAGCGCCTCGACGATGCGACCGACAGGGGCGAAGGGAACGGCCGCCACACGGGCCGACTCGCCGCTGCGCGTGGCCACCTCGATGAGCCCTCCGGCCGAGCGCGGCCTCGGCAGCCCGCGCACCTGCACGCCGACGAACTCCGCGAGCAGCCCCCAGGCTTCGAGCCGTGCGGGGTTGTCGTGGTTCCCGGCCACCACTACCGAGGGTACCTGCGCACGCCCCAGCCGCTTGAAGAACTCCGTGACCGCACGCTCGGCGTCCGCAGATGGAGAGGAGCTGTCGAAGAGGTCGCCGGACATCAGCACGAGGTCGATGCGTTCGCGCTCGATGAACGACGCAAGGCCATCCAGCACAGTCCGCAGTTCGTCGAGCCGGCTCCTGCCCTTCCAGATCCGGCCGGCGTGCCAGTCCGAGGTGTGAACGATGCGCACTAGAGCCCCATGCGCGCGAAGGGGTCTGGTCCGCCCGCCGGTTCCACCACCTCGCTGGCCCGCGTGGCCCACGCCGGGAACGGGAACCGGAGCAGGATGGCCATCGGGATCTCGGGCTGCGCGACGATCATCGAACCGGGCCGAAGCAGCGTGGCACGCACTCGGCCGACGCTGGTGAGGAAGCCGTACTCACTCCGCTCGGACTCGGCGGCATCGAGGCGACCCACCACCTTCAGGGCGGCATTGCCGACGATGCGGCGCTCCACTTCGCTGGCGGTCTGCTGCGCGCCGAAGAGCGACACGCCCAGCGAGCGTCCACGCTCGGCAATGTCGAGCAGCAGGCCGTGCAGCGGGCTCCAGCCCTCCCGAGGCGCGTACTTGTTCAGCTCGTCGAGCACCACGAAGACGAGCGGGCGCGATCCGCCCTGGCGCTCCTTCTGGTCCATCATCCGCTTCAGCAGCACGCCGACGACGAAGAGCTGTGCGGTGGCGTGGAGCGAATGGATGTCCACGACGGTGACCTGCTGCGCCGACCAGTCGATGGTGCGTCCTCGCGCGTCGGAGTGGCCGCTGACGAGGTGCCCCATGCGTTCGGCGGCGGAGTGGAGGCGACGGCGGAAGGCATCCTTGGTGCCCTCCGCCACCGGCGCCCCGCGCATCATGACGTCCAGCACCGGCCCGTCGAGCAGGTCGACCAGTTCGGAGAAGGAGGCCACGGCCGTACCGTCCACCTGCACGCTGGCGGTGGTCTGGTCGCCCTCCGCCGCAGCCTTCTCGAGCGCCTGTTCCACGCGGGTAATCACCAGGTGAATCTGCGCACGGGCATCCTCCCCGTCGACGAACACGAAGCGCAGCAGCCGTTCGCGGCAGAACTCGCGCATGGTCCACAGGTAGGGGCGCACCCCTTCCTGCCGACTGCCGGTGTCGGGCATGGGCGTGACGCTGCCCTTCCGGGCCGGCGCGAAGAAGGCGACGCTCTGGAACGGGCCGGCCGGCAGGCCGAGCCGGGCGTACTCCGCACGCGTGTCGTCCGTGAGCCGCGCGTTCGGCTTGTCGAGCCAGAGCAGATCTTCCCCCTTCACGTTGAAGATCAGCGCCTTCGCGTTCGCGGCATCCAGCCCGAGCGCCCCCGAGTGGAACATCGAATAGAGCAGGAAGCTCGCGTACGACGTCTTGGTGGCCACCCCAGAGACGCCGCTGATGGAGGCGTGGGCTCCGCGGGTCCCGTCGAGGAACTCCAGGTTCGCGTGCACCGCTTCGCCCGTGCGGGTCAGCCCGATCGCGATGCTCTTCTCCATGCGATCGAAGTACAGCGCCTTCCGGAACTCCTCGTCGTGGACCACCTGCACCGCGTCGCCGGGCGTTGGCGGCACGAAGTACTCCGGTTCGACGCGCGTGACCTGCACGTGCGCCGCGTACGAGATGTCGGCCGGCAGCGTGCCGTCGGCTACCCGGAACGCGTCGGTGTCGAACTGGCTGCCCTCGAAGCGCTTCCGCACGATGTCGACGATGCCGTAGAACGCCACCTCTTCGCCGCCGGAGATGACGGTGCGGACGACCACCAGGTCGTCGAGCTGCAGCCGCTCGCCCTCACGCACGCCCACCCAGAAGTCCAGCGGCGTGGCGTCCTGCGAACCGAGGACGAGCCCGACGATGGGCGAGGTGTCAGACATGCGCAAGCTCCCGGGCCAGCAGTGTCGCCAGCCGACGATGAATGAGCCGGGCGTCGCCCAGGCCCCGACGAAGATGCTGTTCGAGCGCGCCGATCGGCACGAGGTTCTGCGGCGCTCGCGGGTCGCGGCTGCGCGACGGGACGAACGCCGGGATGACCGCTGCCGTGAGGTCGGCCAGGCGACGGGCCTCGTCGACCCCCATGCCTTCGGCCAGTTCCAGCCGCACCAGCCCGGTCATGTCCGACTCCATGGCCAGCCGGGTGCCGATGCGGATGAACCAGGAATATCGGGCGAAACGGCCAGCACTGCGGATGAGGAAGACCGGCGTGCGGGTGCCGAACGGCAGGGCGCGGAGGACCGGCAGATGCTCGGGCGGCAGGTAGAGCTTGAAGAGCCGCTTCACGAACCCGACCACCCGCCCCGGGGTGTTGTCGCCGATGCTGAGGGGGCCATCGGCAATGACCAGCACCCGCTCGTCGCGGGCCAGTTCGCGGGCCAGGCGCTCCTCGGCACTGCGCATCTCGCGGTGAAGGCCCCGCAGCGGCGCGTCGGGGTCGTCTTCCGCCACGCTGAGCGGGTCGTAGACCAGACCTGGCGACACGGCGACCGGCGCCGGCGGCACGTGCCCCGAGCCGAAAATGAGCAGGCGACCCAGGTCTTCGCGCCCGAAGGTGGCGCGTCCGTCACGGCAGTGCACCACGCCCACGCCGTACGCGCCGAGCGCGCCGTGCAGGGTGCGCCCCTCCGTCGACACGACGAGGCGCGCCTCCATGCGACGCACGCCGTCGACGATGGCCATCTCCACCCGCGGCAGGTCGGTGCGGGGCCGAATGGCGGCCCACCGCGCGGCATCGACCTCCACCGACAGGTCGAGGTCGGCCGCGGACTCATCGTCGGCCGCGAACTCGAGCGGCGTTTCGGAGCCGTATTCGACGGCCCATGGGTCGATGCGGACGTCGAAGCCGGAAAAGGGGGAGGAGGTCGCCACGGGTGTGCTGCACGCCCATTATGTGCCGAGCCCGTGACAGGCCGGGTCACGCGAACCGGACGGAAAGTTCGTGTCCGGTCCGTCTGCCTGACCAGCTGTTCGGATAGGCTGAGTCGCCCGTTCTAGTCAGGCAGCAGGCAGCGCGCTCCAGGAGCCCCCATGAACATCCCGATTCTGAAGTACCTCGACGTGCTGATCGGCCTCTCGCTGATCATGCTCATCGTCGCCACGGTGGCCCTGTCGCTCTCGCAGGCGCTGCTGAAATCGGTCGATGCCAGGGCACGGTACCTGACACACGGCCTGAAACGCGTGCTGTTCCAGCTCAATCCCCAGTTCCTGAAGGACCATGCCGACCCGCTGACCGAGCTGGTGCTGCTCCACCCGTCGGTCTGCCAGGTGCGCAGCCCGGGCATGCGGGTCATCCACTGGGTGCTCGAGCGCCTCCCGATGACAAGGGACTGGGTGTCGAAGTTCCCCGCCCTCCGTGGCGAGGTGCTGCTGCGCGAGGAACTCGCGGTGTGCCTGCTCAGCATCGCCAGTGGCGACGGCGTGTGGGACCTGGAATGGACCGAAGACCGGACCAAGGCCAAGGACGCTTTGATTACCGCCCTGAAGGAGCGCGGCATCGAAGACCCAGTGGCCACCCTCAGGGCCTTCCGCCTGCAGGCGATGCAGAACGAACGCGCCCATCCCGAGCAGTCGGCACAGCGGTGGCGCAGCGATGCGCTCGCGCAGGTCGCGCCGAGCGAGTTCATGGCCACGCTGTTCCAGTCATTCGACACGGCCATGGCGCGGGCCACGGCGAACTTCGGCTCGGAAGCGCAGGTCTGGGTCACGCTGACGGCCTTTGCCATCGTCGCCGTGCTGCAGCTCGATACCTTCGCGCTCGTGCGCCGTCTCTCGGTGGACGACGCGTACCGGCAAACCCTTGTGGCCGAGGCGCAACGGTTGGAGGAGGACCAGCGACTGCAGACCGGCCAGACGCCGGCACCTGCGCAACCGGTTGACGGCACATGCCCGGAACCGACGGCCGGCGGACAGGCGCAGGATTCAGCGCAGACGCCCGAACAGCAGCGCCAGCGCCTGGAGGAGGAACTCCAGCGGCAGCGCTGCGAGGTGAACCGATCGCTCGCCCTGCTCCAGCAGCCGGCCCTCGATCTCTGGCCAGACAGGCCCTTGCCGTTCTGGCAGGCGGTCTGGAAGGCGGTGCGGACGCCTGGCATCCTGGTCACCTGGCTCCTGGTGTCGCTCGGCGCGCCGTTCTGGTACGACCTCATCAAGAACCTGCTGCAGCTGCGGTCCCTGCTCGCGCAGCGCGATCAGAAGGATCGAACCGAGCGCGCGGCTTCGTCGCCGGCCGCGCCACCACCCCCGCGTCCTCCCGCAGACGCAGAAACGAACGGCGACATGGGCGACCTCGCTGCCACCGGCGCGCAGGGCTGACAGGAGGCACCGTGAGCATCGCGATCACCCCACGCCCGTGTGCACCGCGGAACTTCAGGCGGGGCCGCCCCGAGCACCTGCGCATCGAGGCGGTCGTCATCCACGTCATCGACGGCACGCTGGTGGGTGCAGACGCCACGTTCGCGGACAACGCGCTCGACATCCCGAGGTCGGCCCACTATGCGGTGGGCCGACGCGGCCAGGTGCACCAGTACGTGGACGAGCGCGACACCGCGTTCCACGCCGGCACGATCGTGTCGCCGACCTGGACCGGGTTGAAGCACAGCCCAGGCGGTGGCTACGTGAACCCGAACTTCTACACGATTGGCATCGAGCACGAGGGGCTGGCGCGTCAGGACTGGCCGGAGGCCATGTATGCGGCGAGCGCCGAGCTGCTCCGGCAACTCGCGAGCCGGTATCCCGCGCTCAATCCGCTCTCTCGTCGCAACGTCGTGATGCACCGCGAGATCAGGGCGACCAAGTCGTGCCCGGGTCACGTGTGCGACATCAACCGCATCCTGGCCCTCGCCGGGGACGGGCCCATGACCGGTGCCATCACCACCCAGGCCCCCATGCAGCTCAGGACCCGCTCGGTGGTCAACGTGCGACGTGGCGCTCCGTCCACCATGGCACCCATTGCCAGGGTCATCCCGACGGGCGAGGTCGTGAACGTGGTACGCCAGACCACGGGCGAGTCGGTCAACGGGATCTCACGCTGGTGGCAGAACGTCGACGACGACTTCCTCTGGGCCGGGGCGCTGGAGACCTAGGCGCAGGCAGGCGCCCCCTTGCGCGCAATCAGGCAGGTAGCGGGCGGATGGTGAAGGCCGGGCGGAAACGGCGGCCAGCGCCGTTCGAGGCCTGGCGCCCGGCAATCCAGCGCAGGGCATAGACAATGGCCGGATCGGTCAGGCTCTGGCGCCGTTCCTTCCCCAACAGCAACTGCTTCAGGTGATTCGGAAACACCTCCAGCAGGAGGTGCGCTCCGGCATCGTGGTAGTAGTCGATGTCCAGTTCCACCTTCACCTTGCCGTTGCCCCTGTCAGGATGCAGGGTGATCTGGACGTTCGCCTCACCGAATCCCTTCTGCTTGTAGCTCGCAATCGCCCCGGGGTGCAGCCCCTTGGGTGCCACGTCGAACACCGCCGTGTTCGCCGCGAGCACCTTGTCCAGCCCGTCGTTGCACCAGACGAAGCAACGGTCCTGCCTGAGCCAGCCGTCGCGTTCCGGCTCGACCTGCTCGACGTAGTCGGCGAGGGTGCCCTGCGTGCCGTCCGGCCGCGTGGCGTCGATCGCGGCGAGCGCCTCGACCACGTTCAGCAGGCACGCCAGGGCCAGCCGCTTGCGGTCGCGCACCCGCCCGTCGTCGTCTCCCTGCAGCGCTTCGTACCGGGCCGGTGCGTCGTGGCCGTAGCAGCCGCGCACCAGGCGCAGCAGCGCCGGATGATCCTGCTGCACGACGTCCCAGGCGGCGAAGTCGAACTCCGCCTCGCGCGGGATGACCATGAGGTTGACCGGCACCGCGCGGTCCGGCTGGACGTGCACCGGGGTGAAGCCGGCCTCGCGATGGTCCTTCAGTGAGACGAGCACCGTGCACGCGTCGCGCGGACCATCCGTGAACTCGACAGGAACGCGCACGTCCGGTCCCGTCACGAAGGCCCGGTGGAAGGTCGACTCACCCCCGCGGCGGAGGGAGACGAGCAGGTCGGTCCGTCCCCGGCGCAGGGGCTGTCCGGTCCCGTCGACGAGCTGGATGTCGATGCCGCTGGCCATCTCTTCCTGCCATAACGGATGAGCACGCGAGAGCGAACGCGGGGGTCCGCCAACCCCCCTGAGCGCGGTATGCTGGTGCCTGTTGCGCGTATGCCCCGTACCACTGTCCTGACAGAGGCGCCGCCACAACCCACCGTCGAGGAACTCGACGGCATCATCTCGCAGTTGCGCGCGTCCTGGACGTCGCGGCTCACGGTCCGCCGGCAGTCGAAGGACGACGTCGGCATCCGCGATATCTATGTCTCGCTCGACGACGAGCGGATTGCGGTGCTGTTCGCGGGCCAGGAAGTGTCGCGGGAGATCACGCCGGGGCCCCATCGGCTGCGGGTGCACAACACTCTCTTCTGGAAGACGATCGACTTCGAGGTGAAGGTGGGCGAGCACGCCAGCTTCATGGTGGTGAACCGGCGCGGGTTTGGCACGTTTTCGGTCTTTGCCTACCTGATCGGCGCGAACATCCTGTACCTGACCGTCGAGAAGGAAAGCCTCCCCGGCGGACGCCCGTAACCCGGGCGTCAGTTGGCGCGCGAGGGCTGCAACCGGCGGGCCCCTTCGTACTTGCGGCTCCAGTAGCGGTTGCTGAGCGGCGCGATGTTCACGCCGAGCCGCCCCGACGCCTGTGCGAACTCGCCCCCTCCCACGTACACCCCGACGTGCCTGGCCTTGAAGAAGGGCCCCATGCCCTTGGTGCGGAAGAAGACCAGGTCGCCAGGCTGCAGATCCTTGCGGTCCACCTTGCGCCCGAGCCGTTCCTGCTCCTCGGCGGTACGCGGCAGCTGGACACCGTAGACATCCTGGTAGACCGCCTTGACGAACGCCGAACAGTCGACGCCCGACCTCGTGTTCCCCCCCAGCTTGTACGGCGTGCCCAGCCACGGCTGCGTCGCATCGCGCAGCTTGCGTTCCGGGTCCGAGACCGTACGTCCGGCGGTCGTCGCGTAGGCATTCCTCGCTGGTTTCCCACCGCCAGCGACGGCCGGCGTACCGTCTGCCGAGGGCTCGATGCGGCGGGCGGCGCGATAGGCCTTGCGCCACCGCTCCTCGTCGAGCCTGGAGATGGTCACCGCGGCTCCCTTCACGGCGTGCACGAACTCGCCGTTGCCGATGTACATGCCGGCGTGCCGGCGATCGATGAGGCGCCCGATGCCGACCGCTTCGTAGAGGATGATGTCGCCGGGCTGGAGGTCGGCCCGCTTGACCGACTTCCCCATCTTCGCCCACTGCCCGGGGTTCCCATCCAGGTCATCGTCGTTGATCGCTTCGTAGATGGACCGCACGAACTCGTCGTTGCCGATGCCGTCGAAGGTGGTGCCCCCCTGTCGATACAGGGTGCCGACCCAGGCCTGTGCGACGTCGCGGAGGAGCGCGTTGCGGTTCGTCCCGTAGTCCGCGGCGCTGAATTCCGGCGCCTGCTGGTTCGGGTTCGAGATGCGCCGTCCGGTCTTGAAGGTTCCGCTCCACGGGTCGTCCGAGAGTCGGACGACCTGGACGCCCCGGTCCTTCACCGCCATCACGAGTTCGTCCCGCCCGAGGAACATGCCGACCGAACGGGCGCGGAACGGACCGATCCCCCTGCCTTCGAAGAACACGAGGTCGCCGGGTTCCAGGTCCAGGCGGTTGACCAGCTTGCCGGTCTTCATCTGGTCGTCGGTCTTCGAGGGAAGGTCCACGCCGAAGAGCTCCCTGGCGAGTGCCTCCACGAGCTGGGGTGTCCCGATGCCGCGGCGGGTGCGGCCATCGTCTCGGAACGGCACGCCCTTCCAGGCCAGGGCCTTCCCGCGAACGTCGCGCTCCGAGACGGCCGGTCCGGCATCGCGCGACGCGATTGGGGCCGGCGCCTGTGGTGGAGGCACCGATGCCGACGCCAGTGGCCGGCTCGCGACGGGCGCGGCATCTGCTGGTGGAGTCGCGGCCGGCGCCGCTGCGGCCGGCGGCTCACCCGTGGCGTCCGGGAGCGCAGCCACGCCGCCCGCACCGGCGGCGCCAGCCGTCGCCGGCTGGCCGCCGCCACACGACACACCGCCTGCCACGACGAGCAGGCCACACACGGTCACGAGCGGGACGCGCGACAGGAGCCTCATGACATCATCCGTGTTGAACAGGAGCAGGTGCCAGTGCCGGCTTGATCTGCCGCTGCGCGATCACCAGCAGTTCCCGCTCGATCTGGTCGACCAGCCGGTGCAGACGGCGTTCGTGCAGCCCGAACGCCTTTCGCACCGGCTCGAAGAGCAGGCTGCACGCCATGGCGAGGGCGCCGATCCCCAGGGCCAGCAGGCCGAGGATGATCGCGGTCTCCACCGGATGCGCGCTGGGCCGGAACACCGAGTAGAACACCGAGCCGGCACGCCGGCCCAGGAAGAACCGCGACGCCGCACGGGAGCGGGCGTTCCGCCGCGCAAACCCCTCCGAGATGCCCATCAGGCCCAGTGAGGGCGCATCGAACGCCATCCAGCCCAGTGCAAGCGTCACCGCCGCCCCGGCCACGTCGACCACCAGCGCCCGCGCCGACAGGAACTGCTCGAACACCGCGCGCAGCGCATCGTCGGACAGCACCTTCCCGACTGCGGCGTTGCCCCGCACGCCAGGATGGCGCTCGAGATCGTCCACCAGGGCGCCCGGCAGCCCATCGGACGGCCCCGTGTTCCCCCAGGCCAGCAGGTCCGTCGCGATCATCTGCTCGACCGATCGCTGGTAGCCCGTGGGGATGCCGGCCGGCACCGCCTTCAGCACCCGCATCGCGCCCGACACGCCCACGATGTCGAGGCCGCGGCAGACACGGGACAGCGTCAGGTAGGGAATCGCCCACAGGGAGTTGAGCGGCCCGACGAGAAGGTCGCGCGCCAGCGTGCGCCGCTGCAGGTGCCAGGTCTGGCGCAGGGAGAAGTGCGACGCGACGAACGCCGGGATGCGGGTGCGGCAGGCGTCGGCGTACGACGCGATGCAGCGATCCACGTGCTGGACCGCGTCGGCCACGCTGCCGGCGTCCGGACGGTTCGTCGCCGTCTCCTCCATCGTGCGCGTCAGTTCTTGAAGACGAGCATGATCGCGAACCGTGAGGTGGCGCCGCCGTTTGCTCCCACGGCGAACGGGATGTCGATCTGCCCGCGGATCGCCTTGCTGCTGCTGAAGTCGTACTGCAGGCCACCGCCGACGGTCACCACTGCGCCGATGTCGCTCGCGCCGATCTCACAGTCGATGTTGAACCGGTCGCAGGTCGCGGCATTCACCCCCGCCGCTTCGGAGCTGAAGCTCGAACGCATGATGCCCACCATGCCGTGCGCCAGCCACGAGACGCTGCTGTTCGCCGCGCCGGATGCCCGCAGGCCTCCCTGCGCCATGATCGTCGTGATCCCACCGGTGATGCCCGCGAGCTGGCCACCGAAGCCCTTGTGGTTGAAGCCGAACTCACCGACCCAGGACAGGGTCTTGTTGCCGCTCTGCGACGACAACGGGCTCGCGTAGTCCACGAGCACGCCCGCGCCACGTTCATCACCGAGGAAGGACACACCCGCACCGAACGACTGCGCCGACGCCGCCGCCGGCAGCAGACACGCCAGGACACAGAGCACCGCACCCATGCGACCGACCCGCATAACCCCTCCATCGCGCACACGCGCGCGCCAGATTGTTGTGGAACGTCGGGAGGATAACGCGGCCGCGCCCCGCCTGCACCCCCGAAACACACGACAGGTGCGCTGGAATGCACCGCAAATGCAGCGAGCGGAAAGGCGCGATCGTTCAATGGGCTTGAAGTCAGAGCGAGGCCTGACTAGCAGACAATGTGCGCCTTGTTTGCGGCGCTGCGTAAGGCATCCCGCCCGGCGCCGCCTGTCAGGGCCGGCGCCCTGGCGTGGTCAGCGGCGCCCGTCGATCGGCGAGAGGATCTCGCGGGTGATGAGGTCGAACAATTGCCGTCGATGGCCGCGGCGTTCTTCGCTCACTGCCGTGGACGATGTGGCGGTAATCACGAGGTCGAGGTCGCGGAAGACGAAGATGTACTGGCCGCCGTAACCCCACGCGAAGCAGGCCTGCCGACCGTCGAAGTCCTGCATCCACCACCCGTAGCCGTACTCCCGATCGTTGTCGAAGACCGAGCGTGTCCGGGGCACGCACGACGTGTCCACCCACGCGGCCGGCACCACCTGTGTGCCGTTGGCACGCCCACGGGCGAGCCACATCTCGCCAACCGCCACCATCTGCGTCGGAGTCAGGAGCATGTCGTTCCCTCCGAAGTAGATGCCCTGCGGGTCCCGCGGCCAGCGTGCGAGCGTGAACCCCAGCGGCCGCGCCAGGGCCTGCTGGGCGAACTGCCAGGTGCTCAGGCCCGTGACGCGGGTGAGCAGTGCCGACAGGATGTGGCTGCTCCCGGTGCTGTACTGCATCGCGTCGCCGGGGTCGGCCACCATCGGGCGTGCAAGGGCGAACCGCACCCAGTTCGGGCTCTGCACCCAGCGTCCGTAGTTGCGGCCGCTCGTCGATTCGAGGCCCGCGCGCATGGTCAGCAGGTCCTCCACCGTGATGGCCTGCTTCCGCCGGTCGCGGTCCCGGCGCAGTTCGGGAAACCAGGTGACGATCGGCGTGTGCAGGTCGGGAATGAGCCGGCGCTCGAGGGCAATGCCGACCAGCGTGGCAATCAGGCTCTTCGAGGCCGACTTGATGTTGGACGGCGTGGTGGCGCGGATGCCGCGCGCGTAGTACTCGGCGAGCCGCTCGCCGCGCCGGACGACGATCAGGCTGCGGAGCTGCGGCAGCGCAGCGGCAGACGAGAGGAGCGTCTGGGGCAGGGGCGCCTTCACCTGCGGCTGCGCCGAGAGCCCGCTGCCCGCGATGACCATGGCGAGCCCCACGACGAGGCCCGCGGCCTGGATGCGGAACCGTGTCACCGGCGCCCGTCCATGGCGCCCGCGCTCATGAAGAGCTTCTCGACCGGGGCGGCACCGACGTGGCTCGTGAACCGGAGCACCGCCGCGTAGCGCTCGCCCTTCGGATCGGCCAGCCGCACCAGCTCGTGGAAGAGCAGGAACACGGTGCTCGTGCCGATGCCACCGCGTGAGGTGGTCTGGTCGAAGTCGTCGAAGTCCTTCATCGCCGAGCCGAAGGCGCCAAGCACCTTCTCGAAGTCCCTGGGCTTCTTTCGTGCGCCGGGAGCGAGCGTCTCCAGCAGCCTGCGGGTGGCACCGATGTACGCCTGCTCGATGTTGTACAGACCGGCGAGCCGTTCGAGCTCCTCCCGGTCGAGGGTCACCGTCTCGGGGGCGGCAATTCCGGCCGGGACCGCCACGCGGAACGTGCGCTGGAAGTGCCCGGGGAACTTCGCGGCGCCCTCCGCGCGGAAGAGCGCGAACACCCCGGGCGTGGCATAGGCAAAGGCGACATCGTGCAGTTCGGGGCTGCGCAGGTAGTTGGCCAGCAGCATCAGGCGCATGCGGTGCCGCACGCGCCGCTCGGCTGCCGGCGTGAGCGCACCGAGCTCCTTCAGCGCCAGCAACGAGTCGGGCGTGAACCGGATGTCGTACATGGCATCCACCGTCCCGAAGCTCCCGTCGCCTGCACGCGGCAGCAGCGGCAGGAGGTCGGCGAGGGTGGCTCCCTGCGTGTCGAGCCCCGTGTCCCGGGCGAACGCGAGATAGTCCTCCAGTTCCGCCTGCGACGTGTCGGCATCGGTGAAGGCGAGCTGGTACCGGGCCGTGAAGGCGTCGATGGCCTCGACGACGTACTGGCCGGTCCGCGCGTCGGCCGTCACGAGCCCGCGCGACTGCCCCAGCGCCTGGAAGAGGAAGTTCACGTGGATCTGCTCCTGCTCGCGGCGGCGCTTCCGGACCCGGTCCACCTCCAGCGACAGGGTGGTGTAGACCGTGATGCCCTGCTCGGAGGGCACCAGTCGCTGGCTCGCCTCGGTCACGACCCTGTCCATGCCCTCGTACTGGTAGTCCAGGTGCCAGCCGAGCACGTTCACGTTGAAGGCCCGCGACCGTGTCGTGCGATGGGTGAGCCTCCCATCGCGGAGCTGCACGACATCTGGCTGGCCAAGGGTGAGCACCTGCTCGAAGTCGCCGTGAGCCGCCTGTGCCAGCAGCGCCGGCCCGCGGGGATGGCCGACGTTGATGAAGACATCGACCAGTGCATCCGATTCCGACGCCCGGCTGTACTCCGCGTGCAGTGCCACCGTGTACGAGCTGTTGGTCGCCTCCTTGAACGCCGCGAACAGCTTCTCCTGGAATCCGTCGACGTGCTGCAGCACGGCACGCACCTCGGCGAACGCCTCCTTCAGGTCGGCCGACGAGCCCAGCGAACGGCCCACCAGGCGTCGCACGAACTGGCCGACGATGTCGTTGCTGCGAGCCTTGAGTTCGTCGACCGTGTCGATCTTCGCCAGTTCCCCGATCAGCGCGTCGAGCCCGAACCGCGCCCTGGCCACCCCAATCACCCGGCGGAGCTCCGCGTGCGCGTCGGCCGACACGAGGTCGAGCACCTGCCGCGCGCGCCGGCTGAGGGCCGGAAGGCTGTCGACCGTCCTGCCGTCCTCCACCACGCGCCCCGACAGGAAGCCCAGCGGGTCGCCATCGGTGAGCTGGGCGAGTACCGTCCAGAGCTCTGGGGTCAGCTCCTTCCGCAGCGTGTCGACGCCGGAGGCGGTGAGCTGCTCCACCCGCTCGAGGAACGGCACGATCTGCCCGAGCCGATCGAAGTAGCGGTCGAACAGCGTCACCGCCCGGTCCTCGACCGTGTTGTAGCTGTCGACCACGCGCGAGGCGGTGCCGAGGAGGGCCTTGAAGGCCTTCTTCTCCTGCAGCTTGTCGAACGACAGGCCGACGACCGCCTCGATGTACTTCGCCGCGAGGCCGTCGACCGCCTTCTGGAAGGTCTCGAAATCCGACAGGTCGAGCGCGCGGCCGAACAGGGCGATGTAGCTCTTCCCGTTGACGCCGAGCAGGGCACCCAGGAATTCTCGCCCCGAGGATGGCAGTTCGAGGTCGTTCCGGATGTCGGCGTGAACGTCGGCCGCCACCTTCAGCTCGTGCGTCCGGCGGCGGTGCACCTGCACGCGGGCCCAGCCGTCGCGATCGCCGCGGGTGACCAGGACCGAGAACTGCCCGGCCACGTTCGCCGCCATGCGGAGCCGCCCGGCGATGCTGAGCCCGTACTGCTCCGAGAGCGCGATCTGTCCGAGTGACAGCGACCGGGTCCCCGAGAGCCGGTAGCCGGCCGAGGCCTCGGCCCCGAGGCGAAGGTATCCGCCGTACTCCAGGAAGTACGCCTCGCCTGGTGCCGGCGGGTCGGCCACCTGCCCGGGCAGGCGCAACCGCGAGAAGAAGGACGGCAGCACCAGTGCCAGTGGACGCGTGGGGTCGACAGCGGCCGCGTAGGCCAGGCGTGCGCTCGCCCCGGCCTCGAGCCGGGTGGACGCCCCGAGGAACCCGTAGGTGAAGGGCTGCGTGGCGCTTGTATCGGCCTGCTCCTGACACTCGAAGCACAGGATCGCGGCTGGCGCCCCCTGGCTTTTGAAGACATCGGCCAGGCCGAAGGTGCCGAGCCTGGCCGACACCGCAGGCGCCGAGCCAGGCAGGATGCCGGTAAGGGTGCACACCGCTCGCGTCGACACGGAGACCTTGGCGGTGGCACTGCCCCCGATGGTGGCGCCATCCGGCGTGTCCCCGCTGAACCGCACGTCGAAGACGGGCGCCTGAATCTCCTGCAGGGCGGTGGTCGGCGCCAGATCTGCCGTGTCCACCAGGCACCGGGCCGCACCGTCGAGCAGGAACGGCAGCTTCTTCTTGTCGAGGGTGATCACCGCCATATGCGCCTCCAGGGTCCGAGGCGCAGTTATACGACGACTCCGCCGCGGCGCGTGCGGGTTTCGGGAGTCAGCGTTCGAGGATCACGCTGACCCGCTGCCCCACGACAAGCCCGTGAGCGGATGCCTCCTCGTCCAGCTCGACGATCACGTCGAGCACGTCGCGGTCCCGCTTGTCCGCCGGATCGCCCGAGCGCACCTGCTTCCGTCCCATCTGCCGTGCGCGCTCGACCACGAGGCCAGTCAGCACCGCGTCGCCCAGCGCTGGCGCGGTGACGGTCACGCGGGCGCCGGTACGTACCAGGCCGATGTCGGTCTCGTCGACCTCGGCACGGACACGCAGGCGCGAGGTGTCGGCGATGCTGACGATCGGCGTGCCGCGCAGTTGTGACACCGGCTCGCCCGGCCAGGTGTGCACCCGCAGCACCTCGCCCGAGGCGGGCGCACGGACCAAGCACCGTTCCAGGCGCCGCACGAGCGCCTCCACGGCCGCGGCCGCCTCGTGGATCCGCGCGTCGGCCGCCCGACGCTCATCGTCGGCTGGCACACGCGCCGCGACTGAACGCCGCGCTTCAGCGGCGCCCAGATCCGCCCGGGCTGTGGCCTCCGCGGTGACGAACCGATCGTACTCGGCCCGCGAGATCACCCGTTCGGCCCACAGATCCCCGGCGCGGCGCAGGTCGGCCTGTGCCTGCGTGACGGCGGCCTCGGCCGCGGCCACCCTGGCGCGCGCTTCGCGCTGCTCGTCCTCGCGGCCACCGCGCAAGAGCTGCCGGCGCTGCTGGCGCAGGACCTCGAGCCCGGCGCGGCGGCTCTCGATCTCCCGTTCGAGGTCGGCGCACTCGATTCTCGCCACCGGCTGTCCGGACTCGAGGCGGTCGCCCTCGTGAACGAGCAGGTCGACGAGGAGTCCATCGATGCCGCTGCCAACCTCCACGGTCTCGGAGCGACCTTCAACCCGCCCTGGCGCCGCAATCCTGGTCACCCGGTCTGCCCCGTCTGCCCCCGATGTCCGGTCGTTCGACGGGGCGGCTCCGAAGGCGCGCAGGACAGCCATCAGGGCGGCCACGGCCACGATCAGTCCCGCCGCACTGCGCCCCAGCGTCATGCCGCCTGCCTCACGTCCGACACGATCCGGCCGTCCGCCAGCGTGAGCACGCGGTCGGCAAACGGCAGCAGGCGCTCGTCGTGGCTGATCGTCACCACGAGCTTGCCCAGTTCCGACGCCGCACGACGCAGTTCCGCAGCCACGGTACGGCCCGTGGCTCCGTCGAGCGCGGCGGTCGGCTCGTCGGCGAGGATGACCGCGGGGTCGAGCGCGAGCGCACGAGCGATGGCCACCCGCTGCTGCTCACCGCCGCTCATCTGCTTCGGCCGGAGCTCCCGCCGGTGCCCCACGCCAAAGCGGTCGAGCAGCCCCGCCGCACGGTGCCGTGCGGCGGCGGCAGGCGTGCCGGCCATCAGCAGCGGAAGCGCCACGTTCTCGATCGCCGACATCGTGTCGAAGAGCTGGAAGCCCTGGAAGACGAAGCCCACCTGCCGCATGCGGTAGCGGGCACGCGCCGCTTCGCCAAGCTCGGTCACGCAGAGTGCATCGAGGAACACGCGGCCCGCGTCAGCCGTCAGCAGGCCCCCGAGCACGGCCAGCAGCGTCGACTTGCCGCTGCCCGACGGCCCACGCACGAGGGTCATCTCTCCTGCGCCGACGCTCACGTGCAGGTCCGTCAGGGTTCTCACCGCCTGCGGACCGGATCCGAACGACACGGTCACCCCTTCCGCTCTCAGCGTCGGCATCTCATCCCCTCAGCACCCGCATGGGGTCCACCGTTGCGGCCGTCCTGGCTGCCCCGAGGGCCGCGACGATCGAGATCGCCATGCCCGCGACGAGCCCCACGCCGCGCAGCCAGAACGGTGTCTCCACCCACGAGACCAGGTAGGTGCGCGCCAGGGCCACCATCGGGTCGAGCAGCAGGAGCCCGGCACCCGACCCGAGGGCGCCGATGATCAGCGCCTGCGTCGCCACGAACCGGCGAATCGAGGAGGCCGGGGCGCCGAGGGCCTTGAGCGTGGCGAACTCGGCCAGGCTCTCCACGGTGCTCGCATACATGGTCTGCAGCACGATGACGAGGCCGACCACGCAGCCGAGCAGCGCGGCCACCACGATGGCGCCGCCCGCACCGGTCTGCACCAGCCAGAACCAGGCAGACCTGGAGGCGAACTGGTCGGTGGACAGCACGTCGGCGTCAGGGATCCGCTGCCGGAGCATGGCGAGTTGCGCGTCGGACACGGGTGGCGCGTCCACGAAGACCACGCCGTAGCTCACCGCGTCGGCGTCGATGCCGAGCACGTCACGGACGTGCGTGACATCGCCGAACACGTACGGGCTCCCGAGGAAGGAGCCGAACCCGTCGGTCACACGCACCACGTCCGTGCGGCGACCCGCAATCTCGATGGCGACCGGGACCCGATCGAGACCGAGCAGGTCGCGATTGCTGGCGTCGATCACCACCCCCTCGCGGTCGAGCACCGCCGAGTCGTCGCGAACTGGCAGCGGCAGCGGCGGTGGGAAACGGCGGTCGAGCCCCACCATCACCACGCCCCGATGTTCGCCGTCACCACGCACGAACGAGGACATGCCGGCCACGATCGGTAGCACCGTATCGACGCCCTCCACCTGCCGCGCAAGGTCCAGGTACTGGCGCGGGATCGCGGCTGGAAAGTCGAAGCTGGGCACGCCGCGGCCGACGATCCACGCGTCGCCGCCTGCGGTGGCAATGACCCGTCCGGCCGCCCGCACGAAGCCGATGAGCAGGCTCCCCTGGAACACCATCAGGAAGACAGCCACCGCGACGCCCGCGACGGTCATGGCGAAGCGGCTCCGGTGCCTCGTGGCATGGCGCCAGACCAGCAGGAGGGGAATGGACGCGTCGGCGCGGTGGCATCGGAGCGGGCCGTCTGCGCCAGTGGACGAGGACCGGAATGACATGGGTTCGCTCCAGTGGACGGACGAGCGCCTCTGATTCCGTCAGTCTCGGTGCGACACCGGCTGAGGGAAACCTCCGTACGTGTCCGTCCTTCGGGGTACCGCCGACGCCCGTTGAGGCACGTCAGGCGCATCCGCCCCCGGAGGCCCAGTCATGCTCGAGCAGTCCACGATCGAACTCGCGAACCAGACACCGCTCTCCAGCCCGTCGCCGTCGGAGGCGTCGACGCGGACCACGGTCCTCGACGAGGTGGTCGATGAGGTGGCGCGCCTGGGCACCTACCGGCAGGTTCCCGCTGCCGACGGCCTGCACCTCGCCATTGCCCTCAGTCATCGCCTGCAGCTCTCGATCGCCGACCTGCGGGCCGCCGGGTGGTCGCGCGAGGCGGTTATCGGTCGGCTCGCGCCCGCCCGCGCCGTGCACGCCGAGTCGCCGTTCATCCACCGGCTGCAGGTGTGGCCGCGCGGCTACCCGGGCGACTTCGAGACCATCGAGTGGCTGATGCAGCAGCAGAACCGCGCGGAGCCCGGCCGGTTCTCCTACTGGCTGGAGCAGTACGCGCTCGACTCGGCGCTCGCGCAGCAGCACCGCAACAAGGCCGACCTGCAGGCCCGCACGATTCTCGAGGCGATCCTCGCGCCCGATCCGCCGGTCGCGGAACCGCGCGTGCTGATCCTCGCGGCAGGCGGCAGCCCGGACCTGCGCCAGATCCAGTCATTGCTTGCGCGGCGTCCGTTCCGCGCCGTGCTGCTCGACCAGGACGCAGACGCGCTCGCCTTCAGCCTGCGCTGCCTGCCCGACATCGCTGATCGCCTCACGCCCGTGCACCGCAATGTGATCCGCGGACTGCCCGACGTGCGTGGCTGGGGTCCGTACCACCTGGTGCTCGCCGGCGGACTCTTCGACTACCTGCCGGACAAGGTGGCGCGCATGGTGCTCCGATACGCACGCGAACACCTCCTGGTCGACGGTGGCCGGATGGTCTTCACCAACATCGCCGACTCGAACCTGTACCGACCCTGGATGGAGCACATGGCGGAGTGGATGCTGATCCACCGCTCGGAGGCGGAGATGCGGCGGCTCTGCGCCGAAGCCGGCTACCCGGACGCGCACGTCGCGATCGGCCTCGAGCGCACCGGGCTCACCTACATTGCCCACTGCCACACCGCGCCAGCCACGGGTGGCGGCCGCTGACCGGGATGATGTCGAGGGTCTAGTGACGGGGCTCGACGGTGGCGAGCAGGGTCCGATAGTGACCCGATGCGTCGGCAAACTGCCGGGACAGCTCGGTCCGCTGGGCGTGAGATGCGTGCGGGTGTCGATCCGGGTGAATGCGGCGGGCGAGTGCGCGGTAGGCGCGTCGGAGTTCAGCGGCCGTGAAGTCGGCGTGCAGGGCGGCGCCGGCGGCGACGAGCCCGTCGAGCGCGCGCTGCTCTGTCGCGGTGAGCGTCCGCACCGGCCGACGGACCTCGGCCGGTCCGGGCGCGTCCGCGACGACCTGGCCCGTTCCCTTCGCCTGGTGCGCCGTCGCATACGTGACGCGCGCGCCGGCAAAGGCCGGCATCTTGACGAAGAGGAACGGATGCGCAGGCTGTTGTGTGAACGCCGTGGCGCCGCGGCTCGCGTAGCTTACCGGCCCGGCTGTGACCCCGAGCGCGTCATCGAGCACATCAGCGAACGTCCGGCTCCACACGCGCTGGTAATCGGCACGCTCCCTGCCCCCTTGAGCAGAACCTGCGGCGTTCCGCCATCAGGGCGTCCCCGGACCGGTGTCACACCTCCGGGTCCGTGGCCTCCACCCGGCCTGCCCGGCCGTGCTCACGCTTGCGTTGCTGCTCGGCTTCGACGGAGAATCGCGGTTGAGTCACGGTGATGGACCCCGATTCGTCGGTCGAACTGATTCGTCGTGCGCAGTCGGGTGACGATGATGCGCTGGGCCGCCTGCTGGAGCGTCACCTGCCCGAACTGCGCCGGTGGGCACATGGACGCCTGCCGCAGTTCGCGCGCGACCTGGCGGACACGCACGATCTCGTCCAGGACGCCATGAAGCGCACGGTCATGAACTTCGACCGGTTCGAGTACCGGGGCGAAGGGGCGCTGCGCGCCTACCTGCACCAGGCGGTGATCAACCAGGTCTACGACCACATCAGGCGGGCCGGCCGCCGGCCACTGCAGCGCGAGCTGGATGAAGGGCTGACCGATGGCGGCCGCTCACCGCTCGATGCGGCCATCGACAGCCAGACACGGGAACGCTTCGAGGCGGCGCTCGCGCAGCTGTCACCGGACGACCAGCAGGCCGTGCGGGCGCGGCTCGAGCGGGGTTCCAGCTACGAGGAGATCGCGGCGCTGACCGGCAAGCCGTCCGCTGATGCAGCGCGCATGGCGGTGGCCCGCGCGGTGAAGCGCCTGGCCACGCTGATGGCCGACGCTCAGGGCCGCTGACGCTCCCAGGCCCTCCATCCCCGCTGGCGGAGGTCCTCCAGGTGGCGCGGATGGGTCTGCAGTTCCTCGATCACGGGCGAGAAGTAGTTGAAGGGTGACGCGCCATCGGCGTTCGCCCGGTCCTGCCAGTCGAAGGCCCTCTCGAGGTCGCCCAGCCCGGCGTAGATGAACGTGAAGGCGTGCGGCGGCACGTAGGTCTCCGCCATGCGGGCTTCCAGCTCCGCGATGATGGCGTGCGCCTCGTCCACCCGCCCGGCGCGCGCGAAGAAGTTCCCGAGCAGCCCGATGTAGAAGGGGGCGCGGTTGGACATCGCGGCCGCCCGCGACAACAGGTCGATCGCCTCGTCGAGCCGGCCCTGCACGGCCCGGCACATGCCCTTCACGTACATCCCGATGATGAAGTTCGGCTGGGCGTCGAGCGCGCGATCGCATTCGGAGACCGCCTCGTCGAACTCCCCCGCCATGAAGTGCGCGTAGGCGGCGCCGCTGTTCACCAGCGCCGACCGGTCGTCGATCGCCTGGGCCTCACGGGCGAGCCGGATCGCCTCCGGCATGTTGCCGAGAATCACCTCGATCCAGGCGTGGTAGATGCGTGGCAGCGCCTGCGAACGATCGAGCTCGACGGCCCGCGCGAGGTGCCCCATGGCGCGGGGCATGTCCCAGTCGCGCCCGGTGGCCACGAGTCCGAGCGAGGTCTGCACCTCTGGCACGTCCGGGTCGATCTGCATGGCACGCTGCGCCGCGGCCGACGCCATCGAGAAGGCGTCTGACGGCTTCATGAGCGAGTACAGCCCCAGGAACGCGTACACGTCGGCCAGGCCGGCGTGCGCGAGCGAGTAGCCGGCGTCCTCGGAGATGGCCCGGCTGAAGCAGTCGATCGCCGTCGCCAGCCCGCCGTGGTACCGGCGGCTCCAGTTGAAACGCCCCTTGAGGTAGAGGTGATAGGCACGCGGGTTGTCGGTGTGCCTCGCGCCCAGTACCCGCTGCTGCAGTTCGCCCACCGAGAGCCGGAACCGCTCGACCACCCGGGTCGCAATGTCGTCCTGCACTGCGAACACGTCGTCCATGGTGCGGCTGTAGCGCTCGGACCACAGGAGGAACCCGTCGGCGCCGTTCACGAGCCGGGTGGACACCCGGAGCTGGTTACCGCTCTTGCTGACCGTTCCTTCGAGCACGGTCGTGGCATCGAGCTCCCGGCACAGCGTCTGGAGGTCGGTGGTGTGCCCCTTGAACCGCAGCGAGGCGGTCCGGGACACGACCCGCAGCCCGCGCACTTTCCCGAAGGCAGTGACAAGCTCCTCGGCGAGCCCTTCGCTGAAGTAGTCGAGATCGGGGTCGGGCCCGATGTTCGAGAACGGCAGCACCGCAATCGACGGCAGGTCGCGGTTCGACGCAGGAGCCAGCGAGAACGACTCGGACGGCGTGCCAAGGTTCATCGATCGGATGAGCGCATCCTGCATGGCGCCCGCGCTGCGGAAGCGCTTGGCCGGATCGCGCTCCAGCGCCCGGCAGACGACCTGGACGAACGCATCCGGCAGGTCGGGACGCAGGTCGCCCAGCGCTGCCATCTCGTGATGCTCGTGCGCACGCTTGATGTCGTCGAGCGACTGCCCTTCCACCGGGTGGCGCCGGGTCACGAGGTTGAACAGCAGCACACCGAGGCTGTAGATGTCGCTGGCCACGGACGCCGCGCCGCCATCGAAGATCTCGGGTGCGATGTAGAGCGGCGTACCCTTGATGTTGCGGACGTACGAGTCGCGGTCGCTCAGGTTGCCGACGCCGCCGAAATCCATCAGGACGACACGCCCGCCGACCGCGCGCATCACGTTCTGGGTCTTGATGTCGCGATGGATGAGGCCGGCCCGGTGCACGGCGGCCACGGCCCCGCACAGGTCGAACCCGATCAGCGCCGCTTCCGCCGCCCCGAACACGCCGCGTTCGGCCAGCACCGCCTTCAGCGTCAGCCCCTCCACGAACTCCATCGTCAGGCCGACCGACGCCTCGTACTCGTCGATGCCGAAGATGCGCACCACGTTGGGGTGGTTCACGCGTGCGAGCAGCCGCCCTTCCTGGAGCACGGCGTCGACCGGGGCGAGCCCGCCCTGCGTGTTGAGCACCTTCAGGGCCACTTCACGTTCGAGGCCAGGGTCCCACGCCAGGTAGACCGTGGCGAACGAACCCCGGCCGATCTCGCGCCTGATCTCGAGCGGGCCCCAGTACTGCCCTTCGTGGAAGCGCCGCACGGGCGGGGGCTCGAGGGCACGGTGCGACGACACAAGGCTGGCCAGCACCTTGAGCTGGCGGATCACGGACGACTCGTCCGGCGACGCGACGGTCTCGGCGTGGGCCCAGTCCACCGCGTCCGAGTCGGCCACGGCGGCAGCCAGCTTCAGCAGTTCGGGCGTATCGTCGTTCACCGGCGTTGACATGCGCTGACTAATCTACCTGTTCCCGCACGTGTGCGCACGCGCTCTCGGGAGCGTTTAGGAGGGTGCGGCCGCCCCGTGCCAGCCGTCACCAGCGGTAGCATAGGCGGCAGCGGACCCGGAGCCTGGAGGAGAGCGGCATGGCGTTGTATGCATTCGACGGCACGTGGAACGAGGCGAAGACCACCGAGGACCTGCACTACGCGAACACGAACGTCGCGCGGTTCTTCGAGGCCTATGCGCGGAATACCAGCGCCGACGGGAACTTCTACGTGGCCGGCGTGGGCACGCGCTTCGACGCGATCGGCCGCGCGCTTGGCGGGGCGTTCGGCCTCGGCGAACTGCCACGCATCAAGGAGGCCTACGCCCACCTCTGCCGTGCCTGGACTGCCGGCGACACCACCATCGACATTGTCGGCTTCAGCCGCGGCGCAGCAACTACGCTGGATTTCTGCCATTACCTGCTGGAGCGGGGAGTACGCCACCCGGACACCGACGAGATGGTCGAGGCAGCGCCGCAGATCCGCTTCCTCGGCGTCTGGGACACCGTGGCCGCATTCGGTCTCGGGAACACCGGGAGCGAAGTGCTGAACTTCGGGCACCACCTGAGCCTGCCCTCGAGCAACCTGACGTTCTGCTTCCATGCCCTGGCGCTCGACGAGCGCCGTCTCTCGTTCCTGCCCACTCGGCTGCCCGGGGCCTGTGAGGTCTGGTTCCGCGGCGTGCACTCCGATGTGGGTGGCGGCAACGGGAATCGGGGCCTGAACGACATCACGCTGCGCTGGATGTTCCGGAAGGCGCAGGCGGCTGGCCTGCCGATCACCGACGCCGACATCGCCGCCCTGCAGCCGGATATCACGCAGCCGAAACCGGCGAAGGACCTGCCGCTCCCGGTGAGAGCCATCTCGTCGACCGACCGACGCCACTACACCGCCACCGACCTCGCGGGGTGGACCAACCCGCCGGCCACCTGCCCGGTAGAGGACGAGCCGTCGGAGCGCGAGGCTTCCAGGATCGGCGATTCGGGGATCGAACTGCTACCGGTGGCTGTGCGGCGGCGGATGGCGGCCATGTGGGAGGCGGCCGACACGGTGGCGCGGGATCAGGGGTACGACCTGGAACATGCCAGGGCCTGGCTGCTGAACCTGATCGAGGGACGGGTGATCCTCGTGACGAACGAGGCCGAACTCACGCTGGCCCGGGCGAACATCGGCACGCTCATCGGCACCGCGTGCCGGAACGCACAGCGCCGCGACTTCCGCGTACTCACCGACTTCTTCCTGAACGAGGCGCTGTTCAGCCTGCCGCACCTGTTCCCGCTGACGGACTGAGCCGCGAGCGGGCCGGCGGTCAGAGCGTCTTCATGTACTCGAGCAGGGCGCGCTTCTCGTCGGGCGTGAGGGCGGTGCCGTAGGTGTGCCCCGCATTGCTGTTCCCCGGCTTCGAGACGTCGAGCAGCGTGCCGGTCCTCCTGGCCTCGTCGCCGTCGCTGACGAAGCCCACCTTCGCCGGATCGAACAGGTCGAGCCCGCGCCAGAACTGCCTGGGCCGCTGCTCGACCGGTTCGAGCAGGTCGGCGAGCGTGGGCACCGAACCGTTGTGCAGGTACGGTCCGGTGAGCCAGAGGCCGTCGAGCGGCACCGAGGTGTAGCCGTTCGTCTTGCGGAAACCGGAGAACTTCCAGGAATAGCCCTCGCCGTAGGCGTTGTAGGCGTCGGCGGCTGACGCGGTCCACATGTCGAGCCGGTTGCGGTCGGTGCCGATCTCCTCGAGGGGGATGACCGTGCCGAACCGCTTGCCACCCGGTGCGTGGCACTCGGCGCAGTGCGCCTGGTAGACCGGCGCACCGGCCGCGACCAGCGCCTGATCGATCGGCAGCGGATAGGCGGGCGCCTTCAGCGACCCGATGTAGTTGAACACACGCCGCAGGCTGGACATCTTCTGCGGGTCGGTCTCGTCCCACCTCTCGAAGTCGCGCTCCACCCAGCGGCGCGACGCGCCGTCGCCCAGCGCCGACGACTGGACCACGTCGCGCAGGGTGGTGCTCAGGCCGTCCCAGTGGTAGGCGGTGCCCTCGCGACGTGCCTGGTTCCAGAGCGGCATCATGTCGGAGTTGCCAATCGTCTCGTCGACCGGCTGCCTGAGGATGCCGAACTTCACGGGGTTGAACGGATCGATGCGACCGCGGCCCCAGTCGGGACGCCCGTCCATCCAGGCGTTCTGCTCCTTCAGGTCCAGCAGCGCGCGGCGCGTGCCCGGGATGATCGCGAAGCGGTAGAGCAGGCGGTCGAGGAACGACAGCTCGGTGTTCTTCGCAATCTCGTTGAGGATGGTGGTGGCCGTGAACCGCGGGTCGGCTGCGCTGCGAATGAGAAACCGCAGGTACTCCTGCTCCCCTGTCTGGTGCGACGCCGCCGCCGGATAGATCGTCGGCACGTCGTCGGGCTGGGCGCGGAAGCTGGCCGCATGGCACATCGCGCAGTTGATGCCGACGCGCGGGAAGCCGACGGTGACCTTCGACAGGCCGATCGGCATCTCGTGCCCGTCCTGCCCGATGATGCCGATGGCGGCGTAGCCGCCCGGACGCGGCAGGTACTCCGGGAAGATGCGGGGAAGCACGAGCCAGATCCAGTACGGCACGCCCTGCTCGGCCTCGGTACCGACCGACCCGTAGAGGAAGTGCTCCTCGTCCGACGCGAAGAAGGGTGGCGGTTCCTCGCGGAAGAAGCGGGTGTAGACGGTGAGGCCGATCGCCACGAGCAGCAGCGCGATGACGCCGATGACGAGGCGCTGGCGGCGCGAGGTCAGGACCGCCATCAGCGATTCCCCGGCGCGGGCGCCAGCCCGCTGGAGGCCTGCGAGCCCATGGCGGCGAGCAGCGCCGCCTCCGGCACGAAGAACGCGAGATCGAAGTAGCCGAACATGTGGTACTCGCGGGGTTGGAAGAGCACGAAGAACACGACGCCGGCCAGGCGCGCGGCCACGGCCAGCGTGGCCACCAGCCCGTGGCGACGCGGGTCGAGCGCGGCGGGCACGTAGAAGGCACTCAACAGGATGAGCAGGAGACCGGAGAACCGGGTCCACAGCACCGGCTCGGTGACCGGCAGGTTCGCCACCGCCAGCATTCGTGCCGGCTGCAGCAGCGTCGGCACCGCCAGCGCCAGGTTCGCGGCGATGCCGAGCCAGACCACCCGCGAGAACCAGCGTGCCGCACTATCGGGCTGAACAGACATGGGCACTGCTCCTAGAAGGTCTTCATGTACTCGACGATGGCCTGCTTCTCGTCAGGCGTCAGCGTCGTCCCGTACACGTGCCCCGCATTGCCGTTGCCAGGCAGGGACGTGTCGTAGGGCGTGAACACCTGGCCCCCGGCCGACGGTACGTCGGACACGAACCCGACCCGCGCCTGATCGAAGACGTCGTAGCCGCGGTAGAAGCGGGCCGGACGGGTCTCCGGCGCGTCGAGCAGGTCCCGCAGCGTGGGGACCGACCCGTTGTGCAGGTAGGGCGCCCGCAGCCAGATGCCGTCGAGCGGGTGGTTGGCATACCCGTTCGTCTTCCGGAAGTGCGAGAACCGGTACGGCGAATCCGGGTACAGGCCGTACTGGTTCATCGAGAATGTGAGCGTATAGGAGTCGAGCCGGTGCCGATCGGTGCCGATGGCAGCAATGGGCACGACCTGACCGACGCGGGCGCCCACCGTGGTTCCCTCGCGGAACCGGTGGTCGGCGTGGCACTCGGTGCAGTGCTGCTGGTACAGCGGCGCGCCCTGCGCGGCGAGGGTGGCATCGACCGCCCACGGGTACTTTGGAGCCGGGAGGGTCCAGATCCAGTCGCGGACACGCTTCAGGTTGGGGTGGTCCACGGTGACCGGCGTGACGCCGGCGCCGAGCGACGCGCTCAGGTTCCGCTCATCCACCGAGTCGTTGTCGCCGTCCCAGTGCAGGTGCATGCCTTCGCGGGGCTTCTGGTTCCAAATCGAGGGAAAGTCCGATGCGCCAATGAGCTCGTTCGGCGGCAGGTGATCCAGGTTCCAGTTGAACTGGATGGCCTTGTACGGGTTGAAGGTGTCCACCCGGCCACGGCCCCACCGCGGGAGCGACGTGGAGAGGATCGGTGCCATGCGGTTGCGCAGGTTCAGCGTCTGCAGCTTGAGCCGATCGATGAGGCCGGTCCGCAGCAGCACCCGCTCGAACAGCGACGGCCCGTCGTCCTCCGGGAACCGGCCACGCACCGCCTCGGCGGTGAGCCGGTTGTCGAGCGTGCAGTCGAGCACGAACTGGACGAATGACTGCAGGTCCAGCTGCTGCGCCGGCATGCCCAGCACGATCTGGGGTGGCGCCTCGGGACTCGGGCGGACCGTGGCGGTATGACACACCGAACAGTTCAACCCCACGTGGTCCACGCCGAAGCGGCGGCGGCGCGATACGCCGATCGGCAACTCCCTGCCCGGTTCCGTCACGAAGCCGAACGTGGCATAGCCGTTCGGCAGCTTGTCGCTGCACACCGAGGGCAGGGCGCGGAACACCCAGTACGGCGGCAGCACGCCACCAATCGGCGTGAGCAGCGATCCGCCGGGCTCGCTGCCAATCGACCCGTATTTGAAGTGTTCCTGGATGTCGTCGTAGGTGACCGGGCTGTCCGAGTTCACCGACACGACGACCCACAGGACGATCACGGCCAGGAAGGCGGCGGCGGCCACGCCGAGCCGCTTCACCCACGTGCGCAGTGCGGGCCGCATCATTCGAACGGCTGCGGCCGGAAGACCGACATCACCTCGCCCAGCATCGCCTCACGGCTCGGATAGCGGCTCTCCTCGTAGCAGCCGATCGGGTGCTCGACGACGTGGACGAGGCACTTGTTGCAGTAGGTGCAGGGGCGCTCCGCTCGGTCGCGCCCGGCGGCGAACTGCTGCACGAGGTCGTTGTTGGCGACGAGCGGCCGCGCGATGCTCACCGCGTCGCACTGACCCGCCTGGATGGCACGGCGGATGACCGAGGCGGTCTGGAAGCCGCCCGTGCAGATGACCGGTACGCTGACCGCGCGCTTGATCACCTCGGCGTCGGGCAACGTGAGCCCCTCGATCCGGTCCGGGTCGACACCGGCGTCGAGCCAGGCCTTGCGGAAGATCTCGCCGGTGACGTCGTTGTGGAACAGCAGCAGGTTGCGGAACGTGTTCGTGCCGCTCGAGGCGAGCTGCTCATAGGTCTGGGACAGGAGTTCCACGTCGAGGTCGCTGCCCGCCGGGTTGCGCGGGTGCGGGAAGGAACTGCCGGTGGAGACATGGATGGCATCGACGCCGGCCTCGACGAGCCAGCGGCAGACCTGGGCCGACTCCTGGACCGTGTTGCCCGGTCCGTCGAACTTGGTGAAGAGCAGCGCGTTGTTGAACTCGGTGGCGCTGATCTTCATCTGCAGGTGGAAGTCGTGGCCAACCCGCTGCCGGATGGCGCGCACCACCTCGAGGACGAAACGGGCCCGGTTCTCGAGCGAGCCGCCATATTCGTCCTTCCGGTCGTTGATGGCCGAGCTGAGGAACTGCGTGATCAGGTAGCCGTTGGCACCGTGCAGTTCGACGCCGTCGAGCCCGGCCTCGCGTGCGCGCCGGGCCCCTTCGGCGAACGCGGACACCACCTCGCGGATGTCGGCCACGGTCATCCGATCGCACTCGAAGCCGTGGAGCGGGTCCTTCTTGCTGGTGGAACTCTGCCCCTTCGGATACTCCAGGTCCGGCACGTCGCGCTGCCGGCCGCCGTGACTGAGCTGCAGGATGAACCGGCAGTCGTGCGCGTGCACCGCCTCACCCACCTTGCGCCAGAAGGGAACACGGTCGTCGGCGTGGATGGTGGCGTAGTTCGGGATGATGCGGCCCCGGGGGTGGACCGGCACGAACGAGGAAATGATGGCGCCCACGCCGCCGCGGGCGAACTTGGTCTCCCAGTTGATGCGGGTCTGGGTGCCCGTGCCGTCGTAGTTGTCGAACCGCCCCGAGATGTTCGAGCGGAACACGCGGTTCTTCACCGTGAGGTTGCGAAAGCTCAGCGGCTCGAAGATGACATCAGCCATGGTCGGTCTCCATCCCTCGCTCGTGCGCGACCGGCGCGGGCGGCACGGAATGGTGAAACGCCCTCTGGTCCATGAGCGAACACTCTGTCATGCTCTTGTTCCGTTTGGGCACTCGTGGCGTTTCACCTGCGAGAGATTACAACGGACGTGAAGGACGCGGACATGCCTGCTCCAGGAAAATCACTGGCGACGATCCTCCTGCTGGCCACCGGCCTCGCCCTCACCGGGTGCGGGGGCGGACAGCCGAAGCCCGGAACGGTGAAGGACGAAGCGCTGCGCGCGAACCGGACGGCGCAGTCGTTCCCGCCCGCGGGAGAGGACTACTTCCACGACATGGACGGCGGCCTCCCGTTCACCCCGGACGAGGTGAAGGGCCGCAACATGTGGATCGTCTGGACCGGGGGCAACGACAAGCTGTGGGACACGCTGTCGGCGCAGAGCCTCGGGTCGCTGGACTTCCTGAAGACCCTCTCGTCGCACCCCACGCTGCCGGCCTCGCGCGACAACCGCTGGCACGACCTCGGCCTCGTGAACGAGCCCTGCTTCCGCAAGGCCACGGGCCCCGACCCCAACCGCTTCGGCCTGTGGCTCGATGTCCGCGATCCCGCCTGTCCGGCCGACCCCTTCGCCGACACCACGAAGTATCCGGGCGTGAAGATCGGCGCCCGCGGGCGCTCGGTGGACGTCGGGTCCTACTACGGCGAGCCGTCGGGTGTGGTGGGCCTGCGCCTCTTCCCGAACCCGGACTTCGATGAGAAGGCGCGGAAGGCCTGGGACGCGGAGCGCTACTACCGCGACCCGTCCTACTACAACCGCCGCGACCTGGTCCGGCCGTACAGGGTCGGCATGTCGTGCGGGTTCTGCCACGTGGGGCCGAACCCGGTGAAGCCGCCGGTCGATCCCGAGAACCCGCGCTGGGCGGAGCTGGCGTCGAACGTGGGCGCGCAGTACTTCTGGTGGGACCGGGTCTTCGACTGGAAAGGACGCACCAACGGCCGCAGCTTCCTGAACCAGGCGCTGCGCACCTCGCTGCCCGGCACGCTCGACACGTCGCTCGTCTCCAGCGACAACATCAACAACCCGCGGACGATGAACGCGGTGTACTACCTCGGGCCGCGCATGGGCCTGGCCAAGCGGTTCGGCAAGGAACGGCTGGCCGGGGGCGAGCTGGACAACAGGCAGTTCAACGACTACTTCCCCGCGGACCATCCGCTCTCGCAGTTCTTCGAGAAGCCGGCCACCACCTGGACGCCGCGTGTGCTGAAGGACGGCTCCGACTCTGTGGGTGCGCTCGGCGCGCTCAACCGGGTGTACCTGAACATCGGCCTGTTCAGCGAGGAGTGGCTGCTCCACTTCCAGCCGCTCCTGGGCGGCCGGCCGATCACACCCATCAAGATCGCCGATGCCCAGAAGAACTCGGTGTACTGGCAGGCCTCCGAGCTGCAGACGCCGTACATGGCCGCCTTCTTCCTCTCGAGTACCGACCCGCACCTGCTGAAGGACGCGCCCGGCGGCGACCGCCACCTCACAGAGGCCGACGACCAGGTGGGCCGGGGCAAGGTGATATTCGCCGAGCGCTGCGCCCGCTGTCACTCGAGCAAGTTGCCGCCAATGCCGGCCGGCCTCGACCTCGAGAACTGCAACGGCAAGGACTATCTCTCCTGCTGGGACAAGTACTGGACCTGGACGAAGACCGATGCCTTCAAGGTGCCGATGCGCCAGATCACCCAGGAGACGGACTTCCTGAAGGACAACTACCTGTCCAACGAGCTGCGCGTCCCCTCGACACTGCTGCAGACCAACGTCTGCAGCCCGATTGCGACGAACGCCATCGCCGGCAACATCTGGGACAACTTCTCGTCGCAGTCCTACAAGGAGCTGCCGTCGGTCGGGACCGTCAAGCTGCGGCACCCGCTCAGCGGCGCGGAGTTCGACTATACGCTGCCCGGTGGCGGGCGCGGCTTCACCCGGCCCGCCTCGCTGGTGTCGATCTGGTCGACGGCGCCGTTCCTGCAGAACAACTCGGTGGGGCCGTTCAACCCGAGCCCGTCGGTCGAGGCCCGCATGGGGGTCTTCAACCGGTCCATCGAGCAGATGCTCTGGCCCGAGCGGCGCGAGATCGACCCGCTCTTCACGAAGCTGAACATCACCGGCCCCGGGGTGGGCCTGATCCAGCGCACCTCCGAGGACAGCTACATCAACGTGCCGCGCGGCTACATCCCTGATCGGGTCCGCCCGATCCTCGGGCTCGGCTCACGGCTGTTTCCGATGTTCTTCCGTGACGGCGAGGTGACGATCGGCCCGATCCCGAAGGGCACACCGGTGAGCCTCTTCACCAGCATGGATCTCACCGGCGCGGACCTGCCAGACGACCAGCGGCGCGCGCAGCAGAAGCGGCTCGTGGCCCTGCTCAAGCAGATCACACGCGAGCTGAAGCGCGGCACCGACATCTTCACGGACCGCAACATCATGGAGTCCATGCTCCAGATGAGCAAGTGCCCCGACCTCGTCATCAACAAGGGGCACTACTTCGGCACCAGCCTCTTCACCGAGGAACCAGGCCTGAGCGACGCCGAGAAGATGGACCTGATCGCGTTCCTCAAGCGCATGTAGAGAGACCACGCGTGAGCACACCCGAATCGACCCCTCGGCCTTCCACCTTCGACGCCGACTACATCGTGGTCGGCTCGGGCGCGGGCGGCGGCACGGTGGCCGCCCGCCTCGCGGAGTCCGGCTTCACGGTGCTGCTGCTCGAGGCCGGCGGCGACCCGCGCACCTCCATCGGCGACACGCCACAAAGGCCCCAGGTCAACACGCTGCCCGACGACTACGACGTCCCGGCCTTCCACGCCCTCTCGACCGAGAACTCCGGGCTCCGCTGGGACTTCTGGGTGCGGCACTACGCCGACGATGCGCAGCAGTTCCGGGATACGGCGTACCGGACGGAGCACGAGGGGAAGCCGGTGAACGGGGTTCTCTACCCACGTGCGGCCACCCTCGGCGGCTGCACGGCGCACAACGCCATGATCCTGGTCTACCCGCACAATGCGGACTGGAACCAGATCGCCGACCTGACAGGCGATCCCTCCTGGCGCGCCGAGCGGATGCGCGAGTACTTCGAGCGGATCGAGCGCTGCGATCACCGGCCCGACGAGCGGGCCGCCAGCCGGCTGGGCCTCAACCCGAGCCGTCACGGGTGGGATGGGTGGCTGCAGACCGAGGTGGCCCCCGCCGAGCCGGTCTTCAAGGACCGCAACATGCGCAAGGCGCTGCTCGAGTCGGCGAAGGCGGCCCTGCAGTCGCCCGCGATCGCGATCACCGATGCCGACCGACGCACCCGGCTCGAGAGCGCGCTCGACCCGAACGACTGGCGGGTCGTCGAGGACGATGCGATCGGCATCCGCTACACGCCGCTGACCACACGCAACCACCAGCGGGTCGGGTCGCGCGAGCGCGTGCGCGAGGTGGCGAAGGCACATCCGGCGCGGCTGCAGGTCCGGCTGAACGCCCTCGCGTCACGGGTGCTCTTCGACGACACGGGACGCGCCATCGGCGTCGAGTACCTCGAAGGTGAGTCGCTCTACGGCGCCCATCCGCGCCCTTCGTCCACGCCCGGCACGACGGTCCGCGCGTTTGCCGCCCGCGAGGTCATCCTCGCCGGCGGCGCCTTCAACACCCCGCAGCTGCTGATGCTGTCGGGCATCGGCCCTGCCGCCACGCTGGCGCAGCACGGCATTCCGGTGCGCGTGGCGCTCGAGGGGGTCGGCCGCAACCTGCAGGATCGCTACGAGGTGGCGGTCGTGAACCGCATGAACTTCGCGTCGTGGTCCGTGCTCGAGGGTGCCACCTTCACGCGCGAGGATGCGCAGTACAAGGAGTGGGCGAAGGATCGGAAGGGGGTCTACGCCAGCAACGGCGCCATCCTGTCCGTAATCGCCCGCTCGCGGCCGGGCGCCCCGTCGCCCGACCTGTTCCTCTATGCCCTGCTCGGCCGGTTCGAGGGCTACTTCCCCGGCTATTCCTCACTGCTGCGGGAGAACCCGAACTGCCTGACCTGGGTCGTGCTCAAGGCGCACACCAACAACACGGCCGGAGAGGTGACCATCCGCAGCGCCGACCCGCGCGTGCCGCCGGCCATCAATTTCCGGTACTTCAGCGAAGGCAACGACCCGCGCGGCGAAGACCTGAAGGCGGTGGCCGCCGGCGTTCGACTTGCGCGCTCGCTCGCGGCACCGCTGAAGGCCAGCGGCCTCATCAGGCGCGAAGAGGTGCCAGGTCCGGACGTGGACGACGAGCAGGTGGAAGACTTCGTTCGCGACCGTGCCTGGGGGCACCACGCCTCCTGCACCTGCCCGATCGGCCATCCCGATGCGGGCGGCGTCCTGACGACCGACTTCAAGGTGCACGGCGTGAGCGGGCTGCGCGTGGTCGACGCGTCGGCCTTCCCCCGCATCCCCGGCTTCTTCATCGTCAGTGCGGTGTACATGATTGGCGAGAAGGCGGCGGACGTGATCGCGGCGGAGGCTCGCGCCACCCAGCCCCTCGGCCCGGTGGCGTCGTCGCAGGCACACGGTCGGTACTGAACGGGAGACAACAGATGTCGATGTCCTTGCGCGCGGCCGCGCTGGCGGCCCTGCTGGCCAGCAGCGGCTGCTCCACCGTCAACGTGATCCGCGACAACAGCCGCGCCATTGCCGGCAGCACCGCGAGCATCACCGCCAACACGGCGGCCATCGAGAAGTCGACGGCCGGCACGACCGTGCTGGTGCCCGCGCTGGAGGGGGTGACCCGGCTCGAGGAGCCGATGAAGTCGCTCGCGCGCCTCGATCAACCGATGCGCGACGTGGCCGCGCTGTCGGGACCGATGGGGCGCGTCGCGGCGCTCGACCCCACGATGAAGTCGGTTGCGGAGCTCAGTGGGCCGATGACGCGCCTGGAGGCGCTGGGGCCGCGGCTCGAGTCGGTGGCGCGCCTCGGCGGTCCGATGACGCGCGTGGCCGACATGCGCGAGAGCCTCGAGGCGGTCGCCTCGCTGCGCGGGTCGCTCGATCAGGTGTCTGGCCTCGAGCCGCGTCTGGCGGCGGTGGCCGACCTGCGCGGCCCCATGGAGCAGCTGAGTGCGCTGCGGGCGCCGCTCGAGACGGTCGGATCGCTCGCCGGCCCCATGGGCCAGCTCGGACGGTTGACGGCCCTGCTGGACCGCCCGATGATGCTGTTCCTCCTCGCACTGGTCGGGCTGGCGGCCTGGGGCCTGGTCACCTTCGTGGCCGTGCGCATGGCCATCGTCAGCGCCCGCCGCGCCGACCCGGGTACCGTGCGAACGTAGACGGTCGGCCCTACTTCGGCTTCGTGCGGCTCACGAACTGCGCCACCTCGGGGTTGTTCGGGAACAGGTCGAGCAGGCGCACCGCGGTCGTCAACGCCGCCTTGTGGTCCTTCTCGCGCACCTGCATGTCCCACAGGCCGAACATCGCCTCGGCGTGGACGTAGAAGTCGTCGCGCTGCTCCACGACCTCGCGCATGACGGCCAGGGCGCGCTTGCGGTCCCCTCCGCCCAGCATCCACTCGGTCCCCCACGGCATGCGCGTGTCCACGATGTAGTCGATCCAGGCGCGCGCCACGCGGGCACGCTGGTGCATCGGTGCCCGCTCGAGCGCCGCATCCAGTGAGCGACGCGCCTCCCAGTACTCGTTCCAGCCCGTGCGCCGACCGAGCGTGCCAAGGTACAGCCAGACCCAGTTGAGGTTGATCTTCCCGAGGAAGAAGCGGGCGTCCGCGTCGTCGGGCCGTTCGGACACGGCCGCGCGCGCGGCGGCGCGCCCGGCCTCGAACTCCCGGGTGAAGTCGGCCATGAGGCGAGGGCAGGCCGCACAGGCCTTGTAGGCGCGGCCCCGGTCCTTGGCGTCGCCCATGGCACGCCGGATCTGGAAGAGGATGGCGGTCGTGCGCATCTCGTAGACGGCGAGGTCGCCGTCATGGATGGGCAGTTCCTGCGCCAGCGCAGCGGCCTCGGTGTAGCGACCGTTGTAGAAGTGGTCCTGCACTGTGTCCAGCCGCAGGAGCGTCCCGGGTGGTGCCGCGCACACGAGTGTCGGCGTGCCCGCCGCGAGCACCACCAGCACGACCACCGCACGCGTCAGCCCCCTCATGCGACACGCTCCTGCCTGACAATAGCAGGCATTCGAAGGCCGGGCATGGGTGCACCCGCAAAAAACCGTCGTGCGAGACGCGCGAGGGCGCGCGCCATCCGCGCCGACCGGGCAACCCGTGCGCTGTCGGTCGCAATCCCGGTGTTGGCGTACATCTGCCTGTAGAGCTTCGAAATCAGCACGAACGCTACGCGTCCTTTCAGCGAGCCCACCACGGCGGAGCGTCGCCACACCGCCGGCCAGCGGTAGAACTGGTCCCACGCACCCTGCGCACGTGCCCGGATCTCGTCGTGACTCATCGTGGGGTGCGGCGTGAAGAGCTTCGGCCGCCGGTCATTCGGGATGAGCCAGTGCCGCGCCAGGGGGATTCCGTCCACGGCTGTGGCCTGCTGCCCGGGTTGCGAAGCCCACGCCTCGAAATCCAGGGTGCCCGGGAACGGCGTCAGCAGGACGAACTGTGCGAAGGTCAGGCCCGCCCGATCCGCGAGGGCAACGGTGGCCTCGAACGTGTCGGGGCGATCGCTCGGGAGCCCGAAGATGAACGACCCGAGGACATGTACGCCGTGCTGGCGGAACGCGCGCAGCCGATCGACCAGCTGGTCGCCGGACAAGTTGAAGCCCTTGTAGACCGACTTGAGCCCTTCCGGCGTGACCGACTCCACGCCGATGAGCGCACCGCGAATCCGGGCGTCGCGCATCGCCTTGAGGAAGGCCGGATCCTCGGCCGCCTCCATCGTGATCTGGGTGAAGAAGACCATGTCGTCCGGCAGTCGCGACAGCGCAGCCATCAGGTCGAACCGTTCCTGCCGCAGGTCCTCGAGCGCCCGGAGCCTCGAGCCGTCGCGACGCCGCCGGGCCATCGCCAGGTCGTCGAGCGTCACCGGATAAAAGTTGTCGTCGGCCAGGGCAATGAAGCGGAACCCGCGCCGTCGCAGCTCGACGATCTCCGCGATGACGAGGTCGACCGCGCGCTGGCGGGGCTCCTGGCCGTCCGTGCGCCACACCGAGCAGAACGAACAGTGCTTCGGGCAGCCACGCACCGTCTGCACCGATGCCCACATGTAGCGGTCGGGTGGAAGCAGGTCCCATCGGGCAGGCACAAAGCGGTCGCCGCTGACCCGTCCTCCGTCGTACTGTCCATTGGGCGAGCCGGCTACGCAGTCGCGCACAACCTGGGGCCAGACGAGGTCTCCGTCTCCCTTGACCACGGCATGCGCGCCGCCCGCCTCGTGCGCTTCGTTCGGGAAGAGCGTCGCGTGAATGCCGCCAAAGACCACCCAGGCCCCGCGCTCCCTGGCCAGGCGGCCGATCTCGTATCCGCGCCTGGCGTTGCCCGTGTGGATGCCGATCCCGACCACATCGCCCGGCCGGATTGTCGACGGGTCGAGTGGCTCGAGCGTCTCGTCGACCAGGATCGGGTCGCCCCACTGGCGGCCGGACGCCGCCGCCAGCACGTACAGCCATCGTGGTGTGATCACCGCCACGCCGAACGAGATGTGGCTGGGATTCACGAGGTGGATTCGTGGCGTCATCGGCTCTCCGGGGACAAAGCATCCGCCGCCGCGTGCGCGCACGCGGGATGGACGCGGGGTTGTGCTGAGGACAGCGCGACGGGCGCTGCCGTGGACTAGAAGCGGTCCGAGACCGCCAGGGCGCCCCTGCTGAAGAACCGCCCGATGGACCGGCCTGCGGATGCCGACACCGCAGCCACCGCATTGCCGCCGTGCGCAGACCGCTCGCCGATGCCGCCCGTGCGCGTGAGCGGCTCGGCGCTTGCCGACATCAGCGGTGCGAGCGCCACCGGCAACGGCCGCGCCGCCAGCGCCGGGGCTCGATCCAGGTCGGTCACCAGCGGCGCCGCAGCGACGTGCTCGGCGTACACTAGCGGCCTCGGCTCCATGTCGGTCGCGGCCGCCGGTATCGGTGGCACCGGTGCCACGGTGGGCCGCGTCGTTGACGCCATCAGCAGCGAACGCGGCGGATCCGTCGGCCGGAAGCCCGGTGCCACACCGAGCGGCCTGGCGGGCACCGCCCCTGGCGGCAACTCGAACGGCGCGGTCGAGGCAATCGGCGGCAGCATCAAGGCCAGCGCCACGGCCAGGGCCGTTCCCGCCGCCGCAGACGTCGAGGCGAGCCACCGCACGACCGGGCGGACCGGCGCATACTCGACGATCCGTGACACGCGGGCGTGCAGGCCGCCGCCTCCGATCGAGGCGCCGGGAACCAGGGCGGGAATGCGGGTACGACCGCGCACGATCGTGCTGGCCGCCGCGGCCAGCGCCCGGGCGTAGCCGAGCGGCTCGCAGGTCTGGGCGACGACACGCTGATCGCACGCCGCCTCGCACTCGACGTCGATCTGGCGCGACACCAGGCGCACGGCCGGGTGCAGCCCGAAGATGGCGAGCAGCAGCCGCTGCAGCAGGCGGGTCCAGTCGTCATAGCGATCCAGGTGTGCCTGCTCGTGGCGCACGATCGCGTCGAGCTGCTCCCGATCGAGTGTGGAGACGAGCGCTCGCGACACCAGAATCGTCGGCCGGACGAAACCCACCGCACAGGCTCCGCTGATGTCGTCGGACACGGCCAGCGCGGCCCGGCGACGCCTGCCGGGCAACTGGACTGCAGCCGGCCAGTCCGGCACCGCCGCCACCGGCGTCGCGCGCCGTGCCAGGCGTCTGACGGTGAGCAGCCCAGTGGCGATCCGCAGCAGGCCGATGAGGATGATAAGGGCCCAGGCGGCTGCCAGCAGGCCGGGCGCGGGTATCTCGGGGAGGGTGAACAGCGATGCAGCGCCCGGGACGCCACCAGCCGCCACGCCGGCCGACGGGCCTGCGGAGGGAGCGCCACGAAACGGCGAGATCGGTATGAGCGGGCCGGCGATGACGGCCGCGAGGGTACCCCACCAGAGCCAGTGCCGCTCGGCGGCTGCCCCCTGCGGTACCAGCCTGACAATCAGGACCGCGACACCGGCGATCAGGCAGCCCGCGACGAGCCACTGCACGAGGAGGGACGTCATCGGCGCGTCCCCGGGCCGGGCTGCCGTTCGAGGAGCGCCTTGACGCGATCGAGTTCCTCGGCGTCGATGTCCTCATGGCCGAGCAGGTCCATCACCAGTTCCTCGCGCGAGCCGTTGAAGAAGCGGGAGAGCACCTGGGAGAGCGCACCGCGCCGCGCCTGCTGCCGATCCACGACAGCCGAGTAGACGAACGCGCGTCCGTCTTTCTCGTGCGACACGTAGCCCTTCTTCTCGAGGATGCGAAGGATGGTGAGGACCGAGTTGTAGGCAGGACGGGTCGGGCCGGCCATCTGCTCGACGACCTCGCCGACCGTGGACCCGGGGTGATCCCAGAGCACGTGCATGATGCGGTGCTCGGCATCCGTCAGTGCCGCCGAGCGTGTGCGTCCAGCCATGATCGGGACGATACGCCCCGCTCCGGCACGTGTCAACTAATTAATTAATAGTTGGCCAGGGCTGCGCCACCTGCCGGCGCGCCCTGGCGCGTGTGTCAGCGTCCGTACAGCGCGGTCATCGTGGCCGACGCGATCGTCCCGCCGTTGATCGTGAAACCGGCGAGCGCCTGCGTGGCGTTGGGCGGCAGGTCGATCTTCTCTGCCTTCAGTGCGTAGAGCGTGAAGACATAGCGGTGCGGCTTGTCACCAGCCGGCGGACAGGGTCCGCCGTACCCCGCCGCGCCGAACGATGTCGCCGCCTGCGCGGCGCCAGCGGGCAGCGCGCCCCCCTGGCTGCCCGCGCCCTTCGCCAGCCCGGTGGCCGTGGCGGGGATGTTGTAGACGATCCAGTGCGTGAAGCCACCCACGCCTGTCGGTGCATCGGGGTCGTGCATGATGAGCGCGAAGCTGCGCGTGCCGGACGGCGCCCCGCTCCACGACAGCGCCGGCGAGATGTTCGCGCCCGTGCACCCGAACCCGTTGAACGTCTGCTCCACCTTGATGGTGGCGCCCTCGGCAACATCGGTGCTCGTGAGCCGGAACGCGCCCTGCGCGTACACCTCACCCGAGCTGAAGACCGCGGCGGCAGCCAGCGCGGTCAGGACGAATCGTGTCATGAGAACCTCCAGTGCATGATGGGGCGTGTTGCCCGCGATCCTCTCATGCTAACGTGACCACCATGAACCAGTTGATGCTCCGCGCCGTGCTCACGGCGTGCCTGGCCCTCGCCGGCGTGGCCACGGCCCGCGCACAGAACGATGAGTGGACCCGCCCGACCGCGCCAGTCCGCCTGATTGGCAACATCTATTGGGTCGGCACCTACGACCTCTCCACCTATCTCATCACCACGCCGCAGGGGCACATCCTGATCAACACGGGGCTGGCGTCGACCGTGCCGGAGATCCGGAAGGCGGTGGAACAGCTCGGGTTCAGGATGTCGGACGTCAAGATCCTCACTGCCACGCACGGCCATTACGACCACGCCGCCGGCATGGCGGAGCTGAAGCGGATGACCGGGGCGCGCCTGGTGGTGAACGAGCGCGATCGCGACCTCTTCGAAACCGGTGGAAAGGCCGACTTCCGCTTCGGCAGCGACCCGGGCGCCATGTTCGAGCCGACGCGCGTGGACGGGACGTTCAAGGATGGCGACACCCTGTCGCTCGGCGGCACGGCGCTCACCGTCCACCTCCACGCCGGGCACACGAAGGGCGCCACCACGTTCACGACCACCGTCGTGGAGAACGGCAAGAGCTACCGCGTGGCCATCGCCAACATGGGGTCCATCAACCCGGGTGTCACGATGAGGGGGATGCCCGGTTATCCGGACATCGGCCAGGACTACGCCAACACCTTCCGCGCCCAGAAGGACCTGCCGGTCGACGTGTTCCTCGCCTCTCACGCGTCCCAGTTCAAGCTGCACGAGAAGCACAAACCGGGCGACAGCTACAATCCCGAGCGCTTCGTCGATCCGAAGGGGTACATGGCCGAAGTGCTGCGGCTCGAGAAGCTGTACCTCGATCAGGTCGCGCGCGAGCGCACGGGACGCTAGTCGCGTCGGCCGACCACTACGGGACCGCTCGACCGAAGTCGAGCACCTCGATAGGGGCCGACCGGCTGACCGACGCCGGCTCACCGAGCCGCTCACGCAGCCGTTCCTCGACCGTCGCGCGGGTCACGGCGAGGCGCGGGTCGAGCGATACGTCAGGCGCCATGAGCAGGACAGCCCGGACCGGCCCTCCGGCCGCCGCCAGCGCCTCGAGAGCCGGCAGCAGCGCCTCGACCCTCAGCGCACCATCGATCCGCACGACCAGCGACGCCGCAGGCAGACCGGATCGGAGTCCATCGGGACGCGCGAACGGCGGAACCGCCCCGTCCTGAACGGGCACGAGCCGCTGCCGGTCGCTCGCGGACAGCTGCTCACCCAGCGGCCAGGCGGCGTACGCCGGCACGACCACGATGGGCGAGGTCGACGCAGGCGCGAGCGCCGAGGCGACCTGGTCCCACGGCTCGATCGGACGCTGCGCATCGAGCACCATCCACCGCGCTCCCAGCACGGTCGACACCGCCACGACAGCCGACGCGGCCGCAGCGCGGCTCCGACCAGGACGCAGGCAACCGACCGCTGCCCCCACGGACATCAACAGACCGAGCACACCGGGCAGGAGGGTGCGAGGCCACCACACGGGTCCCCCCACCACCGACGCCGCAGCGAGGCCACCCAGGTACACGAGCGACGCCATGAGCGGCGCCGTCCAGATCGCACGCCGCTCGGCAACGACCAACGTGCCTGCTGCCGCGACGATGAGGCCGAGGGTCACCACGCGGATCGGGATCGAGGCCTCGACTCCCGGCGGCGCGGCACCCACCACCTCCATGGCGCTGCGCCAGGCGAGGTCCCAGCCGAGCGTCGGCATCCACCAGTCATCCAGCACATGCCGAAGCAGTCGGTGCTGCAGCATGGCCATGAGCCCCCATGCCGCACCGGCGATGCCGAAGGCCGGCCAGGGCAGGCGCCTGAGC
>WBZO01000976.1_pt1 | contig 50463 bp, 64 predicted proteins | sample 5204261 | NCBI WGS metagenome assembly WBZO01 (sample SAMN12412400, study PRJNA552823) | activated sludge metagenome | isolation source: activated sludge from anammox sidestream of wastewater treatment plant... | place: USA: North Carolina | collected 2017-09
AAATTGCCGCAAGAAAGTACCTCACAAAATTGAAGGAGATCAAATTAAAGTGCATCGTCTATCAGCTCGATCTGTTTTTACATTATCAGAGGGTCTTCAATGTCTTTTGAGCATTTCAACAGAGCCAAAATTTGGAGAGAAAATAGTCAGTGAAGGAAATATAAGAAATTGATTGATACCAGACCGGACTTAACGGAAACGATGCAGTAATGAATAAGGATATGTGATTGCTGATTTCAATTCACGTCTTTCTCTGCCACTACACTTATGTGGAGCAAATACACATACAACAGTGAATTACGAACATGCCCCCCGTTGAAGTCCATAGAAAGGTTGCAAAATCGACGACGAAGAAGATTGGTGGAATACCGATCACCAATAACGAGAAGGCCCAGGAATCGAATGCCAAAAGACTCTCGGGCATTCTCAAAATAAAGAACCCTCTTATAATCGAAGAGATCGCCGAAAGTGATCTTCTTGCATAACCTCGATCATATCCCTTCAGATACCAAAGCCATCGTTGATACCAATATCTTTGTCTATTGGGTCACCGATCACCCCCGTTTCGGAGGGACCTGCGAAGAGTTGATGCAGCAGGTGGAAGGGGGAGAGATCAAAGGTGTCGTGCCTGGAACTGTCCTGAATGAATTACTCCATCGCCTGATGATTTCAGAAACCATCGCCAACGGGCATGCAGACACCGTGCAGGACGCGATAAAGGAATTGAAAGAACATCCAGCAATTATCAGTGATTTGTCCATCGCGTGGAATGTTTTTGATACCCTTCCAAAGATGGGATTTGAGATCCTGGAGGATGAGCGAGGAATATCCAGTCTCACCTACTATTTCTCGAGAGAACTGTCATTGATGGCAAAAGATGCCGCCATTGTTTCATATGCCCATAAATACAAGATTTCGCACCTTGTCACCAACGACCGGGATTTCCAGCGCGTTCCCTGGCTTACCTGCTGGCAGCCATGAGGGATGGTCTTTTTATGATAACTAAAATTGATGCAATTCCTCACCCCTCCACCTGCTCCCTCCCCACGAACAACGGCGCTTTCCTTTGCTCCCCGTCAAGCATCCGTACCACCGACTGCAACGGCGTGGTGTAATAGAAAGGGGCGATGGTGAAGTTCATCGCCCTTCCCGAGGTAGAAAGCTGGACGGTCCCCACCTTCTTCCCCGTTTTCAGCAAACGGATGTCCTGCGGATTACCGGCCAGCACACCATCCACATCAGTCAGCGGGACCCGGAATCCTCGAGAATCCAGATCGGACCGGATGATCATGTCTCCCCCCTCTAGGTAGAGCCTGCCAACCTTCTCGAACGGTGACTCGACATGCTCGGTCACAGTCCACCGGCTTAGGTCAACAGCCGGTTCAACTTCACTGCTGCCGGCCGAGAGAGTGGAAAGACTCTCGTCCGGGATCCCGGAAACAAGGCTCTCCGGCTCGTCGGCAACCACAGATCCACCGGTTAGGAAACCGGCCACCTTCTTGATCCCATTTAAGATCGTCTCAAGCATGGGACACCTCCGGAAGGAGGGGCGCCTGCCCAGTGGCCACCGCCTTCTGCATTTTCCGGGACCGGTAGTAGTTCCGGTTGTACTCAGCGACGGCCTCCCGGTTTTTCTCCCGGTACTCCTTCCGGCGGACAAGCTCCTTCTCGCGGTGCCGGTCGTAGTACCGTTTCCACCCGGGAACCCGGTTCTGTCGTTCTTTCTCCTTCGCCATCTCTATGGCTTCGCCCAGGTTCACCGTCACCATCTCGATCATGGCGTTCCCTCCACGGCGTTATCGGAGATATTCGTGCTCAATTCACGGTAGCCACGGCACATTGGGGCCAAGGCTTCTTGCGTGTCGTCGTAGTGCGAACAGTATTCGATAGTGGAGAGTGTCAGGTCTAATGTCACGTTGTAGCCTCCAGGTAGTCGGCCAGTTCAAGCGGCCGCTGGGTGAGTCGTTCCTTGGCGATTCGGTAGGTCTCGGGGTCGATCTCGAACCCGTGGTAGGCCATCCCGAGGAGATGGGCGGCAACCAGGTTGGTCCCGGTCCCGGCGTAGGGATCGAGGACCAGGGCCCCCGGTCCGGCCAGCCGGGAGAGGAGGTGTAGGGTCTCGTGGATCGACTGCTGCCACGGGTGGAAGGCCTTGGCCCGCACACCCCGGAGCACATCCATGAAGATCTTGTCCGGCGGGGTGACCGGCGGCTTCTGGTAGATCACCACCGGCTTCCATCCGCACATCGCGTGGCGGGACCATACGATGGTCTTCGCTCCGCTGTTCAGCTGGGCACAGAGCCAGAAGTAGGCAAGACCGCTTCCGTCCAGGATGCGGAGGATGGCCGGAAGGTGGAACTGCGGGCAGTAGGTGACCAGGTAGCCTCCGGGGACCAGCAGCCGCCCGGCATGCCGGGCGAGGACCTGGTAGGCCCCGGCATAGAGGTCCTTGACGTAGGGAGGATCGGTGAAGATCACATCTACCGACCCGGACCGCATCCCGGCCATCCCCTCGTCACAATCACCGCAGACGAGCGTGCTCACCCGCTCACCTTCCCGTGATCCGGCGGTCCGGTCACCCGCTGGTAGCAGACCTCGCAAAGCTTCGTCCCGGTGGTGCGGTCAATGTAGACCGCCGAATCGAGCTCGCAGATGGTGCACCGGCCGACCGTGGACTTCAAGCGCTCCAGGCGGGCGAGGTCATACGTCCCCGGCAGGATCACCGCCGATGCCTGCGCCTTCCGCTTCGCTGTGGCGTAACACCGCTTGCAGACCTGGTGGGGCTGCTGCTGGTTTTTCGGCCGCTTCCTCCGCTCCTCGGTCAGTTTCTCTACATAGTGGGTCCAGGGATCGCCGCAGACCGAGCAGGGTGTGTGTTCAGGAACGTCCAGGAGCTTGAAGTCCCGGGCATTGATCCGGGGGGGGTGATCGCCCTGGACTTCCGCAGATACCCCCTTTACTTCCGCAGACTTCCGCACCTGCGGAAGTGGTAACGGAGAGTTTTTCGGCGCCTTTTCAGCGATTGGAATTGTATCCAAAGAGATTGGATTTTGCACTTCCGCAACTTCAGGATCACACACACAGGCAGAAGCGTAAACTCCCTCATTTTCAGGGTGCTGTGTAACCCGTGGTTTGCGGAAGTGATCACTAGTACATAATAATTTATTTTTATTATAATGAGTATTAGGCAAATCCAAGCCGTTTAATTCGTTTCCAAATACTTCCGCAGCTGCGGAAGTATTGCGGAAGTCTGCGGAAGTGGTGGAAGTGTTGTCCGGGTCATCATCATCATCCAGCCAGACCGCCCCGCCCGCACACCAGCACCGGAACAGTTCATGGTCGAAGGTGTATGCGTTCGTTCTCCTCCGCATGGAGATCCCCCGCTCCTCTTCATCGGTCACCACCGTGCGGTCACAGTAGGCGATAGCCGGGCACTTCTCCAGGAGGCCGGAATGGCTGACGCCCCGGCTCGCATAGCCGTGGATGCACTTGTGGATGTTCCCGCTACTCCAGCCGGTGGCTTTCTGGAGCTGGGGGATGGTGAACTCGGGCCAGCTGTATCGCTGGATGACCGCGATCAGGTCTGATTCCCGCTTGGTGAGCTTGGTCTGCTGGCCACCGGCCGTCCCGTTCAGCAATCCATAGAGGCGGGTGGCCTCCTGGAAGTCCTCCCGGATGGCGGTGAGGGAGACCACGGACCCGGCCCGTTGCTGCTCCCGCTGCATGAAACGGAGCACCGTATTGGCCTTGATCAGGTCCAGCAGCATCTCCGGGTTTCGGCGGTTCGCTGCCGCCTGGAACCGGATCCGGGTGGCGAAGGGGATCACCACGTGGAACCGCTGCTGGCCGATCAACTCCCACATGGCCCGGCAGGCCAGGACCTCCGGCCGCTCCTCTTCGAGGTTCTCCGGCAGGGCGATATCGCGGGCCAGGATACGGGCCAGCACCCGGGCGTCCTGCTCCTCGGTGTCATCGATCCAGCAGGTGAGCATCCGGTTGAAGACCTGGTCATCGCCAGCCCCCTCCACTTTAGCCACCCACCAGATGCACCGCTCCGGGATGGTGCAGACCTGGGACCGGCGGTCCTTGCTCACCGTCCGGTACATGAACGGTGTACGGAAGGAGGTGGTCACCCCCTTCAGGATCTCGGCCATGTCCTCGGACAGGGCCCGGTCGTCCAGGACGATCACCGACCCCGGCTGCAGGTCCTCGAGGTAGAAGAGGGCCTTGTTGCTCATGGCCCCTTCCAGGCGGAACCGGGGAGGGACCTGCTTGAGCTGGGTGGAGAAGGCATGGCTCTTCCCCTTCCCGCTCTCCCCGGTCACGGAGACGTGCAAGCCGTTGGTGTTGAGGACCGACCGGGAGGCAAGGGAGAGGATGAGACACTCGGCCACCACCTCATCGCCCTCATGGTCGAGGGCGAAGGTGCGGAGCATGGCCTGTTTCGGGTCGCCGTGCTGCAGCACCGCCAGGGCCTCGGCCCGGCCCGGGAGCTCGTCAAGGGAGAGAGGCGGAGCGGTCCGGGTCCGGGATCCTGGTGCCGGGGCTGCCGGTATTCGCCCGGCTTTCGGCTCGAACCGCTCCCGGAGCTCCGGCCACCGCTGCGACCCGCCACCGCAGGAAGCGTGCTGGCAGCCAGCGTAGATGGCCCCGCTCGGGAACTGGATAGCGAAGGCACCATCCCGGTGGGCACCGGAGAACGGGCATTCGTCCAGGACATAGAGGGTACCACCCTGGTAGGGCTTCTCCCGGGCGACACCGATCCGGTGGTCCCGGAGCCAGACGGCGAGGTTTAAGGGATGACCGTTTCCCCTGCCCCGTGCCGGTGCCGGGTCGGGAGAGGCAGCCGGGAGGGCCGAAGCCAGCCCCTCCAGGAGCTCTCCGGCAACTACCCCAATCTCGGCAGGCACCGAGAGGAGCCGGGACCGCCGGTGTGGCCGGTCGGGGGTATTGTCACCCTTCCGACCCATCGTCCCGTAGAGCTTCCAGATCCGGGCGGCGTTGTGGTTCGCCGTGTCCACCGAAGTCGTGCCGTCATCGAACATTGCCCCCAGGACCTCGAGACACCGCTTGACCAGGTCACGGGACCGGTCATCATTCGGCAGGTCGATCCGGTAAAGGAGATGGGCACCGTTCCCAGAGTCGGCAACGACCGGGACCGGCCATCCCAGCTCTGCCAGGTAGTCGGCCACCCGGGCAGCGGTATCGATCGCTGCCTGGTGCTCCTCATCAGTCGAGGAGACACCGGACGGTCGGGCCGGGTCCACGTCCACCGGGAACCAGCGCCGGTGCAGGATGTCGGTGTCGGCCGTGGTGGCGTCCTTCTTCCCGAGCCGGGTCTTGATCCGGTTCGCCCTCCGGGAGAGGAGGGCCGGGTTCACCTCGTTTAGGGTGACATAGATTCCCTGCACAGTGGGAAGGCCATCCAGAGGGTCGACTGCGGCAGCGAGCTTCTCGGGGTCATCAAAATACCCGCTCGCCATCCCCTCATCGGTGATAGCCCGGACCTCGATGACCTGGCCGGGAGCGAAGAGAACCTGGGCAGCCTGGAGGGTTTCATGGCTCATGATCCCTCCCTTCCAGTGGTGGATGACCTTCGATGATCTCGCAGAACCAGAAGGTCTCTCCCCGGAGACGGCGAGGGTAGGCTGCGGCGCAGTTCTTCCCCTGGCAGAGGACGACTCCCTGTGCCCGCGACATGATCGGGCAGATCTTCCGGTCCGTCATGTGACCGTCATCCTGTTCACGCCACATGGCCATCCACCTCCGCGATCCCTCCCGGGAACACCTCGAAGAATCGCCAGCCCTTTGGACCGGCATGGACCCAGAACTGCACCGATACCCCATCCCACCGGGGAATGGCCTGGAGTGCGGCGATATCGTCCCGCCAGAGGGCGGCGACATCGGTCGCACCGGCTACCTCCTGCCGCGTCCGCTTCACGTGGACGAACAGCGGGCGGGACCAGTCGCACCAGGCAACCAGGTGCACAGCGGAGGAGTACCGCATGGAACGGATGACGCTGTATCCCCGCTTGCGGAGAAGGGAGAAGGCCATGGCCTCCACAGCCCGTCCCCGCTGGTTGTAGGTGGTGGGTGCAGTCTCGGTGCGCTCATTCGCCGGCATCCGGTACCGGCTCCTGGTAGTCCTGGTTGGCCTGGCAGCGGGGGTTCGGGCACACGTCACCGTCGGGCAGGGTGCAGACCATCTCGGTCCACTTCCCGTTTTTCCGGCTGGTGAAGTACGGGCATTTCTTTGCCTTCCGGGCCATCAGAACGCCTCCACACTATCGAGAGTAAGAAGGTTTTTTGCCTTCGAAAAAGAGGAAAATATGGGTTCCCTCTGTGTTTGAGCTGTGGAAGGCGTGAACATACTGGGGGAGCCCGCTATTCTGCACATGGCGATTCCTCTTCCTTGATGACGATCAATCCCTGTTCTTTGAGAAACTGTCCGATGCCATGGAAACCGGTATGCCGTTCATAGGCATCCATAGCATCACGTCGAGTAGTGAGAATTTCTGATTTCACTGTATCACCTGTATGCAACCGGATTGGAAGAGGGAAGAAAGCCGCTGGTTACATACAAATAAGAAAAAGTGAAATGAGGGTTTTAAACCTTTTGAACCGGGGAGTGAAGGTTATTTTGCTCGATTTCGTCCAGGTATTTGCGAAATATCCTGGGGCGACTTATAACGAACCGACGGATGGCATCCTCGTCAGCAATAGCTTCTGGTGAAAGGGCTTCCATGCATCCGCGGCAATAATCTTCACCGGGCGGATTAATCAGATTACACGACGGACATCTCCGTGGTTCGAGCCGCGCAGTTTTCTTCCCGGCCGTGTCCTCTTCCAGCCCGTAGAGCCGGGAGATGTCAGCGTCGATGTCCCGGCCGGTGAGGTGGGCATACGTCGTGAGCATATCTGTACTGAGCGAGCCCCACATCATGAGCTTGACCGTACTCTCCTTGGCCCCCTCCTGGAGGAGATGGGTGATCCGGGAATGTCGGAAGAGATGCGGGGTGAGGTGCTTGGTGATCCCTGCCCTCTTGGCAATCCTCCGGATTTGGGCGGCGATGGTGTGCCATTTCAGCTCCTCGCGGGTTTCGGTGAGGAATACAGGAGATTGTTCAGTAAGAGGGAGCGGGTAGTCGGCCCGCCATTCGGCGAGGTATTGCTTTGCCATGACCAGCCGGATGTATCGGGTGATCCCGGTCTTGAAATTGACATTCACCGCGATACCCTTCGAATCGGACTTCAGGTCCCCCCACGTGAGCTCGCAGATCTCACCCGGACGGAATCCCCCTTCGTAGAGGGTCATGATCATTGCCCGGTCCCGGGAGCTCCGGCAGAACTTGATCAGGGTCTGGATCTCCTCGGGCGTCAAGAGTTGGGACGCGGTTTTCGTCTGGGTATCCCTCCTCGGGGTTTTGATGCCCTTGATCTTCTTCTCAGGCAGGTCTGAATACTCGTTCTCGATCATCCACAGAAGAAACATCTTGAGGATTGTCACGTGATCGGAGAGGGTGTTCTGCTTGAAGGGCCGCCCGTTAGCGTTCTCGGCGTGTTTGATGGCCTCAACTCCGATATAGACCGCCCCTATGGTGAGGGTAGAAAATTCCGGTATGTAGCGGCGCCATCCCATGAGGGTATAGGCGAGTTTGTCGGACCTCTTTTGACGAATCCCCCCGGCTGCCCGTCGTTCGGCAATAAATTCGCTGATGAACCTGGCGTCAAGGGTTGTTATTCGTCCTTCGCTCTGATACCGCGATATGTGGCGCTGGGTATCGTCAATTCTGGTCTGAGAAAAGTTCTCTTGTGTTTGAGTGATGGAAGGCATACAAAAAAGCTGTTTGTAAAGTGGGTATATAAACAAAGCCCGAAAGCATTGAACCTTGTGTTAGAATGCTGCGGGTGGGATCCGAACCCACGATCTCCAGATGTCTCAGATGACGGCGCCTCGAATTGCACATTACCCTATGAGTCTGGCGCCCTAACCAGCTAGGCCACCGCAGCGCACAAAAGTGCATAATAGAAACGATACAAATCCTATTAAAGGTTCTCTTGTGTTTGCTCAATGTTTATTTTATCGTCGGATTTTTCGGTTCCGGAACCTGTGCAATTGTGATTTGAAAAAGAGGGGAGAGAACGAGAAAAGAGAGACCACACCTGGATAAGTCACTCACGCCTTTTTCCTGTTCTGGAGATAAACATTGACTGCACCGGTTATCGCCGCTATCTCTTTTCCCTGGCGAAGAGAGGCGGCGAGTGTCTGCATTCTCTTTTCTTCCTCGCGGACATAACGAGGGAGGGTCTTCATGATATGTTCTTCCTGGAGGAAATGCGTATGGGTATCCCCATTAATGAAGTGCTGGTTGTGCATCACTGCATGATGGAGTGGCAGGGTGGTCTTGACCCCGATGATAACATACTCATAGATAGCCCGGCGCATCCGGGCAATCGCCTCTGCCCTGTTCATCCCCCAGGCACAGAGCTTGGCAATCATCGAATCATAATTGGTAGGGATGGTGTATCCCATGTGTATCCCGGAATCAACCCTCATCCCTGGCCCTCCGGGTGAACGGTAGCGAAGGATCTTTCCCGGATCGGCAGCAAAATTGTTGAGCGGATCTTCTGCGTTGATTCGGCACTCAATCGCATGTCCCCGGATGCTGATGTCCTCCTGGTCATACGGCAGGGTTTCTCCGGCGGCGACCGCAAGCTGTGCTTTGACAATATCAATGCCGGTAATGAGCTCGGTGACGGTATGTTCCACCTGAAGACGCGTGTTCATCTCCATAAAGTAATAATTCCCTCCGGAGTAGAGGAACTCCACTGTTCCCGCGTTCCAGTAATCGGAGGCTTTTGCTACAGCTATTGCGGATTCTGACATTCGCTTTCGGAGTTCGCTCGTCATGATCGGGCAGGGAGCCTCCTCGACAAGTTTCTGGTGACGCCGCTGGATTGAGCATTCCCTGTCAAACAGATGGATAACATTACCGTGCTCATCTGCGAGCACCTGGAACTCGATATGTCGCGGCTTTACAAGGTATTTCTCAATAAATACCGTCGCATCACCAAATGCAGATTCGGCCATGCGCATTCCCGCGCTGATTGCATCCTCGAGGCTTGTTTCGTCGTTGACGATCTGCATCCCTATTCCGCCGCCACCAGCACTTGCCTTCACGATGACAGGGTAGCCAATCTCTTCAGCTATCTTCCGTGCTTCATCCGGCTCCCTCACCCCACCGGGGGTACCTGGTACAACAGGGACTCCCGCTTCCCGCATCATCTGTTTGCTCTCGATCTTGGAGCCCATTGCCCTGATTGTCCGCCAGGAAGGCCCGATAAACGTGATTCCTTCCTCGGTGCATCGTTCTGCAAAATGGTAATTCTCGGCAAGGAATCCGTATCCCGGATGGATCGCTTCACTCCCGGATTTTTTTGCGATATCAACAATCCGCTCGATATTCAGGTAGCTCTTGGAGGGCGGAGCCTCCCCCACAAGAAATGCCTCATCCGCGTATTTGACATGAAGGGCATCCTTATCTGCATTTGAGTAGATGGCCACTGCTTCGATATTCAGTTCCCTGCAGGCCCGCATCACCCTGATAGCAATCTCTCCACGGTTTGCAATGAGAACCTTCTCGAAGTATTTCATTCCACCACCAGGAGCACATCCCCGCTCTGCACCACATCGCCTGCATTCACAAAGATATCAGAGACTCTGCCGTCAGTCGTGGCGTGGATCGGGTTCTCCATCTTCATCGCTTCAAGGACGACGAGCAGATCTCCTTTTTTCACCTCAGATCCCCGGCTTACTACAACCTCAAGTACCATCCCCTGCATATTCGATTTTATCCCACCCTGAATATCTCCCCTGGGTATCTTCTGAGCAGGAGCTGCTGATGAGGCTACCGCACTGCCACCAACAGAGAGAATGCGGACGTTGAAGACCTCGCCATCCACTTCCACCTCCATGGCATGAGGTATGTCAGCTGGTGAAGACTGCCGCTGGTTTTTCACAGGGAGTTCCTCAGGTTTCCGCTCACCTTTCAGGAACGAAGGGGCGATTGCAGGATAGAGGATGTAGGTAAGGACGTCCTCATCCCCTTTCTTTATGAGACCATCTGCGATTGCCTGCTCCTTCATTTTTTCGAATACCGGTTCCAGAAGATCAGCGGGCCGGACCGTAATAACCGGTTCATCTCCGATTATGAGTTTCCTGACCTCATCGCTGATAGGAGCGGGAGGTTTTCCGTAGAGCCCACGGACATAGTCCTTCACCTCGTTCGTAACATTCCGGTACCGGTCACCTCCGAGGAGCACATTCAGTACCGCCTGGGTTCCCACTATCTGCGAGGTGGGGGTCACCAGGGGAGGATAGCCAAGATCTGCTCTGACCCGTGGGACTTCCATGAATACATCATCCAGCTTGTCGAGAGCATCCTGCTCTCTCAGTTGAGAGACGAGATTCGATATCATGCCGCCGGGTAACTGGTATAGCAGGACATTACTATCGACCCGCTCTGATATTGGATCCAGTATTCCCCCGTATTTTTCCCTCATTTTGCTACAGATATCCCTTACTTCGAGCAGCAGATGAAGATCAAGTCCTGGATCCCGGGAGGTCCCTTTTTGTGATGCCACAACACTTTCAGTCGGAGGTTGGGAGGTCCCAAGCGCGAAGGGGGACATTGCGGTATCAACAATATCCACCCCGGCTTCGATTGCAGCCTGGTAACTCATCGAAGCAATGCCGCTTGTGGAATGGCTATGGAGGTCAACCGGGATATCTATTTCATCCTTGATACCGGTGATGAGATCCCTTGCCGCATGGGGCATGATCAATCCCGCCATGTCCTTGATGCAGATGGAGTCACAGTTAAAAGAATACAGTTCTTTGACCATCTCGATGAACCCCGGGATAGAGTTGACCGGACTCGTCGTGTAACAGATCGCACCCTGAAGGTGTGCCCCCACCTCCTTCACCATCTTCATTGATTCCCTCATATTCCTGATGTCATTCAGGGCATCGAAAACCCGGAAGATATCTACCCCGACAGAGTAGGCATGGGTTACAAAACGGTCAACCACATCATCCGGATAATGACGGTATCCAACAAGGTTCTGGCCGCGGAGAAGCATCTGTATCGGGGTGTGTTTCAGCTCTTCTTTGAGGAGTCTCACTCTGTCCCATGGATCCTCTGCAAGGTACCGGATGCTTGAATCGAATGTGGCTCCACCCCATGCTTCCACTGAAAAGAATCCAACCTTATCGATGGTGCGGGCAAGGGGGATCATGTCCTCGGTCTTCATGCGTGTGGCAATCAGGGACTGGTGGGCATCCCGCAGGGTGGTGTCGGTGATCAGCAGTCTGGTGTGCATCAGGTTACTCCGGCTCGATGATAAATGAGGGATTTTTTCAAACCTTTAAATCTTTTACAGTGCAAGTATAAAAATATCACGAACTGCCATAAAAGAGACAAATAAAATAAGAATTGCGCACAATGACGCAATTATGTCACGATTTGAGGTCTGGAAATGCGGGCAGCAGCTTCCCCCTGATTTGTATCCCCGGGTGATGAGCAAATCCGCCTGGTCACCCGCCCGTAACAGATGGAGATGAATCATCAGAAAGCTGATAGGGGCCAGGTTCCTAATGTCGGGTCGCATACCCTTCAGCTTCATCGCAGTGATGACGCGGGACCAGTCCCGGGCAGCATCATCGGTCCCCTGAACTGTTAATTCGATGGCGAGCCCGATGTCAAATCCTATCCCGGGTCCAAAGAGCCAGACCCCCAGATCAAGGAATTCCCCTGGTCTCCAACCCCGGATTATGGTGAAGGCCAGCAGAAGGAGAATCCCAATCCTGATGAAGTATGATAATCCGTTCTCTCCCATAATATGCATGACGAGTGCGAGAATTGCGGTGAAAGGGAGGAGAATATACAAAGCCTTTGACCTGATTGCAGACAGGAGATATGCCGGATAAAGAAAAAGCCAGATCAGGGTGAGCAGTGCTCCTGCTATGCTGGCATAAGCGGCCGCAGAAAGGAAGAGCACTGATAAAATCCTCAGCCTGGGATCCTGCACAGGGCTTCCTCCAAATCCTCTTCTGTCAGGTTTGCCGGGATCACCCCTTTCCCGATGAGAGACCTGATATGGGAGGGGGCATGCTCCCATAATGGAAGTGCTTCAGGTACTTTTCCAAGGAAATTGAGGACGCCATCGTACATCTCCCAGAGATAGTCGGTCTTCGGGAGAAACCGCTGTTCATGAGTGAATAGTATTGTAATCGCAGAAGAGCGGGTTGAAAGGTGGCGTGCCGCCCTCTGCTTCTCCCGGCAGTCGAGGGCACTATAAGGTTCATCCAGGACGAACAGGTCGCGGTCACACAGTGAAAGGCAGGAGAACTGGAACCTCCGGAGCTCCCCTCGGGAAAGGCAGAAGGGATCTTCCCCACCCCTTCCAGCTAAACCGGCTCTGTCAAGCGCTTGTTCGGGAACAACGCCATATGATTCAGCCTCTTTTTCGAGTGTCGATCCGACGACATTGTATTCAGGAAACTGCTGGCAGAGCATCCAGGATGAGATCCCATCAAAGACTACCTCTCCCGATGTTGGTTCAAGAATCCCGCAGATGAGCTCGGCGAGGGTCGTTTTCCCCGATCCAACCCTCCCAGTTATCAGGTGAATCCCAGGAAGCAGGATACCATCAGCGGCGCAGGACCAAGATCCCCGCTTCCTGGTGATCCTGTCAAGGACCAGTTTCAACCCGAGACCTCCATGCGAATGGGACATAACAGGTCCCGGAAAGCGTGGAAAATACTTCATAAGGAGCGCCAATTGAACGGATCCGGCCATTAAAAAGGGCGATCAATGTCTCAGACCGGGACGCAATGTCCATATTCTGGGTACATCGTATTACGTATCCTGCTCCAGAACTGCTGATGACCTGTTCTGCGGCATCAACTGTATGCTCATCGAGGTGTGAATCAAACTCGTCCAGCAGGAGCACTTCCGGGGATTGGATGGTAGCCGAGAGAACTGCTACCAGCACCTTCTCCCCTCCTGAGAGGGTATGGATGCGCCGATCAGTGAGGTGGGAGAGCCCTGCACGCTCAATAGTCAGGTCCACTTTCCGGGTAATCTCTTCACACGGGAGATGAGAAAATCGCAGCGCTGATGCCAGCTCGTCTGAAACCCGGGAAAAGAGCACATTTTTATCAGGATACTCATTGACAAAACCAATACGGCATTCCCAGGGGGGCGTATCATGGATCAGGACAGCCCCTTCTGAGGGTTTTAGGAGACCCGAAAGAACCCGGAGAAACGTTGTCTTCCCACTGCCGTTCGGACCAATCAGTGAGACGCACCCGGGGGGTATCGTTAGTTCCGGGATGGAGAGCCTTCGAAAGGTTAAGTTCCGGACAACAATCATGTGCCAGGCACCTCTTCTCTCTTCATTGTATGCAGCCTATCCAGGCGCTCTCCGATAACCCAGACAGCATATCCTTTCACTACGTCACCTGGGATGAAAGGGAGCACTCCGACAAGAAATGCGATAGAGGGAGAGAGCCCGGTAGAGAGAATCAGCCATGCAATTCCGCAAAGAAAAATGCACCCATCTCCGAGCAGTATTCCTAGGAACCTTGCAAATCGTTCCCGACGTTCGAAAAAAATTCCTGTGATGCATGCACCAGGAATGAAGCCAAGGATATACCCTCCTGTGGGCCCAAGCAGGATCCCCAGTCCTGCACCGCCATTGTGAAAAACAGGGATGCCGAAAAGGCCCATCAGGACGTATAATCCGTTGGGCAGAAGGGCATAGCGCTTCATGACAGCCCCGGAGAGGAGAACGAACAGTGTCTGTAAAGTGAAAGGAACGGGAACAAATGGGACTGATATCCAGGATCCTAATGCAATAAGCCCGGTGAATGCAGCGGTCTGGGTGAGAAGGAGCGCCCGCTCCGGTCCCTGGAACATCGTCAACCCTATATTTTTTTCATGTTGACGATAAAGTATTACCGCTGGATACAGTCCCCGCCAATCACCCTCTCGATCTTACCATTATCTTTCCTGATGAGGAGCGCTCCAAACTCATCAATATCAATTGCTTCTCCCTCAAAAGTCGCTTTCATGGTATTGATCCGTACACGGTGCTCCAGAGTACATGAGAGGGATTTCCATTCCCGGGTAACTGCTTCATACTCCCCCGCTTCGATAAGGAGATAACGGCTCTCGAATTCGCGGAGCATCCGTGCAAGAAACGATGCCCTGTCAACATCATGACCCATCTCGGCCGAGATCGAGGTGACCGCGCTTTTTACCCCCTCGAGATCCTGGGGAGAGATATTGACATCTACCCCTATCCCGAGCAGACAGTAGTGGATATCATCTGCTTCGGCAAAGAGTTCGAGAAGGAGACCTGCCACCTTTTTATCACCGATATAGATATCGTTCGGCCACTTGATCAGCGCGCCGAGATCATATTCTTTCCTGATTGCACGAGCGACGGCAACCGATGCCGCCATCGTAACCATGAAAACACGATCAATGGGAATGCGGGGTTTGAGTACTATGGTGATCCAGACGCCCCCGATTGGCGATACCCAGGACCGTCCGAGTCTTCCAATCCCTCCCGTCTGCTCTTCGGCTATAATAACCATGCCATGAAGAAGCCCGGCATCCCCTTCGCTCGCAAGCTGCTTTCCCACCCAGATAGTTGAAGGAGTATTTTCGAAGTAGCGCATTTTTTTCCCAATAAAGCTGGTCCTGAGTTTCTTATGGACCTCGTACGGGAGAAGTCGGTTGCTTTTCTTGGTGAGGCGGTATCCTTCTTTTTGTGAGGCAGAGATCTCATATCCCATGCTGATCAGCTCTTTGACGTGTTTCCAGACGGCTGATCGCGATATCCCCAGCTTGCTGCTGATATATTCTCCGGAGACAGGACCTTCTGCTCCCTCAAGAACTTCAAGGACTTTGAATGCCGCGTCGTACATTCTCATTACCTTTTTGCATTAATCTGTTCGGAAGGAAGAGGGCAGGGATCCTTCCCGCATACCTGCTCGAGGATGAATGCCTGGTGCTCCATAAGGGTTGCAAGGTCAAATATGCCCGTTATATCAACGACCCCGATAGCGGCGATGGCATGCATGTCGCTGTCACGGATTGGACTAACCACAACGGGAACGCCCTTATACGCGCCAGACTTTGGGGTTACTTTTAACAGTTTATTCTCTTCCAGAACCTGTTCGAGCACTGGCCCTGTATACTCCCTGTCCACGATGGTTCCCGACTCAATTCGGACTCCAGGCTTTTGCTTTGATCGTGCAGTAATCGGAAGGCGATTGAGCATTTCATGCAATGCCATTCCCACAGGGATAAGGTCATCGGCAGTGGACCCAATTGAGATGATGAAACGGTTCATCGGTACCTCTTTCATAGAATCCATGCTTCCAGTCAAAATAATGTTTCCTCCGGTGCTGAACAGAATGTTTTCAGAAAGACCTTTGAAGGATATTCATGCACCGTGGTGACCACAATCTCGCCCCTCCCAATGTTTTGTACTATCATTACAGGATTTCCACACGAAGACGCAACAATGCGTCCTTCGTATTCGGTAAAATATCCATCACATTCGACCGCACGGGTATCGTATCCCTCAAGAAGCGAAGAGGCATAGTGGCTGGTATCAATCTCAAGATGCCGGCACCCATAATTATGGTGATATCGGATCTGTTGCGGGAGCCAGTCATATGCATCTTCGCGTTCAGATGATGCGCCAAAGACGAGCAGATGCCCGCCAAGAGAGACGAACCGCCGGATTCGCGACGATGAAGCTTTCAGTGCCGGGAGGAGGCACGAATATCCCGGATTTGCAAAACCGGTAGGGATGATCAGGGTGACAAACCGTCCCCTGAAGAAAGGCGCAGCTACCATGTGAGGGGTGACATGCTCGCACGGCACCCCGCTCTCCTCTATGTAGCGGGAGAAGAGAAGCTTTGAATCCCACAGGAGTCCTGCACTGGATATCACCCTTTGATCACTCCCAGCGGAACAAATCTCGCGACCATGCGTGAAATCCCGGCCGAATCAACGATCCTGACCACTTCATCACTTGGCTTATAGACCTCCGGCGCTTCATCGGCAATAGCGCTATCATGCGGGGCACGGATAATGATCCCTTCAGCAGCAAGAGATTCTCTCACTTCCCTTCCTGAGAGCGCTTTCTTGGCCTTTGTACGGCTCATGATCCTCCCCGATCCATGGCAGGTTGACCCGAACGTTTTCACCATCGCTTCCTTTGTCCCGTGAAGGAGGTATGAGGAGGTTCCCATGCTCCCGGGGATAATGACCGGCTGCCCCCAGGGGGCATATTCCCCGGGCAGGTCAGCACATCCGGGACCGAATGCACGGGTTGCACCCTTTCTATGCACACAAAGCTTCATCTGCCGGCCATCGACAACATGCTCCTCTAGTTTGGCGACGTTGTGGGCGACATCATAGACAAGATTCATCTCCTCGTACTGGATATCAAACATCCCGGAGAATACCTTTCGCACCATGTGCATTATCACCTGCCGGTTCGCCCATGCGTAGTTCGATGCGGATGCCATGGCACCAAAATACGCCCTTCCTTCCGGAGAGGTAATAGGCGCACAGGCAAGCTGCCGGTCAGGGAGGACAATTCCATATTTTTTTGTTGCCCCTTCCAGAACCTTCAGATGTTCAGTACAGACCTGGTGTCCCAGCCCCCGTGAACCACAATGGATCATGATACAGATCTGGCCGGGAGAAAGCCCGTATGCACCAGCCGCCCCTTCATGAAAAATTTCCCGGACTGCCTGGATTTCCAGGAAATGATTTCCGGCCCCAAGGGTCCCGCTCTGGGGCATGCCACGCTGGCGGGCCTTTGCAGAAACGGTACTTGGATCGGCACCAGCCATGGCTCCCTGCTCCTCGCAGTGGACCAGATCGCTCTCCATCCCAAAACCCTGATCGATTGCCCATTTCGCTCCTCGGGTGAGCATCCCCTCAAGCTCTTTATGAGAGAGCCGCAGGGTGCTTTTTGCTCCCACTCCGGTCGGAACCGCATTGAAAAGACGTTCTATCAGTTCGCGTTTCTTCACGAGATCCTTTTCATGGAGCGGAATGGCGAGAATCCTGACGCCGCAATTGATATCGAATCCAACACCCCCGGGGGAGATGACCCCCTCTTCAATTGAAAACGCAGCAACACCACCGATAGGAAAACCGTACCCCCAGTGGATATCCGGCATGGCAAGGGAATTTTTCACAATTCCCGGCATCGTTGCAACATTTGCGAGCTGTTGCACCGCACCCTCCTCAAGGGTTTTTGCGAGCTCTTCTGACAGGAAAAACCTGCCCGGCACCCGCATGCCGGGGACTGTACCGATCGGCACCTCCCATTCAAGTGGGGCGAGACGCTTTATTCCGGGGAGCATGGCTCTTCACACATCAAAGATGACCTCAAGTATATAAGAGTCCTGTTCCTGGCTGATGGCAAGATCTGAGTAGGAGACCCCCTTCACCTCCCTGCCACCGCAATGTTTCATCCTGGAAAATGGTTCACCGGTGAGATCGGCGGTGAGATGATTGCCCGCAATGTGGATGTCCGCTCCAGTGATGACCATGTCCTCTACCTCGGAAACAAAAAGAATTTCAGAGAGAAACTCGCGGATGAGGGAAGAGGTATCATCGGCATCCACTTCGACGTGTCGTCGGATATTTCCCGGGCTTATATTTTTGTATACAATTGTCATAAGTGCCCGGGCTGCCTCGGTAAAAAGCTCTTCGAGCGTTGCACCCCGTACCCGTATTTTGATGTCCGCGGTATGTTCCAGCTCTTCAAAGCTCATAAGGGCAATTCGACTCTTCTTCGATCTCATCCATAAAATATGGGATCAGCCCCATATGCACGGTCGTGAGATACCGTGCCTGATGGACAGAGACATATATGATATAATCCCCTGCGGGGATTTGAATATCCGTTGGTTTTGGGGATTTTATGCTGACGGGCAGGAGGATTGGGCCACCGCAGGATGTAGAAATGCGAAAATCACATTTCCGCTTCATGATAAAGGCTATCACCTCATCGGTAACCCTGATCTCTCCAATCGAAGAATGATGACTTTCTTGTGCGTGCATGCTCTGCTCACATCATGAGCAGCCATTCATGAAAAAAGTGTTCCCTTCCCTTCAGGAAACAATCCTTTTCACCATTCCGGCATATTGTTCTTTGAGGGAATATACGCTGCAGGATCCCTCCCGACTTTTGGTGATATGAAGAATTCCAATCTTTGAAGCGATCAGTCCCACCATCGCTGCAAGAGAATGATAGCTGATGGAGAATTTTTGGGCAAGGATGGCAAAAATATCTGAAATCGTCAGGCATTTCACCCGGAGGAAAAGCTGGAGGAGTGCACGCCTGAGACCGGTCTTGTCTCGTGAAAGGTAGTTCTTAAGTCGTGTCTCAATGACCCCTTTGATCTCATGCGGAGATCTCATACTGAGCTAGTACCATCAAGTTTATATAATATTTTTGTTTTCTCCCTGCTGCAGTGTTCCGCTCTTTTAGTGTAAATCTACCATTTGAGGATGTTTGGACGAAAATTATCTAAAACCTTTTAATCGTATGTTACGAACCTTAGTGATATGGGATTTATCAATTACGATGTGAACCGCTACACCCCAAAGCAGATGGTGGCAATCCCCCTGGTTCTCCTGATACTATCCCTTGCGGTGCTCGGCTACACCATGGCAACCACGGGTATGCCGGTAACACCGGGGATGGATTTTTCAGGGGGGACGGCTGTCACGGTATTTACTTCTGACAGCCCTGATAGTCTCTCTGCCACATTTGCAGGATACCCGCTGCTCAGTATCGGCGAAGGGGTCAGCGATGGAAAATACATCAAATTCGGCCCCATGGATGATGATGCTCTCCAGTCCCTCGCAACCCTGATCAACGAGCGATATCCCAATGCAAAAATTGATCAGATCGGCGCTTCATTCGGCGAAGCACTTCAGAAGCAGGCTGCCTTTGCCCTGGTATTGTCTTTCATTGGCATGTCAATTGTGGTATTCCTGGCTTTCCGGACCTTCGTTCCTGCAGCTGCGGTCGTTCTCTCAGCCTTTGCTGATATTGCGATGACTGCTGCAGTTATGACTGTTATCGGGATAGATCTGACACTACCAACCACCGCAGCACTCCTCATGCTGATCGGGTACTCTGTCGACAGTGATATTCTCCTGACGATGCGCGTGCTGAAACGCCAGGGAAAACTTGATGAAAAGCTCGGCGGTGCTTTCAGGACCGGCATCATCATGACCACCACCACTATGGCCGCCGTTGCCGCAATGTGGGCGGTCAGTTATTTCGGAAATATCCCGGTTATTCCTGAAATTTCCGCTGTCCTTTTTATCGGCCTTATCATTGACATGATGAACACCTGGCTGACGAATGCGGGTATCATCAAGTGGTACATGCTTGGCAGGGGTGGCAATGTGAGGGAGACGGAAGATACTTCGAAAGCAAAGGTCAGCCCCGTGAAGAGGAAGGGATCGAGATGAATACCAAGAAACTGGTAGATCTTCTGAAGACATGGCAGGTCGCACTCCTTGTCATCCTTCTCATAGCATCCGTGTTTCTCATATACCCCCATATAGAGGATGATAAGTTCACAACCAATCTCCAGTACGGGCTCGATCTCTCCGATGGTACCTGGCTTCAGATGGAATTCCAGGCTGAGGTGGTGGGTTTTGAAACAGAAAGACCAGCCGGGGAATTTTTAGCTGACCTCCAGAAAAAGCTGGACGCAGAGATCTACCTCATTGACGATGAAAAGATGGAGATTCGAAAGTTCATCCCCCGTGACCAGCTTGAAAACATCTTTGCAGAATCCGGGGGAAGGCTGACCAGTTATGACAAGGGAGTCTCCAAAGAAACGGCTGAACAGGTAAAGAAAATCCTGGAAGACAAGCTCAACGCACTCGGTACCAAGGATGCAAAGGTCAATCCCCTCACCGGACTTTCAGGGGTCTCACAATATGTAAGAGTAGAGCTGGCAGGAGTGAGCCTGAGCCAGGCAAAGGAGATTGTCGGAAAGCAGGGCAGGTTCGAGATACGGATTCATACTACAGGGAATGCCACCGAACACATCCTGTATGGTGATGCTATCAATACTGTCGGTGTTCCCACACAACAACCGCCGGGGGGCAACGCATGGGGCGTTTCCTTTACCCTGACCGAGGAAGGTGCTGCCCAGTTCAGGGATGGAGCGATCAAGTATGGGGCAACCGCTGCACCTGATCAGCATTATCTCGATATGCTGCTCGATGGAGATGTTGTATACTCTGCCCCGCTCTCAGCTGATCTCGCAGCCCAGATACGGGTCGAACCTATCCGTGAACTCTACGCATCCACAGGATCGGGCGAGGATGGTCTCAATGATGCGAAAACACTGGAAATCCACCTCAGGGCAGGAGCTTTACCGGTTGAGGTTAAAGTGGCGGGTTCGGGATATGTGCCCGCTGCACTTTCAGACTATTTCAAAACGATGGCCGTCATCGTTTTCATCGTTGCAGCGATCGCTGTTGGCATTGTGATCTTCTTCCGGTACCGCGAGCCCGCAATCGTACTCCCCATGATCGGAATCAATATGTCCGAGATAGTAATCCTCCTCGGTATCGCTGCGCTCATCCAGCAACAACTGGATCTTGCGGCTATTGCAGGTCTGATTGCGGTGCTCGGCACAGGTATTGATCAACTGGTCATCATCACTGATGAGATCCTCCATGAAGGCAAAGTCCCGTCACCTAACATCTACCAGAAACGTCTCACGAGGGCTATTGGTATTATCATGGTTTCAGCGGCCACGGTCATTATCGCAATGCTCCCGCTTGCGCTGATGGACCTCTCAACCCTCCGTGGATTTGCCATCATCACCATCCTCGGGGTCCTTATCGGAGTGCTCGTCACGAGGCCTGCATATGGCAAGATAATCATGGCGATCCTCTCCAAATAACCCGATAATAATCTTTATCTTCTTTTTCCACCGACTACTCTGAAGGTAATACAGATGGGAAAACCAGTAGTTCTGGACTTTTTTGCCGAGTGGTGCGGCCCCTGCAGAAGACAGGGACCTTATCTTGAAGAACTCAAGCAGAATATGGGAGAGAGAATCGAGATAAGGAAGATCGATGTAGATCAGAATATGGATCTCGCCAACAAGTATGGGATAAGGGTCGTGCCAACCCTTATAATCGAAAAAGACGGGAAAGTGGTGAGAACACTGGAAGGTGTCACCAGTTCAGACTCACTCGAATCAATGCTTCTTCCGCTGGTGGATTAGGTGAAGATAGGTATCGTTGGGGGTACAGGGGATATTGGGGAAGGGATCGCGATGCGCCTCTCCCCGAACCATGACGTGGTGATAGGATCCCGGGAGGAAGAAAAAGCAGTGGAGTCGAGTGACGTATGTTATGCAACGGTCACAAAACTTGGCCTGCCCTGTTCCGTAAGCGGTTATTCCAACCAGGATGCCATAGATCGATCTGATATCGTTATCCTCGCGATCCCCTTCAGGCATGTGGAACCAACCCTTGCCTCGCTCCATGGATTCGAAAACAAGCTGGTGATATCCCCTGTCAATCCGATGGAAAAACGTGACTTCTTCGTCTATACCCCTCCGCCTGAGGGTTCAGCTGCACTCCTGATCAAGCGACTGCTCCCCCAAGAGACCAGACTCTGTTCTGCATTTAACACTGTTGCAGCCAACAAGTGGAAAGCACTGAATGAAACTCTCGACCTTGCCGTCCCGGTTTGTGGCGACGACCCCCTTTCAAAGGCAACCGTATTGGATCTTGTCAGGAGCATCCCTGGCGTGAAAGCCTACGATGCCGGACCACTCGCAGTCTCCTCCATGGTCGAGTGTTTGACCCCGCTTCTCCTGAATATTGCACGGTTTAACAAAATGAAGGATGTCGGGGTCCAGTTCAGATAATTTTTTTCTCGTATTATGAGGGATGCAGGAGAGATCACAGAGGATTTCTGCCGGATCGGACGCAGGCTTGTTACTGAAGGTCTCATCGGAGCGAATTTTGGGAATATCAGCATCCGATCAGGGGATGGATTCTACATAACCCGGCATGGATCGTACCTGGATCTCCCCGGCGAATTGGCATATGTTTCCCTTGAAGGGCCAGCCCCCCGCCAGGCTTCAAGCGAATGCCGCGTCCACCGACAGATATACAAAGAAACCCCGCACCGAGCGGTTGTCCATGCCCATCCACCTCATGCAGTCGCCCTTTCCATGTCGAAGAATGCTATCTCACCGGTAGATTCGGAAGGACTTCTGTTCTGTCCCTGTATCCCGGTCGTAACCGGATTCCCCGGAAGTGAGGAGCTGGCATTGAATGTTTCACAGGGACTGCTCGTTTCATCGGTGACGATTGCACGGGGCCATGGAACTTTTGCCGGGGGAATAGACCTTGATGAGGCATATATTCGCACCTCTCTTGCAGAACACAGCTGCAGGATCCTGATTCTTCTGAAGCAGATAATTCCTGATGCAGAGTATTCGACCTGACAATTCCTGTATCAATCCTGCCAGGAGTCAGGTGTACCGAGCTGTGTTGGTTTAATACCGTAACAGTTACAGAAAGATGTTACACATAATGTCGAGGTTGCACATGGGTTCACTCGAGGAAAAAGTGTCTCGTCTTTCACCCGAACAACGAAGCCAGGCTGAGACATACATTGACTTTCTGCTCATGAAAGCGGGATCTGCCTGCCCGGCGCCTGCCCACGATACTTTCCCGGTTTCTGACCATTCCTCCCCTGCCCCGCCACCCATAATCATGGCTGACGAGATTCATGCACGTCCTGTTGCAGGCCGTCAAAATGACAATCTCCCTTCACTGGGTGACCTGAAGCCACCGGAAACGCATGCAAGGGATGAACGTGGTTCTCAACCCCATCGATCCAAACAAAAGGACCCCGGGCTGTTGCTCGATTGGATTGATTAAATGGAAGAGGTCACTCATTCAGCAGGGCGAACTCCAGCCCCTCAAATTGAACTTTCAGCGATGGACTCGACGGGATTCGAACCCGTGGCCTTCACGTTGCAAACGTGACGATCTACCCCTGATCTACGAGCCCTGGCGACCTCTATAACTTCAGTCTGTATTCCATATAGGTATTCCGAATCTACACAAGGAAAGACGCTGCACAATACGAAATTGAGGTGACAATTTGAAACATTCGATTCCATACCTGATCAGGAGGAAACATGGACTTGGCGGGATTCGAACCCGCGGCCTTTACGTTGCGAACGTAACGATCTACCCCTGATCTACAAGCCCTTCTGCGGTAACTAATTTTCCAGCCATTTGGATATAGTTGTTTGGTTTCACGATAGACCAGTTCTCCACACCGGATGTAATCAGAGGGGGGAAATGATCGATTAGTGAAAAGTTCCAGAAAATGAGGATTCAGAGAATAATCTCGATATCGAGTTTCTCCGCAAGTTCTTTATATCTGTTCCTTATCGTAACTTCAGTCACGCCTGCAACTTCGGCAACCTCACGCTGGGTTCTCCGTTCACCGCCGAGAATAGATGAGATATAAATTGCCGCAGCTGCAACACCAGTGGGTCCCCTCCCACTGGTAAGTTCCCTCTCCCCTGCCTGTCGGAGTATCTCCACCGCCCGGCTCTGAACTTCTCCTTTCAGGTTAAGGCCGGAGCAGAACCGAGGAACATAGTCGATCGGAGACGTTGGGAGGAGTTTGAGTCCAAGCTCCCTTGATATGAACCGGTACGTTCGCCCGATCTCTTTTCGTGATACCCGGGATACCTCGGCAATCTCATCAAGAGTCCTTGGAACATTGCACTGCCTGCAGGCTGCATACAGCGCCGCAGCAGCTACTCCTTCAATGCTCCTTCCACGGATGAGGTTCTTGTCGACAGCGTCACGATAGACCACCGCTGCGGTCTCCCGGACATTACGTGGCAGACCAAGGGCAGAGGCCATACGGTCAAGCTCAGACAGCGCGAATGCCAGGTTCCTTTCAGTGGCGTTGCTGACACGGATACGGCGCTGCCATTTTCTCAGTCGGTAGAGCTGGGCACGGTTTTTGCTGGAGATGGCCCGTCCATACGAGTCCCGGTTCCTCCAGTCTATCATCGTGGAAAGCCCCTTGTCATGGATGGTGAAGGTCATAGGAGCTCCGACCCTCGAGCGTTTCATCCTCTGATCATGGTCAAATGCACGCCATTCCGGGCCGCGGTCAATGAAATCCTCATCGATAACAAGACCACAGTTCTGGCAGACCAGTTCAGCACGTTCATAGTCATGGACAAGCTGTCGGCCTCCACACTCCGGGCAAACGGTCTCGGTATGGTCTTCAGCCTTTTTTTCATGCTCCTTGACGCGTTCTTTGAGCCGGTTTTTGAGCGCTTCCCTCTCATTCTGGAGAATTTTTAATTTCTCAACTTCCTGCATGGTGATGACTCCTATCTGGATATGAACAGCTTCTCCCCTGCAGCAATCCGGCAGTCACTCTGGCAATGGACTGCTGCATAAGGTGCGGCTACACTCCCGAATACCTCCACCACTTTCCCAACGGGTTTCAATCTCTTGCTGATAACATCTGCATATAACTTTGGGAGTTGGGCTGGATCGCACCTCATGACAAGGATGCGCGTCCCTAGTGTATGCATCGCAGTCCCGATCGCTTTCAAGATAAAACTCCGTGCACCTGCCCCGGATATCAGACAGGTGAAATGGTTTCGTAATCTATATATATGGACTTCCCCCCTATATTAAAGTATTGTAAAGGTATAAATATCAATTTCAACGAAAAACGATACAATCAATATTTAAATCCATAATGGGGGCGCACTCTTCCTTTTTAAGACCTGCACCTCTTGCCACGTCAAATTTCGCGCGCTTATCAAGGAGATCATGGGGTGCATGCGCGTCTGAGTTCACGACCATGATGCATTCTGTCTTCCTGGCGACAGAGGCCACGTGACCATTTGCACGGTTATGTCCTCCCCTTGAGGTGATCTCAAGGGCAATCCCCCGGTCATGTGCCTCATAGGCATCCTTGGTCGTGATAAAACCCGGGTGAGCGAGCACGTCAACGTCGCTGCAGGTGCATGCAGCATGATTGGTGCCGGGTGCAACCGGTTCAACCGGTGACTCGCCGTGTACAATGACAATATCAGCCCCGTTTTTTTTCGCAGCCCTCGCAGTGCCAGGGATAAGAGGGGGAGGAATATGCGTGAGCTCGACTCCGCAGAGAAGCCGGATTCCATACAGTTCTGCAGAGGTTTTCAAACGATTGACCGATTCAATAAGGAAGTCCAGGTTGGTGCTGTCAGCATGATCAGTGATAGCAACGATGGTATAGCCAAGGACAGACATCCGTCGCACCAGTTCTATTGGTATCATCTCACCATCAGTGAGCGTGGTATGGGTATGCAGATCACAGAGCCCGCTCATCGTTTCACCTCGAGAAAACCGGCGATTTTTTTCAGCAGTTGCTCCTTACTTTGCGCCCATGCGACCACAACGCGACCTTCCCGTTTCCACCAGCAAGACGGATGGCTTTTCTGTTCTATCCGATACTGGACACCACATCGCTTCACGGCACGTTCGATATCCGAAAGGGAGGGATCCTTTACCGCCCGGGAGCGGGTGATCCGCCTTCCCTCGCTTCTCATCAGGTTTGCATTGAAATAACAGGGATAGAGAATCCGTTCTCCTTTCATCTCCTCTTTCATTATACTAATGTGAGCTGATGGAACCTATAAACACTGCAGCATCCATATTTGATACATGCACCATATCGACGTCAGACTGGAAAAGGACATATTCGACGTCAATAACCGAATTGCTGAAAAAAATGCAGCCTGTTTCAAGGCGCATGGGATTCGTGCAATCGATCTTTTGGGGGCTATCGGGTCAGGAAAGACCGCCCTCATCGAACGGATAGTCCCATTGCTCTCTGAACGGGGTCTGAAGAGCGCGGCGATTGCAGGTGATGTATTCGGAGATGATGACTATAAAAGGATCAAAGCACTTGGAATCCCGGTTGAGAACGCCAATACTGGCAAAGAGTGCCATCTTGATGCCCACCTTGTGGAACATGCTTCCGAACATCTCCCTCTTGACCTGATCGATGTCCTTTTCATCGAAAATGTAGGAAACATGGTCTGCCCCACTGATTTTCTGCTCGGAGCAGAAATCCGGGTTGTTATTGTAAGCTCTACTGAGGGTGACGATGTGGTGAACAAGCACCCTATGATGTTCAGGGGTTGTGACATTGGCATTATCAACAAAGTGGATCTTGCTCCGCTTGTAGGAGCCGATCTCAATCGCATGGAGGCCGACATGCACCGGTACAATCCCGGTATGCAGGTATTCCGTACCAATCTCAAAACAGGGGAATCTTTGTCGGATGTAGTTGCCGCTCTCCTTGGATGAACCAAGCAGAGCAATTAAATAACATGCATGGGTATATGTATAGCACTTGTCCGGGTGATTCTCCCGGATGCTGATAGTTCAGAGTTCTGACAGAGGGATGAAACAATGCAGTGGCAGGGCAGATCAATTCGCAGGCTGACCGGGGGGAGATACCGACCTTCCCGCGGCAAGAAGAGGAATGAGATAGGGGCCGCACCGACCGACACCCACATCGGGGAAGACAGGAGAAGGATTGTCCGGACATTCGGAGGTAATCCAAAAGTCCGGGCAATGCGGGCCAAATATGCTAATGTAGCAAACAGATCCAATGGAGAGATCAAAAAAGTCCTTATTGAAACAGTTGAGGAAAACGGTGCAAATCCCAACTATGTACGGCGTAATCTTCTTACAAAGGGTGCCGTGATCAGGACCGAGATGGGGCGTGCCCGCATCATCAGCAGGCCTGGCCAGGACGGAGTTATCAACGCCGTCCTCCTTGAATAATTTCCGTGGTTACCATGGTGAGCGGAAAGCTGCGCTCCCACCCAATTCCTTTTTTCACGAAAAAGCGTGAAATGGCTTCGTCTTCAACAGGCAAACCTACCACGGTAGACATGAACCAGAACCTCCAGAAGTAGTGGCTTGGTCAGATATCCCTGAATTTTTCCTTGGCCCGTGCAACGGCATTCTTCATATCAGCAACTGCCAGATCAGCACCTGCTTTCATCTCCTCGAATGCTCCTCCCCCGGCGATTTTGATGTTTTCAATTTTCCTGCCCAGATCCTGTTCGCTACCACTCAGTTCCTGCAGCTTCCGATCATATTCAGATGATATTTCGCGTAATTTCCGATCGTACTCGGCACGAAGCTCTTCCATAATCTTGTCGGTTTTGGCCTGAAGCTTCTCGATCTCATCAGCAAACTGGTCAATGTGAGCTTTCGTTTTCTCAGCGTATTCCTTCGTTTTTATCATACTCCAGAATGTATGTTGACATTAATTATTTCTTTGTGAGAAAGGATCCCAGTTTGAATATGCGGACCGATTGATTGATACGGACCAGAATGAAGATACTTTTTGTGGAATCGTGGGACCTTGGAGAACATCCCCTTTACTGGGGAGAAGGAAAGTCGTGATATGAGTCTGGCCATTACTATCTCTGCTCCATTCAGGCACACACGGAAGGAGCTGTTGAAAAAGAATGAAATTGTCTACTACCTTGCTTTTGAACGGGGATGGATGAACATCGAACAGGCCAACCATCTTCTTGCGAGGGCGAAAGAGGAAGGCCTGATATCATACGAAGGGGATATGATTCGGCCGCTTTTCGACGTTATGTCGATTGAGATTCCGCTTGGTTTCAAACCGAATGCATCAGTCTTCCACCGGTCTGACCCTCATGAGGAGTTGATGTCACGAATCGCCCGGGACCTGAGCATCCCCCTTACCAGGGTTGTCGCTGAGATGAACACCATTATCAGCAAGGAGTTTGGAGGTCATATACGACCAGAAGGAGCTGTTGTCATCCTTGCGAAGCGAAGCGGTGTTGAGTTCTCAGATCTCCTCCCCGCCCTGCGGGAAAATATTCTGAAAAGTGATTGATTATGCTTTCTTCTCTTCAGGAGCCGGCTTGGCAAAGTATTCTTCGAGGGTTTTTTCACCATAACCGGTGACTTTTGCATTGATCTGCACAAAATCAGCGGTTATCTCATTTCCTCTGATAGATTTCCTTCGCCTCTGACCTTCCATTACCGGCTTGAAACCAATCCCACCTGAAAGGAGGAGCCGCCGCCTGCCAGAAATGGGCAGATTCCGCTTTGAAGGGGTACCATTTCTGTCAGAACCGCCTGTTATCTCCATCCGGTACCCGGGAAGACCAAAAGGTCCTGCATCAATCTCATCACCAATTCTTTTTCCGATAAGTGCCCCTGCAACTCCGCCACTCACATTGACATTATAGGCGCGTCCAGTCTTCTGATCAGACAATACAACCTTGAATTCAACCATTTGGTCTAGACTCCTCAATACTATTATTCCGGAACCTGAGAACCCCGCCGGATGACCATATACGCCATTAACGAAGGATACGCAAATAGCCGGTCTGCGGGAAACCCCGGGGAAGTACCCATTATTTAGGGTGCCTGATCTATTAAATACTATTTACCCCAGAAAGGATCCGAACGACGTTTCAGACTGGTAAACTCTCCAAGGATCTCCTGTGTGCTGATTGGGAGATGGGGGGACATCTCCCGTTCAAGGACCTTTACATGTCGTTCTGGGATGTCAACAAAGAGATCATCTTCAACGGTAAATTGTCTCCCATATGTCGCACCTTCAATTGAGATGGCGACCTCTGCGCCTGCCTGGGCTTCCCTGAGATTCTCCTGATTCAACTGAATAGACTTGAGGTGGCCGACCTTCCTCCCATCCACATGGATCAGGTTCACATCGCTTCTGAGGGTACCTCCCAATACCCGGACTCCTACCACAGCAGGATTGCTTTGCCGGAAGATGCAGTGAGGGAGAACCCGAATCTTTGCTGGAGTGATAATCTGTTCAAATTTCTGCTGTTCAGCCCTTCTCTTCTGCTCGTCCTTCCATGTGACATATTCTTCGACAATTTTGTAAATGACCTTGCCTTCAAAGACCCTGACGTGAGAGAACCCGGGGTCTTTAATCATATCGGCAGCATCAGGAAGGATCTGCGTGTTAAAAGCGAGAAGAACGCGGTAATAAGGACTCTTGATTGTTTCTACCTCGACAAGGTCGTGGCGGCTTACCGGGCCCACTTCAGCTCTCATCACCCCTATCTCCCGGGTCTCGAGCTCGTTGCATATCGCCTCAAGGGCACCGATGGTGTCAGCCTTTATCACCAGTCCTTCTGGTGAGAGATTGACTTTGATCTCTTCCATCTCTCTTTGTATTTGTTCCATGACCGGCCCGGGATCTCCCCGTATCACCCTGAGCGGAGACCCCGCAATGGTGCCATCCAGCCCCGGGGCACTCACTTTGATTCCTGTTGCCGCAACAACAGTCTTCACCCTTTCAAACCGGTCTTCAATGAGGATCTCTTTCATCGGGCGTGGTTTCAAAAGTGAACGCACTTTTGTCTGTGCAACCCCGTCATTCCGTGCAAATGCAATCTCATCGCCGATAGAGAGGGTACCATCATAAAGGATGACATCGAGGGTTGTCCCAAGCCCGCGCTCCTCTTTCACTTCAAGGACCGTGCCCATGCCAGGCCCTTCAACCGAGAGAGCAAGTTCCTGTTCCATGTACCGCTGTGCAAGACCGATCATAACCATGAGCAGTTCCGCAATCCCTTCTCCCGTATGGGCACTGACCGGCACGATTGCTAGGTTCCGCTGGAAATCAGATACTCTGTCAAACCGCTCGCAGGAAAATCCGAGGTCTGAAAGCCGGGCTACCATTTCATAAAGCCGGGTCTCGACGATCTCTTTCACACGGTCATTCTGGTGCAAAAAAGATACCAGGAAGGGCTGATCAATATTTGCTCGCCACCCGTGAATCCTGTCTATCTTTGTTGCAGCAACGACAAACGGGGTCCTGCATGAGCGGAGAATCTGGAGGGCTTCCAACCTCTGTGGCTGGAATCCCTGGCTTATATCCACAACGAGAATAGCCATGTCGGCCAAAGCCCCCCCCCTTGCCCGGAGGGTAGTAAAGGCATGGTGCCCCGGTGTATCGATAAAGAGTAATCCGGGAACATTCATTGCCACCTTCTCCATCGACCCACTCATCTTTCTGATCGCATCGATAGGGACAATCGTGACACCGATATGCTGGGTGATAGCCCCATCTTCAGTGCTGACTACAGATGAGCCGCGTATCCTGTCCAGGAGAGAGGTTTTGCCATGGTCCACATGGCCGAGGACAGCGACAATAGGGGTGCGTATTTTGGATTTCTGAGTCATCAGGGTTCACCCTTTCGTTCTCTCTTAATGCCCGCAAGGCCGGGTTCCTCTATAGCCGGAGTTATTCTGATCCATATCGTTTAATCCTATCCGTAGGGGGACTAATGGATCTCTTCTGCATACTAATAATACACAGGATCACATAATTCCAACCCCAACGCAAAGCAGCTATCCACCCGTCAGGATGGTGATTTATTTATAGCGTAAAAACCAATGTATCCGGGTATATTCTGCCAGGGTGGGGTAGTTGGTCATCCTAGGGGACTGTGGATCCCCCGACCCGGGTTCGAGTCTCGGCCCTGGCCTCCCTTTATTTTCCCGTTCTTACACCTGCACTACAGGTTTGTCATCGGTGAGTCGCACCGGGGACACCTTAATGCGTAGCAGGGCAGAGTAACCGATCCTTTCCGTTCATATCCGCAATTCGGACAGCGGCATATCACCGGATCGATCATGGGTCCAGCCCCTCTCCTCGCTGCCGGACCAGCCGCGTTCCTCTCTCTCATCAAGCACCACATAAGCAGGGGGACTCTTTCATCATCAATTTTTTGAGGAACGGAGAAGCGGATTGGGATCCATGCTGTAAAATGCTCATCGGGGTGTTGAGGGGGGGTAAGGTGTCAGGGGAATTGCTGGATATATTATGGGGAGCGGGCAGTCCTCTGCAACTGTTGCATGAATGGCAGGTACCTTCCTTCTCCAGTCTCTGCATATGAACATACTACTATACCCTTTTTATGTCGATGCAATATACACCAGATATCAATGAAAAAAGCGAGCGTGAGCTGACGGTGCTTATATACAATAGCAGGACCGGTACTACTACCGATGTCGAAAAGATCAGAAAGAGCGAGGAAGAGTGGCGGATCCTCCTTACACAGGAGGTATTCCGGATTGCGCGGAAAGGTGAGACCGAACCAGCTTTTACCGGACTATATCATGATTTTCACGGCAGGGGGATATACCAGTGCATCTGTTGTGGCACGGATCTCTTCACTTCTGAAACAAAGTTCGATTCGGGAACCGGCTGGCCAAGTTTCAATGCCCCAGTGAGCGATACAAACATTCTGACTCTTCCCGATACAAGCTACGGGATGGTGAGAATCGAGGTGCTCTGTGCCCGCTGTGATGCCCATCTCGGCCATGTATTTGACGATGGCCCACCCCCGACATACAAACGATTTTGCATGAACTCGGCTTCATTACAGTTTATTCCCGGCTGAATTGGGAAAATTATGAAATGTTGAATCAAATGATGGAATATTCGCCGGAGAGCGTGATGAGAGAGGAGGGCTATCCCAAATCCTTCGGCCTCCCGGAACTAGAATGCCTCGGTGTTGGTGGGACGACAGGTCCGGATTTTCGTGGTTCGATGTCTGGCTGCAGGCATATGGATCCTTATTCGCTTTCTGCATGGGTCATTGTTGCCTAATCAGCCTCATGCGTGTCGCTCTCTCTTGCATGACTGCTACAGAGAAGAATGATTACAGAACCAGAAGCATCTGCCTATTTTTTATACGACAATGATCCTGCTGATAATGGAAGGTGTATTAATGAGAGAGAATATCCTGATGGCCGCTGCGATCATTGTTTTTTCATGTGTACCCATCATCCAGCTGTTTGGTGGTATCTGAACAACTCTTTTTTTGACGGTAATTATTTCCCATTGACATTCTAAAGATCACATTCGTCCATGACAAGGACAAGAGACCAGCTGCTGAGTCAATGGCAAAATAATCCCCGGATTCGCGGTATATTTACCAAATCATGGCGTTCATGGAACTGGGCAATCAAGAAGAACCGTTGGATCCGGTAAAACAAAGGAGGCAATAAGGTGACTGAAAAAATGTGCCCGTTTGATAAAAAACCCTGTATCAGAGATCAATGTGCAGTTTTCAGGGATGATCTCGGCAGGTGTGCATTCCTGCTGATCGGAAAGTCATCGGATGCTCGTTTATATTCCCAAAGGAGCTCGGAGGATCAATCCCGGGGTAAGTTCAAAGCCCATCTTTTTGATTAAATCCAAGGAGATAAAAAGCCACGGTGCTGTGAGAGCCCAAGGTGATTATGGGATCCTGGTGTTCTTGAGCCTGGATCTCTTGCGATCTCGTTTCAGGGCATTCCAGGATATTGACTCTAACAGCACCAGCAGCACCATATGCCCTTTCCGCAATACCCCTCCAGAAATAATTGTGTTTCTTTCCCAGTCTGCAGTCAGGGGGACGTTCCGCATACAAACTGCACCTCCCGAGATTGAGGCAGTAGCAAGAGGGAGATATTCGGGAAAATCCCACTCGACCCGACCTGACGTTGCTCCTAAAGAGACCTGATAATTAGTTATCTGCTGGGAGGTGTCCCTGAAAAAAGAGGATACAGGAGAGAGTAAAACGGTATCGGTGGGACAGAACACCGTGACACCCTCACAAGAAATACGCCCGTACCCATTCCAATGATTCCAGAATCCAAGGCAAATAGTACCAAATCACCGATCCACGCTCGGTTTCCAGTGTTATATTCGTAGCTTTAGGTCTCTATTATGATGAGGGGTGAAGATAGATAGATCTCGTCAGGAAGAATTTTTCCCATGAAGAACCTGAAGATGAGTCCGTAGCATAACCTTATTACAAAGGTGAACTGATGCATCCTATGAGGTGAGAAGTAATGTGCACCGTTGGTGGACCCGTCGATATGGAAATTCCCCCTGAACGAGTTAAGGGCAAGAATTACCGATGCAAAGAGTGCGGAGAGAGATTCAAGGGGGTAGGAAAACGGCCGATGTGCCCTTCCTGCCAGTCAGAAGATGTTGTTGAAGAATAAGTAAATATACCTGATTATTTATTTTTTGACTCAATCCGTCCCTGTTCTGTTCAGGTTTTTTTAACAAGAAGACTCCCCTTGCCTCTGTTGGCTGTATCGCCCTTGTAAAGCATCATCTGGCAGCGCTGGCCACGATATTCTCTCTCTTCATTACCAGCGCCCCGGAAGGTCGGGAGCAGGTCATACACTCTCCCAAAGACCAAGCAGGTACCTCCCGTCATATTTCCACAGGGCCTGTGGCAGTGGCCCCCGATGGTGAGAGTACCCCCACGCATCTCGACACCCGGGAGATCCCCACAGTCACCATGGATCCTGACCTCCCCCCCACTCAGATACTCTGCGGTAAAATCCCCTGCACTGCCCATCACTTCGACAAGCCCGCCACGCATACCCCTTTTTTCACCGCGATATCCTGCTGCACAGTAATGACCTGCGTTACCCTCGCAACGGATGGTTCCTCCCCTCATCTCACGGCCGAGCCAGGCATCGGCATTCCCTTTTATGATAATCTCGCCGGCGCTCATGAAATTCCCGCAGTGCATCCCTATATCTCCCTCAACAACGATGCGCCCTGCATTCATGTATTCTCCGACTCGTTTGATATTCCCGGTCTCTCCTGAAAGGACGATCTCGACCTGGTCCGGGGAGACGGCAGGTCCTTCCGTGGTGATATAAAAGATCTCTTCCAGTCTCCGTTCCTTGTTCCCTTCGTAGACACGGATATCATTTTTCCGGAGGAAATTTTGTGGAATGATAGTCTCCGCTTCGATAGGAATGAATGGTTTCTTCCTCGGTTTTGTCCTGAGAATGACCCTCATAATGATGCCTCCGTAGGGATACAGATCCCGCGGGGAAGATAGACATCCTGAACAGGGTAATTGCTCATCCTGACAGTATAATATTGTTCAAACTTTTTCATGAATTCAGGATCAACCGAGAGATCATATCCGGGAGGGACGGTAGCTCTTGTCCAGATCGTGCTGTTAGCACCTTCAACGACAACGTCTCCATCCCTTGCCACCACACGACCTCTCTTGATAGTATACCGGGTCTTACCGAATCCGGCCATCACCTGCTGGTATTCTGCCGATGGATCCAAGGACTCCGGTTTCAGGGGATAGATGGCTATGTCTGCCTCAGCCCCCGGTGCGAGAGAGCCCTTTCCGATCCCGGTTATGCCAAGAGCTTTTGCCTGGCCAGCCCTTGTCATGACAGCAATGTCGTACCAGTCGAGTTCCCTGTCAATGGCAGGTAATGGCACATAATGGGCGGTTCTCGGATCAAGGAGCGCCATCTCGTTCTCCCTGAAATGCCTGCTCATAAGGAGAGCAATGATCTCGGGATACTTGACAAACGGTGCACCGTTGGGATTATCAGTCGAAAGCATGCACCTCCACGGATCTTTCACAAGAAGGGCCAGCTCAAGCCCGATCGCCCACATGACACAGTTCACAAGGCTCTTGCGGGAATAATAGACTGGGATGATCCCGGACCCGGTCTCGAGCTCAACATCATGGTTGCTCCACTTGTTATGATGCAGCATGTACAGCTTGAATTCCATCGGCCCATCTGCAGTCATGGTCGTCGTCCTGCCGAACATAATCTGGCCCATGTCGATTGCAACCTCTGGTTTATTGTTTACCGCCCGGGCGATATCTTCTGATTTCGAACTGATGTCCTTCCAGGTGGAGCCCCCGTACGAGTGGAACTGGAGATGGGTCAGGTAGAGACTCTGGCGCTTATTATTCAGGTCAGGGACGAGATCGATGGTATCCAGCGTGGTTCTGTAATTACCCGGCACCCCAAGGGCGTTGCAGTGGAGGTGAACCGAATGCGGGAGATTGAGCAGCTCGTTTGCCCTGATCATAGTCTGGATAATTTCTGCGGGGGTCACTCCGAAATGAGGAACCTGGTCCCGTATACTGTGGACATCTTCGCCCCACCCCCATGCCTCAGTTCCCCCGGGATTGGTCAGTTTGATGGCAAATCCCTTCACTGCGGAAAGTGTCCATGCAACGACCGCAGCTGCACGTTTCATGTCCTTCTCACGGACTGCCTCCATCATCGACCAGTTCCCGTCAAACAGGGTATTTGCAAGCATATCCTGGTGAGGGGTAGCGGTAAATTCTTCATGGGTGTGTCTTGCCTCAAGGGGTGCCATGGCCCCTTCCAGCACGGTCGTATATCCCATAACACTATACCGGTATGAGTTGCCGAACGTGGTTGGCACACTGTAGCCGGACGTGACATGCATCACGCCCTTTCGTGCCGTCCTGCCTGCCCGCATATCTTCGGGACTCATGTACCGGCCGAAATTGACCTTTGTGCCGCAGACATGGGAATGCGAGTCGATGCCCCCGGGAAGAGTAAGGCAGTGATCTGCATCGATCACCTCCGCATTGCTTCCCACCTCCTCGACAATCCTCCCATTCCTGATTGCGATGTCCATGATCTCCCCTTTTATTCCGGAAAGGGGGTCAATAACATACGCGTTCCTGATCAAGAACTCGCTCATGGTCCTTTTATCTCCTTTACGATTGCATATAACTGCTCGAGCACTGCGGTATCACTGGGATAATTACCTTTGAACAACATACGGGTCCGGATCGGCACTCCATCCATGCGGTATGCGGTTCCTTCTGCATCGATGCCGGTAACCGCGACGGGAATCTGGATACGGGAAAGATGGGTGGTCGCATTGACATGAGGGTCGATCTGGACGGTCGGAATCCTTGCAAGGTGTTCGGCACATGCTTTCGGGAAATGTGCACCGGGATCGCTTGCCACTACAAGACATGCATCACATTCCTTCCGACTGAGCACATCAACACTTGTCGTCTCTCCCGGGTTATAAAATGCAATACCTCGTGCAAAATCAACGGCATAAGGATACCCCGTAATCCAGGTAAACACTTCATTCGATCCATACACATTCCAGTGTCCCCGCATGGGAGAGATAATAAACTTAGTGTGACGGTTCAGCTCTTCCGTCAGTTCGATAGCATTCCTGATATTCTTGCTCTTTCCCCTTGACATGGTGAGACCAAGACCAAAGAAAATTGCCCCAAATTTCGCCGAGAGGAAGAGATCCGCAACACGGAACAATTGCTCCCGTGAAACGCCCGCTACAGAGGGGGGGATGATGCTCCGTTTTCCCTGGACTATTGCCCGGAGGGCTGAGAGGACTGCGTAATCACCGCCTGGCTGTATCCTGACAAATTCATCGGCGATATTGGCAGATTCGCTCTTGCGTACATCGACAACGATGAGCTTCCGGTCCCGGAACGCATCTTTTAAGAAGAATCCATCGGCGAAGGTTGTATATCGGCTCATGTGCCTTGGGTGCGCATCGATTGGATTTGTTCCCCAGTATACGATAACATCAGCCCGGTTCTTGACCTGCCCAAGGGTACAGCCGGGGTGTCCGACCTCCTGGATGGCAAGGATCGATGGTCCATGGCACACTGTCGAGGTATTATCCACCAGGGCTCCGAGAATCTCGGCCAGGTGGATCCCGATGCTCTGGGCTTCACCGTGTGTCCCGCTCCATCCATAGAGAAGAGGACGATCTGCATCGCAGAGAATCTGGGCGGTCTCCCTGATGGCCTCATCGTACGTTGTCTCTTTCCATCCCTTTCCTTCCCGGCGGATAGGGGTTTTTAACCGGTGATCACCCATGAATTTCTCATTTGCAAGGGTACATCCGTTCTCGACACTGACAACGCGAGTTCCTTCAACTTCCACGACGAGGTCGTCACAGAGGCAGCCGCAGAATGGGCAGACGACATCTTCAATCTTCATACCGGACCCCTCCGCATTGTTCCATCAGTTCAGCGACAGTCACCAGTGGTTCAGAGGTAGGAGTAATGGTTACCATCGTTCCCTTGAAATCGGGCATCCCCGATCCATGGGTTTCAGGCTTCACGAGATGGTTGGCATACGGCCCAAGACATACGAAAACCTCGCCTGGCGAGATCCACAATGCGGGATGAACCTTCATTATCACACTTTCCCGCCCACTCTCTACCCTTACCTGCGATCCTTCTTCCACTTCCAGGTTCATCATGTCCACCGGGTTCATACAAAGCGAGGTCGCCTCCTCCTGGTACGCAACCGAGTTCTTTCGTTCTACATAAGAACCCTGCCTGATGGTCCGTCCCGTATTCAGAAGGAACTTCATATCTCCTCCTCTATGTGGACCGCTTCAAGGAGTCGGGAGACCCTGATCGCCTCATTTGGACAGTGGTTTTCACAGGTCTTGCACCCGGTACAGAGTTCCGGATGAAGGACATGGCACTTTCCCTCGCTTACCTTGAGCAGGAGCTGATCGGTGGAGGCACGACCGCCATAGGCCATCTGGGCGTCAATGACCTTGTTCACAGGACAGGCTACGGCACAATTCCCGCATCCCATGCAGAGGTTGGTATCGACATCAATGCGAAAGGAGAATGAGAGGCGGGTATGGTCATAAAACATGGACTCGAGGATACGCCCGCTTGTGAGGACCCCGTTCGGGCAGGCTTCCACGCAGAGGCCGCACCTGATGCAATGACCCTTGTGAATTCTCGGTTCCCATCCCTCCGTGGTTTTAATTACATCGATAGCCCCGGGAGCAGGGCAGGCCATCATGCAGAACAGGGCATGGGTACAGGTCTTGCCGGTGAGTTCCGGAAATCCCCTGAAGTGAGACGGCGTGACCAACGGGGCTGTTTTTACAAAGAAAAATTTTCGGACCCATTCCAGCCGGACAATTTCACAGAGGTAGGGGAATAGGGGGAGGGGCATATCACCGCTCCGTGCAGGCAATACATGGATCTGCACTCACAAATGTCGATGGAACATCGGCGAGTGAGGTGACCCCTTTCAGCATGTAATGGCAACATGCCTCGATGTTCATGATGGAGGGGGTCTGGATCGAGATATCAAGCACTCTTCCTGCCGCATCCGTCTTTACGAAGTAGGAGAGTTCCCCTCGGGGAGCCTCCCCCGAATACGATATCTCCCCAGCGCCAGGAATACCTCCCCCGCGGATTGGGCCTTCCGGAAGCATATCAAGGCATCTCCGGATTATCGCGATACTCTCCAGCACCTCCTGGAACCGGACCATGATCCTGGCGTAATTATCCCCTTCAGTCCGGGATACGGGAGTAAACCCGAGTTTCTTATAGGTAGGATGTCGCAAACGCCGGTCAACCTCGGGCATCCCGCTTGCCCGGGCAGTTGGCCCGACTGCATACGCCTCGAGGGCTGCCTCCCTGGTCAACACCCCGATACCCCTGCTCCGGAGGGCAATCAGGGGGCCGCTCTCGAACATGTGCATATACCGGACCACTTCGCCTTCGATCGCTGCCAGGTTAGCCTTAAGATGGAGCGCATCCTCATGACGGAGATCGAATCGAACTCCCCCAGGCACAATGTAGGCGCATGTGACACGGGCACCGGTTATCCTTTCGAGCTCGTCCATCACATGCTCGCGGACATCCAGGAGATACATCCCCAGGGTTTCATGCTCGATGGTATAGCAGTACGAAAAATTGGCAAGGATATGACTCTGCATCCGGTCCAGCTCGTTGACGATAACACGGAGAAGGGCTGCCCGGTCCGGCACAAAGATTGCACTCATCTGCTCGAGCGCCTCGATGAACACCATATTGTGGATCACTGAGCAGATACCGCAGACCCGTTCGGCGAGGAACATGACCTCCTGCCATGGTCTTCCCCGCATGATCCGCTCAATCCCTTTTTTCATGTATCCGAGTTCCACTTCTGCAGAGAGAACGAACTCGCCTTTCGTCTCGCATTTGACCCGTGCAGGTTCCTTGAAACAGGGGTGAATCGGCCCTATCGGGATGGATACATCGACGGTCCGCTTCATCGCTTGGCCACCTCGTAGTCTTTAAAGACCAGCGGTGCTAACGAGAGCACTGCAGAGAGTATCTCGGTGGGCCTTGGGGGACATCCCGGCACTTCTGCTGCGATAGGGATATGCTTTGATACCGGGGGATCGACAAGACTATGTGGACGGTTGAACAGGCACCCTGATATGGGGCAGTTTCCGATAGCAATGGCAGCCTTTGGGTCGGGTATTTTCTCCCAGACGGTGTGCAGCTTCTCTTCCCATCCCGGGGTGTAGGCTCCGATGACAAGCAGGATGTCTGCCTCTCTCGGATTGTTATGGACATAGATGCCGTACTGTTCGATATCATAGCGGGGAGAGAGGCATGCCAGCACCTCGATGTCACAACCATTGCATGACCCGACATCGACATAAGCCACATGGATGGAACGTGAGCGGACCAGGTTCTTCACCGATTGGAGGAGGCTCATTGAAGAATCACTTCCCGGATCATCTCCCGTCCAGCAAGAACAGCATCATTTTCAGGTCTCCCCTCTTTTACCAGGGCATATACCTCCTTTCTTATCCGCTCCATCTCGCCGTCGCTTATAAGTGGCACCGCCCGGGTATAGAGCGCTGCACCGATTTTTTTTTCAAGGGGGGGATTCGTCTCCATTGCCATCCGCCCCTGGTCATACCGGGCAGGAAGGTTCTCAAGAAGCATCATATCGAAATGATCAATCATCCATTTGCGGAGCTTGATCTGAGGAATATTCAGTTCCTCCGCAATCGACCGTACCACCCGGTCATGCCGTGTGCTGGTAAGTATTGCATATTTCATCGCCGAGAGATCCTTTTCGTAGAGATACCCGGTCATAGCACACCCAGAAATTTCATGATTCCGTAGATCACGAACAGGAGGATCGCAGCCCAGAGCATGACGATCTCCCATTTATGAACACTCTCGTGTCGGCTGTACCAGTAAAACCCCGTTGCTATCAAAATGAGACTCCCTGCAGCAAGTGCTCCAAGTGCGGTAGAAGGTCGCTGGCCTATCTGTATTACCAGGATTACTAGATAGGTGATACCTGCTCCAAGAAGAATCTCCCGGATCATGCAAACACCCCGAGAACTGCGGCATAGACCACCATGATCCCGGTGATCACCATCTGGACGGTGACGCTGTCGAACGGTGAGAGCATGGGACTTAGTGCACAGACGAAGGAGAGAGAGAGGGTAAGGACCACCATGCCGGCAAGTGTCCACCAGAGAGGGATGCCCCCGATAAACACCGTTATGAACAGAAACATGAGGACATAAGTCTTCAGACCGTTGCAAACCTCAAGACCGGCCCTCCATACCCCGAAATGTTCTGTCTTGTACCCGCTGACGAGCTCTTTGCTCTCAACAATAGAGAAAGGTCCAAAAGGCATTTTCGAGAGGATCACAATATACATGGCGACCGCTGCAAGCGGAACGATAAACAGGAGGGGGCCATGGACCTCCTGATACTGGATCATCGACGAGATGTCGAGCGACTGGGTATACAATGTCACCACTGCAACACTGACGAAAAGAGGTATCTCGGATGCAGCCGATATCACCGATCTCACCCCGCCGAATTTTCCATACGGGGAACCTGAAGAGAGCCCGAATCCATGCTCCACGATCTTGTGAAGCATGTAAATCCCAAAGATGATCAGGATGCTTCCCCCGGCAAGCAGGACGAACAGGGCAGCGCTCCAGATGCCGATTGCAACAAGCACCACACCTACGAACAGCGTATCGCTGGCAGTGGCCGGGATCCAGGTGCTCTTAAAAGAAAATTTGAGCATATGAAGTATCTCCTGCCAGACTGGCGGGCCGGGACGGCGCTGTATTCGTGCAATCGCCTTCCGGTGGATTCCAAGCAGAAGGAGGCCGAATGTTACCGCGAAAAGGAGGTAGCCTATCATGTCAGTATCCTATAAACGGAATATCCTCCCCGTGTTCACGCGCCATCCACCAAAGGAACACACAGATCACAACAATCGGAAAACATACGACAAGGATCGCTTCGTATCCAGTGAGGGAGAGAATTCCGCCTTGTTGCAGTATGAGACCAATGAGAATAATAGCACCTGTGAGAAGCCCCAGAGCACGAAGAATGTCCTTCTTCTTTGTCATCAGATCACCAGCACAACTTCGATTACCCTTAAAAATATCAACAGGGATGAGAGGGAGCACATGATCACGTACGGTGCACCGGGAGCCCTGAACATCTCTGCTTTGGCTGCATAAAACGGCGCCATGCCTTCTCCCATCACCCCCAAAACGAGAAGTGCTTTCACCACAAGGGGAACAGCCAGGGCTGCGTTGCTCCAGAGCTCAACCATCGAGAGAGTCCCGGTTGTTGCTGCGATGAGAGCTGCCGCACCAAAAAGCGGGACGGTGGCAGAGAGGGCAACAATCCCATACTGGTATGCGGCATTCTGGACATGGCGGTTCTTCACTGCTGCAACTATCCCGACGTTACAGATACCTACCAGAGATATAAACAGGGTGAAATTGAAGAGATCTCCTGTCACCATCGCACCCATGGAGGCAAAGCCACACGCAATTGCCATGAACCTCCTGAATTTGAGCTCTGCAAGGGAGGTCTCCTTTGCGTAGAACGCGTCACCCCCAAAGACGATGTCCACCTGGCGCTCAGGCCTTGCAATCACAGCGAAAATGGTGAATACCAGCGCCAGGATGAACAGGGAAACAGTATAGGGGCTGAAATATACCAGTTCATCGCCGAACTCAAGGATGAAATAAGGGATACCTCCGGGGTTAACCATTCCCATCACCCCACATCGTCCCGACAAGGGACATCTTTACGATAACCTTCAGAAGGATCCCTATAGCCGCCATGAAGAGCGCCAGGAGCCAGTATTCCGGGATGAACATGAAGACAAAAAAGGCAAAGATCCATATCGCCCATGATATCCCGCTTGCCATCTCCAGGAGTTCGAAATGTTCCCGGTGTCCCCTTGCCATGAAGTAAAAGACCACGCCAAGCCCTGCAACGCCACCGCCAGTAAAACCTGACAGTATTACTCCGTAACAGATGAGAAGGACGGATATGATGAGGGGTGCGTCTGCCTGAATCACCTCGATATTCAGCCCCTGGACTTTCCTTTCCTTTAATCCTTCCTTGGTAACGTAGATCTGGGAAAGGGCCAGAAGCTCAGCGATTCCGACCACTAATCCCGGGAGGATCAGGGCTTCAGCGAGATCCGTACCGAGAAGAGCGATGATCCCAAGGGAGGGGACTTCTACCAGATCGAGGAGGAGAAGCCGATGCAGGTCATCCTTCTCGACCACAAGCGCAAAAAAGGCGATAACCGCGGCGATAAAAACCAGCAGCAACCCGATCGAATACTCCTGCCACATGCTCATCCCTTCCTGTAAAGATACGAAGCGATCGCAAATGCTATGAACAGTATGGTCGGTTCGACCACCGTATCGAGCCCCCTTGTATTATAGAGGATCTCATCGAGGATTCCCCCGGGGTGTCCAACGATCGTCGTTCCCAGATACAAGGTGGTATTTGCTATATACCAGGAAAGAGGAGTTAAATAGCTCGTTACATAGCCGGCAGTAGGGGAGTTTTCAGGATACTGTTCCTTAATATCAATTTGAACAAAAGGAGGCCCGCCCCGGTCATATGGATTGAGAGGGCTTGTTGGATCATAGGTCTTGGGATACAGCTGCTCTTCGTAATAGGGGAGGGGAAGGGAGAATATTGCAACAACAAACAGGAGGGTCACTGCTCCTGCAAAGATCGGCATAATCATTTCATAATTCGATATGATCCGCGAGATCCGCTGGATGATCATGTCCCCTCCTGTTTCTGGATCACCCTGACGTAGATAAAAGTCGAGAGGGCGGATACTCCTCCAAAGGTCAGGAGGGCGAGGGCCTCGTTGTATGAGAGCATCACAAGGAGGAGGCCCCACGCCGGTATCTCCAGGTTGATAAGCTGTACCAGATAGGTCTTTGGGCGAGGGAATGCAGATGCAATGGTTCCTATGAGAATCAGGGTCAATCCAAGGACAAATTCTGGGTTCAATCCGCCTTCCTCCTGACTGCCATAAGGATAAACAACGTTGATAGCGGGGCTATCAGCGCGGTTACCGTGAGAACGTCCAGCAGCCCACGATCTGCGAGAAATGGCATGATCCCGGCAACAATGATCCCCAACGAGATCAATTTATCGAACAGATCCCGGGAAATGACGGTGGCAAGGGTCCCAATGATCACCATCGCTCCGAACATGAGCATGAGTATCTCATTCATTCCTGGGACCTCCGGCATACGTGCTCGCAATCGCGTTCGATTCAAGCGTGGATCCCACAAAATATGCCGCTGCTGCAACGATCGCCAGCGGATGAGGGACGAGGAGGACGATTGAGCCTGATATCGCGAAGGAGATTACATTCAGGAACGGCAGCTTTTTCATCGTGTCCTTCTCGAGCATGACCCGGATTGCGGCATACAGGGCGATGATTCCACAGACAGCAAGGGCGAGCTCGGTACCGTTCATCCTTCCCTCCACCCCCAGAGAGTGGAGAGGAGACGGCTTGCATACACATGGGAGATGCCCTGGATAGTGAGAATGGCGATCACCATCCCGATGATGAAATCGGCAGCCGAGAATCCGATGAGGGTGAAGCCATAGACGATGAAGGTTGCGGAAATACACCCGATAGTACCGGCATATCCCGGGTCATGGCATATCCGGTTTCCGATATACACAAGGAGTGCGGCCATGAGGCCGCCCGGGATTCCGGCTGCATATACACCACAGGAGGCAAGAAGGGTTCCTGCCGATGCATCAGGGGATGACACGATGTTACCCATCATGTATCCCCCATGAAGGGCACCTCCTCCCTTCTCAATATGCCTGCCTATCTCCTCAGCCCCGCTGACACCCCCCCGTTCGGGGAGTTTGAAGAGAAGATCGATTGTTACGAAGTTGAGCCAGCATACCAGAGCGGCGATCAGAATATGCAATGGGTCTGCCGGCATCTTCCAATCTCCAGTGTAGACAGGTAGCGGGGTTTTCTCAATAAAGGTTTGTATTTTACCAAAATGGGCTGTTATAATCGGTAAAATATGGTAATTTTAATGCGGCTGATTGTTAACCCGGAATCCATTTTACCTGGCTTCAAATCCCCGGACAATCCCCATGAGAAGGATGAACACCGGGATGATCTCAAGCCTGCCGATCCACATGACAAAGATAAAAAGCCATTTTACACTCATGGGGCTTGCGGCAGTGATATATCCAAGCCCCAGGCCTACATTGCTCGCCGCAGACACCAGCTCAAATACGACCTGGTGTACACTGAAACTGGTGGGTGCCAGGTGTAATGCCACAATAGTTGCGACGAAAATTGTCAGAACATAGAGGATGATGATCAGCATATTCTTGGAGAGTTCCACTTCGGATATCCTTGTTGGGATATTACGTCCTTCATGTTTGAATGGAACAATGACACTTCCTCTGACAAAGAGTCGCTTGAACCACCAGACAAGCCCCTCATAGCCAAGGATGACCCTGTTGGTCTTTATCCCTCCCGAAGTACTCCCCGCTGCCCCGCCAATCATCATGAGAAGAGTGATAACAATGAGAGGGAGAGGAACCCAGTGGAGGAGCGAATTTTGAAGTCCGGTGCAGGTATACCCGGATATCGTGCAGAATGTTCCCACCCTGATCGCTTCTGACAAGGGCAGATTGCTGAAGAGGAAGAGGTCCAGGGATACAATAAGCGATCCAACGAGAGAGAGAGCGAGGATAAGGCGGACTACGGAGTCCCTGAAAAACATCCTGAATTTTCCCCGGTAGATCAGAAAATACAGTTTGAAGGGGAGGGCCCCGGCGAGCATAACGGGAATGAGAAGTGCTTCAAGCAGGGGATTGTTATAATAAAACATACCTGCATCGTGGGGGGCAAAACCTCCTGTCGCCAGGGAAACCATCACCAGGTTTATTGCATCCCAGAGGGGTATTCCGGAGAGAAGGACCATCCCCGTAAAAACAACGGTGAGAAACACATAGATTGCCCACATCCTTCTCCCGGTAGAGACGACACTGGGCATCAGCTCTTCTGAGCGGCCCTCCGAGCGATAGAGTTGGATCTGTGTGAGCCCAGATCGGGATAGCATGGCAATGCCAAATGCAATCACGCCAATACCACCAACCCATTGCATAAATGAACGCCAGAAGATCAGGGTTCTTGGCATTGTGTCGAGTGATGTCATCATGGTAAATCCCGTGCCTGTCCAGCCTGACATTGCTTCGAAGATACTGTCCGTCCAGGAGAGATTAAAGGCAAGAACGAAAGGGACGGCTCCAACAGCCGCGATGGCGAGCCAGGTAAGAGCGACAGCAACAAGGGCAACGGAGAGAGAGGGAGTGTATGCTTTTTTCGGAACTCTCGAAATAAGGAGGCCGGTTACAATGAAAATAAAGGGGACCGCACCCATCGGGATGATCATTTCCCATTCTCTGAACAGGATCAGGACAATAAAAGGGACTAGGGTGATGAGGGCAAGGAACTCGAAGATAAGCCCCATATCATGCGCAATAATCGCCAGATGACCGAGGCGCTTCATTGATAGTTAGAGTGTGTCGTGATCCAACAGCATTATACTTCCCTCAGAAAAAAGCGGGGATAGGATATTCCATACCTTTCCTAAAGAAGTTTTGGAAACAGTACAGTGCGAAAGAGACCCGGCACGATAATTGCAGAGAGGAATTTCTATCTGATATGAGGTCTAAAGGGAAGGGGTTTAGGAGGTATCTGGCCACGAATGGTCCATGCCGTTGCAGATCCGGCATTGAGTATACCCTTCACCCTTATGCTTTGTGAAAAAGCAGAAAAGGGTACCATATATGATAGAATAAAGGCCGGTTACCGGGTATGACTGGGTCATGTCAGCGCTCCTTTTTGCTCAGTGTGACAGGCTGATTCGCTCGTAGGAGGGAATAATCACCATCGAATAATCGCAGGCTGCAAGGTGGCGAAGAGCCGCGATATGTTCCAAGCCCATATGGGGATGTGATCCTTCTGCCTGTCATGTATATATCCGGTATTCCAAGATGCTGAACATGCCATACCTTGCTGGTGCTGTAGACAAGGTAGTAAACCCGGTACTGCACAGCTCCCAGGCCCTCATATATGGCATATTTCTATTCAATCTCCTTGTTTATAATATTTGCGCAGAATAATAATTCTGCGATAGGAAACAGGGGATTAGATAAAATTACCTGATTTCTCTTGATCCTGCATGATATTGAAGAGAAACTACTACGCAAAAATCCCCGTGTTCAGAAAAATACGCAAAGATGTTCTTTACCAGCAAAATGGAATCGTACAATTTGAATACTCACCAGCCCGCCCTGTCTCTCACCACCCGAAACACCCCTCCCTTCAAGGATATCTAATAAACGATCAGAAGAGTATAGTACTTTACCAATGGTCGCGAGGGTTGCCGAGCCAGGTCAAAGGCGACGGATTTAGGGTCCGTTCTCGCAGGAGTTCGCCGGTTCGAATCCGGCCCCTCGCATTATTCCTCTTCCGGTGTTTCACGAGAGTGTTCACGTAGATATCTGGCTTGGAAGAATGCCAATATGTTACTTTATGACTGTCCAGAGAAACGTGAATGCCCCTTCCATATCTCAGTCTCTCTAATCAAAAAAATCAGATAATCGCATCTGCTTCTCTCTCAAAGACCTGGCAAGAAGAGTGCTTTCCATGATAAAACGTGGGATGGGTACCTGAAAAGTTTGAGAGACATGGTTCAGCGCAGAGGAGAGATCTTCAAAAATGACAGGCGTCTGGGCCATAGCATGGCGAATATTCTCCCTCACGTTAAAAACTCCCATGGGGATATACCCCTTTCGGGCTTCACGGAGCAAGATTACTCCCGCCTGCTTTTGTAGTCTGCCGAGTGCCTCAAGAACCGCCATTTTACTGGAGTAATAGCAACCACCGACACAGGAATACTCTCTTTTTCCCCGGTTAGATTCATGATCAGAAAATATCAATTCTTCTTTACCCTCTACATGAAGGAAGGCTTCTATCCATTCAAACTCCCACGGGCCAGGCATGAGAATTACCGCATAATGATTGTGAAGGCTCGAAAACTGGTGAACATAAAAGGAATCAATCCCATCACAGTTTCTTACTTTGGAGAGGAGGCTATTTCCAATCAACGTATCATAAGCGGTGATAGCCCAGCGGGTCGGGACGAGCTTCCTGTCCTTTTTCCTCCCCATCACCCCGGCCGACAAAGCTTTCTGTACGAGAGAGGTGGCTAATCCTTCTGCATGGAGGTGGATTATGGCATCCCTCGCGGTGAGATCCGTGTCATAATAGACTTTTTCAAGGTCCTTGATCCACTTTGATGACCCTGTTTCAAAATGATCAAGATACCCGCTCGGACCGAAGGGAGTATGCTGCTCACCTGAAGAACCACCTCCAGGAGTGCCGGAAAAGACTGCCTCAGTCTCAAGCGACATGGATGAGAGCGCGATATCCCTCAACTGTTCGGCAAAAGGACTTGAAAGATCCCTGGTATCGCACAATCGCATTCCTCTGATGAGACTCATCCTGTATCTGATAATCTCATCCTGCGAGAGCCCACCAGGGATCCAGGATTCCGGGGTATCAACGATCCTGGTATCCCCCAACGCGGGAGTTATCATAGGACCTGCATATACCTTCGGGTAATTCCAGCTTCCAACAAAAACAGAGGGAGGTGAGGTGCCTTCCAGCGTCTTTCCTATCCTGACAGAAGGCATGGGATACACTTCAGTCAGTCTCTTGAGGTATGCACTTTTGGCTGAATGCATCTGTCAGGTACTAGGGAACAGTACGAAAAAAGGTGGCGGGTGCAGGGAGAAAGTGTCATTACCACTACGAGTAGCCAGGAGTAAAAAAAGGTCGCATTTTTTGCTGTAATAAGAATCTCTTTTATCCGTGGATCTTTCTGATTATGCTTCATATATGAATCCAGAAACATGCTTCTCCCGGTCATCAGATCGAACATGATGTGTCCCGGCCGCACTTCAGGGAAAAGCCATAAGTCTGCCTACAATATCACTCTGTAATGGATCTTTATCTCCTGCGGCATGGGAAAGCTGAAAAGACTGTTCCTGTTGGGGGCACTGATGAGGGGAGGTCGCTCACAGGACGAGGTAAATCAGAAATCCGGAGCATAGCAGAATGGATCCGGTCTCATGGTTGCATCTTTGATTATATCGCAACAAGCCCGCTTAGAAGGGCATATGAAACGGCCGCAATTGTTGCTGAAGTTTATCCGGATTCTCGGGGTCCTGTGGTATGGGAAGAACTGTCCCCAGGAATGGACTTTGATCGTCTGCTTAACCGCATTCGTGAACAGGGATCTTTGCCGTCGCTCCTTATTGTCGGGCATGAACCTTCACTGAGTGTCTGGATAAGCAGGATTATATCAGGGTCGGTTGATGCCCGCATTCTGGTAAAAAAAGGAGGCCTGGCAAAAATTGTGAATTTTACCCCTGATCAGGGGGGCTATGGTGATATGGTATGGTTACTCCCTCCCAGCCTGATGCAGAGAATAAATTGATCCCTTTGTGCCCCCTCATGAGGCATCCATTGTCTTCTGCCCGGGATACTCGGTCAGTTCAAACCGGCAGAGATTGCTCCCCATCGCATAACAGCGGGTCTCAATCGCTCGCATCCGCTGGGCATAATATGCCGAGAAAATGGAAGAGAGTACACCAGATTCGAACGCACATACCGGCGTCCCTTTGATTGGGAGATCAATGCACTCAAAGCAATCCCGAATATTCAGCGTCAGTGGATTCTTCCGTTCCAGCTCAATCTTTCCCAATCCATTATTCACCCAGTACTTTCCCATCCGGTGAACTATATCCTCGAGGGTACTACCCTCCACACATGGGTAGAGACTCTCTCCTGCTTTTAAGCCTGCACGATAGAGTATTGGATTAATGGTCATTCCCTGGTCCATAAGGTTCAGCCGGATTGTGGTGAGAATAAACCGGTAGAGCGTTGCGGGATTGCCGTTGCAGGGGAGCTCTTTTTTGATATATCGCTCGATATCAAAACGGCCACGCTCTTCTGAATCTACCCCCCCCAGAAAGAAGGAATGCAGATAAAAGATTTTTTTCCGGCCGTCTTCAGGATCGGGTTTTGCATCGATAATCCCTGCATCTGCAAGATCCTTGAGATGTATTGAGATGGTTGACTTTGCTCGCCCTGAATTCTGAACGAGTTTGTCAAATGCCATCTCCTGCTTGGAGAGCAGTTCCAGGATCTTCACTTTTACGGGACTTCCTACCGCACTGATTCCATTCGTCGTGGAATAGAGACCTACAGAGGGGAATTTTGCAGGGATAAGGAAGTCGTGATCCGTCATAACAGGCCTTTCTTATACATCATAAGGATCAAAAAGTATATATTAATTTAGTTCGTATAACACAAAATGTTCGTATAATGTAGAACGTGTGTTCAGAGAGCGGCGACCGGTTCGGTCCGAACGATTCCGCACGGTGCTGCACTCTGTATGCAGGATGTGAATACCCGATGACCAAGACAATCCCCGATGTGGTCTGTCCCTTCTGCGGGACGCTGTGTGACGATCTCGAGGTGGAGGTCTCCGATGACGGCAAGACAATCGTTGATGTATACAATGCGTGTGCGATAGGTGCAGAGAAGTTCATGCACGCCCAGTCCAAGGACCGGGTCAAGCGCCCGCGGATGCAGCAGCCGGACGGCAGTTACAAGGAAGTCACCTATGACGAGGCCGTGGAGTATACTGCCCAGATGTTTGCGAAAGCCAGAAAACCGCTGATGTATGGGTGGAGTTCGACCAGCTGCGAGGCGCAGAGTGTCGGGCATGAGATCGCCGAGAAAGCGGGGGCGATCGTGGATAACACCGCGACCGTCTGCCATGGCACGACGCTGATAGCCGTTCAGGACGTGGGGATACCGAGTTGCACGCTTGGGGAGATCAAGAACCGTGCGGACCGGATCCTGTTTTGGGGCTGCAACCCGACCCATGCGCATCCGCGTCACCAGTCGAGATACTCGATCTTCCCGCGAGGATTCTTCGTGAACAAAGGGCACAAGAACCGGAAAGTGATCGTAGTGGATCCGCGGGTCACGGATACCGCCAAGATGGCGGACATCCACTTCCAGATCGAGCAGGGGCGGGACTATGAACTGCTGAGTGCACTCCGTGTTGCGGTCCGGAACGAACCGCTGCCTGACACGGTTGCCGGCATCCCGAAAGAGAAGATCTACGAGGCTGCGGAGTTGCTGAAGAGCGGCCGGTTCGGGATCATCT
>WBZO01000961.1_pt2 | contig 50449 bp, 41 predicted proteins | sample 5204261 | NCBI WGS metagenome assembly WBZO01 (sample SAMN12412400, study PRJNA552823) | activated sludge metagenome | isolation source: activated sludge from anammox sidestream of wastewater treatment plant... | place: USA: North Carolina | collected 2017-09
AGACGGCGATCACCGAGAAGTTCCCCGGCACCATCTTCTGCCCGGTCGAGACGAGCGGCGACGGTCGCGTGAACTTCTACTCGCGCGTCCAAATGTACCTCTTCAAGGCGAAGCAGGCCGCGCTCGCCGAGTACGAACGTGCGCTCGAGGAGAACGGCGTCACGCGCGAAGAGGTGCAGGCCGTCCTCGAGGCGATGCCCCGCTTCCGCAGCCCGTTCTACAAGGCAGCCCATGTCTACGCCGGCAACAGCGCGGACATCGTGGCGGCTGTCGCGCCGTACATCACGAAGACCCGCGCCGAGCGCTGGAAGGAGCGCGCGGTGAAGTTCGTGAAGGGCACGAAGGACGCGGCGCAGAAGACCCCGCACGTGTTCCTCACGGCCGTTTCGGCGGTGAAGGAAGCGCCGAAGGTCGCCGCGCGCGTGAAGGAAGACATCACGCTCATCCGCGAGCTCCGCGCCGAGAAGAAGCGCGCCGCCAAGCGCAGCGAGCAGACGCTTGACGCCGCCGCGGAGGAGTGAGCGGGCGCGCCACTTGCGCCGGCGAAAGTGATTTATCCCTATGGGGACAGTTCACTTGCGCCGGCGAAAGTAAATCATCTCCGTCGGGATGAATCACTTGCGCCAGCGAAAGTACGGGTTCAGCGGCGACCGTTGATCACGCGTCAGGGGTGCAGCCGAACCGTCACCACGCCGCCGACGTCGTAGTTGCAGGCCTTGCCCGCGGCGACGAGCGCGCGCGCCCACGCATGCTTGAACCCGCCCTGGCAGATGACGCGGCCGCTCTCGTCGCGCCACTGCCCGTCGCAGGCCTCGGTGCGGCCGTCTTCGCCCGTCCGCGTGCCGCCGAGATCGCGCAGGCCGTCCTCCGGCGCTCCTCCGCCCTCGAAGTCGTAGACGTCGCGGATCTCGACGTCGACCTCGTAGCCGGTGAGCGGGACGCTCCCGTCCGCGCGCGGCTCGCCGAGCGTCGCGTGGATGCGCTTCACGCGCGCGCTGAACTTACCGAGCGCGTACCAGAGATCGTCGCCCTGCGCGGCCGAGCCCTCGATCTTCCCATACGACGCGAGCAGGTACCACTTGTCGAGGCCCTGCTGCGCGAGCCACGCGCCGTCGACATCGAAGGTGTCGTCCTCCGTCAACCCGGCGCTCTTCGCCCACGGCACGAGCGTGCCCTCGAGGTACGGGACCCAGTCCTTCTGGACGAACGCGTCGATCCGCGGAGCGAGGACCGGCTCGCGCGAAAGGTCCTTCGTCGTCGGGCGCGCGTCGCCGTTCGGCGCCTTCCCGGTGCTGCTGTAGCGGCAGTGGAGGAAGTCCTGCAGGTTCGAGCTCGCGAGGCGCATGCCCTTCAGCTTCCCCCCGGTCGCGAGCACCCAGTAGGCGTTCCACACGCAGCTCATGTCGCCGCGCTGGTAACAGCCGTCCGCGATGCTCGCGAGCGTGTCGAGCCCGAGCTCGTCCTCGGTCTGCTGCGTCAGCTCTTCCTCCTCCGGCGCGCAGCCGGCGAGGGCGGCGGTGGCGAGGAGCGCGGTGACGGCGAGGCGTAGCGTGCGCATCACGGCACCGGCGGCTGGTTGTAGGCGCCGCGGGGAACGTCGGCATACCAGCACTTCGCCTTCTGCTCCTCGGTCGGGTTCGACGTGTTGCAGTACTCGAGGAACTTCACTGCGCGGGCGAAGTCGGAGGCCGCGAATCCGGCCTTGTCGTGGATGTTGCGCGCCTCGAGATCGCCCTTGGGCGGCATGTAGTAGGCGAGATCGAAGTCGTTCTTCCCTTTGTCGGTGAGGCGGCTGCGGTAGTCCTCGCCGGCGCCCGTCGTCCACTTGGTGAAGTTGCCCGCCTCGCTGCCGACGGTGAGGCGGTGGCAGCCGGTGCACGCCTCGACCTCGGGCGCGGTGATCTGCTTCGGGATGGTGTGGCCCTGCGGCCCGCCGTTGACGATGTTGTACGGCGCGTCGGGGCGGCTGATGGGGAAGTCGGGCAGCTCGTCGAGCTTCGGCACGATCGGCTTGCCGCTGGCGCGCTTCGCGCCGTCGATCCACGGCGAGTGCACGAAGGGATCGGCGCCGTGGCAGGACTCGGAGCAGTAGGCCTGGTGCCCTGCGCTCCAGAGGTTCGTCGACTTCTCGCGGTCGCCCGGGTGGGGCACGTGCGCGCCGTCGCGCGCCGCGTTGATCGAGTTCTGGAAGAAGCACGTACGGCCGGACTTCGGGTTGTGCCCGATCATCGCGATGTCGTTGAAGACCTTGCTCTTGGTCATGCCCGGCTTCGCGGTCGGATCCTCGAGCGAGCCGTTCGAGATCTTGCGGCAGAGCAGCACCCAGTGCGTGCCCTCGGCGTTCTTCGCCGTCACGACCATCGGACCGGGCTGCACGCCGCCCGTGTCGAGGAACATGCCGTGGTCCGCCTTGTCCATGCACGCGTACTCGTGATCGTCGAGCCCGAGGTCACGACCGGTGCAGTCCTTCTTCTCCACGCCGTCGACGTGCACCGGGATCATCGCGCCCTCGACGCCCGCGACGGCGTGCCGGCCCTGACCTGCCTCGCCGTTGGCGACGAGGTCGCGGCAGTCGAAGGTCTCGTACTTGCCGTCGGCCATCTTCGGGAAGAAGGGGATCTCGCCGAGCTCCTGCACGCAGAGCTCCGCGTACTCCTGCTGGCTGTAGCGGCGCGTGCCCTCCTCGAGGTGCGCGGCGCCGCCGCCGCCCGCATCGCCCGCGAGCGGATGGACGCTCGCTCCGCCCAGGCTGCCGCGACGATGGTCCTTGCGTGCGAGGTCCCACGCGTACGCGAGGTTCGTCTGGACGACGGCCTTCGGTCGTCCGCTCGCGTCGAGCACGCAGCCCTCGACGATGGGATCGACACCGAGCGTGCGCTCGGCGTCCGAGAGCTCCGGCATCCCGCTCTCGCCTCGCGCGCGCGCCTCGGCGTAGCGGCGGTCGTAGACGTCGACGAGCGACCGGATGTCCTCGCTCACGACCGGGCCCTCGTACCGGGCGTCGCCCATCGCGCCGGACGTCCTCCTCTTCTTGGAGAAGTCGGGGAACGACGCGCAGCTCGCGACGATCTCCTTCTCCGTGTCGCGATCGGACAGGCCCTTCTCGATCTTGCCGCGCCGGACGTTGAGGCGGAGCGTGTAGCCGTCGGGGAGCGCGACGGGCAGCGTCGCCTCGATCTCGTTCGACGTCTCGTTGAAGAGGAGCCGGAGACCGAACGCGTTGTCCTCGCCGTACGCGCTCTCCGCCGAGCCGTCGTCGCGCTCTTCCGAGGGAGCGGCGCAGTTCACGAGGGGCGCGATCGTGGCAGCCGCGAGCGCGAAACCGAGCAGGGCCGAGAGCGTCTTCCGCGAGACCATGGTGCGAGATGTAGGAGCACTGCGCGTGCCAGGGCGGGGGACCCGCGATCAGCGCGAAAAATGCGGGGATCGAGGAGGCCCGCGCGCGATCCGCGGTTGAAAAATCGTGCCCTCGACGGATCCCGGGATGGGCACGGATCGCGGGCGAGCCTGCCCTCCGAGGCGGCCATTTCCCCGCATTTTCCCAGCGGATCGCCGTCAACGCACAATGTAGGCGGCTCGGCACGGGCGCTGCACTGCACCCCGGCATGCGCCCTCGCACGATCGTCCTCGCGCTGGTCCTCGCGTCCGTCGCCTCCGCCTGCTCGCTCGTCGAAGGAGACGACGCGTCCACCTCGAGCGACGCGTACACCGCCCCGCGCGAGCTCGACGACGATCTCCTCGCGCGCGGATCGCTCTACGTGCTCGGCGCGTCTCCGCGGAGGACGGGCAACTCGACGCGGCCGTGGCTCTCCGATCAAGAGAAGGAGAAGCTCGGCGTCGCCGAGGGGAGCTGCTCGCACTGCCACGACATCAACGCGACGACGCTGACATCGTGGGCGAAGAGCTACGGCAAGGCGCTCGATGCGCTCGCCGCGGGCGACACGTCGAAGCTCCTGCGCGATCCGTCGAACCCCGAATCGGGCTACGCGCCGTCGAAGGCGGGCCTCCTCGCGGTGGGCGCGCACCTGAACGCGCCGCCGAGCCCGCAGGGACGCGCGGTGCAGCCGCACATCACCGAGCAGGCGGGGCTCGTCGAGCGCGCGTTCGAAGGCAAGCCCGAGGAGCTCGAGCGGTTCCGGACCGATCTGAAGATGCCGATCGAGGGCCACTACGGCCGCCTCATGTGGGGCGCGTACGAGATGCTCGCCGAGTGGGCGCAGCGCGGTCAGTGCCGCGGCGGCGCGTGCGTCCTGCCGAAGGCGACGGAGCTCCTGCCCGAGGCCGATCGGCCGACGAGCTGCACCGACGACGTGAGCCGCCTTCGCGCGCACCTCGACGCGCTCCGCGGGAGCAACCCGCCGTACCGGACGTGGGACAAGATCAACAAGGAGAACCGCGCGCTCATGTTCGGGTGCGGGCCGGACGCGGGCAGCGACGCGTCGAAGTGCCTCTCGAGCTATCCGTCGGCGCCCGAGTGGGTCGATCCGCAGGCCGCCGGGTCGACCGTCCGCCGCATGCGCGAGCTCGACATCGCGACGTTCTTCTGGATGCGCACGTCCGCCGACGGACGCTTCGTCGCCAACGGCGGGAGCGGGCAGAACGCTCACATCACCGATCTCCAGACCGGCAAGAACATGGTCGCGAAGGCGTCCTACGACCCGGACTTCTCGCCGAGCGCGTCGGTCTCCGACAGCTGGTTCATGTTCCAGGGGACCGCGGCGGGCGGCGGCCGGCGCTGCCCGCTCACGCTCCTCTCGCGCAACCCCGACACGATCCAGTTCAACGAGCCCGGCTGCGTGCAGCTCGAGGGCGTGAGCCTGTACCAGACCGTCGGACAGACCGTGGGCGACAACTCGCTCTCCGACTTCTTCATCGTGAACAGCAAGTTCGCGAGCGACAACCCGGGCCTCACGGTCGAGGACCAGGACCTGAAGCTCACCGCGGGGCGCGAGGCGGCCGTGAAGATCGTCGTCGGCGTCTCGAACGGGACCGACGGCTACGACTTCCTCCCGCCGCGCGAGTTCTCGACCCCGTACGAGGGCGACACCATGATGGCGCGCTCGGGGCATTTGATCGGGAGCCGCCTGGCGACCGACGGCGGCGCGGAGGGCTACGTCGTTCGCAAGCTCGACTACAAGAAGGTCGGCGACGGCTACTCGATCACGAAGCCCGAGCAGCTCGGCACCATCTGCATGCCGGGCAACAAGGCGAACTTCTCCTTCGACGAGCGCTTCCTCGCGACCCACCACTACCTGACGGACGCGGAGCGCCGCGCCTCGAGCTTCCCCGCGGGCAAGGGCGCGTCGGACATCTACGTCGCCGACCTGATGACCGGGAAGAAGATCAAGGTCACGAAGATGAAGCCCGATCAGTTCGCGCTCTACCCGCACTTCCGCTCGGACGGCTGGCTCTACTTCCTCGTCCGCGACAAGAACGGCAAGGAGTACATCGCGGCGTCCGACATCGCGATCCAGATCGCGAAGGACGCCTCGGCGCCCCCCGCGCCTCCTCCTCCTCCGGGCGGCGGCGGCGGAAACTACTGAGAGCGAGGGGAGCGGATCATGGAACGCTTCAGGGCTGCGCTGCTGCTCCTCGGGACCGTGATCGCCGCCGGCGCGGTCGCATGCGGGACCGCCTCCGAAGAGGCCGCCTCGAGCGACGACGCGCTCCGTCCGGTCGAGCGCAAGCTCGTCGGAGCGCCGGTGCCCTACGACGCCGATCGCAGCCTCGCCGCGCAGAAGGACCTGCTCGCGCGCAGCATGAAGGCGCGCCGCGAGGTCGCGTGGAAGGCCGTCGCGCGCGCGATCAGGCCCGTCGAGATCGCCGACCCCGCGCTCCGCGTCCGCAAGAAGGCGACCGTCCCGGCGTTCCGCACCTGGTACCAGAAGGACGACATCGAGCGCGTCTTCTCGCGCCTCTACGAGAAGCACGGCGGGGACGTCGGTGCGATCGACGAGGCGCTCGCGTGGAACGATCGCGAGCCGTGGGCGCTCGTGAAGTTCTGGGATCGGCGCTCGCTCGTCGACGATCAGCGCGCCGTCGACGGTCTCGGCGGGAACGCGCGCGTCTCGTACAGCCCGGGCTTCGTCCGCCACATCCTGCGCGGGCACGAGACGGCCATCGCGAGCCTCGATGCGCTCGACGAGAAGGCGAGCCTCCCCCGGAGCGAGGCGAACCATGCGCCCGATCTCGACTCCGAGTTCCCGGTCGACGCGGCCGTCGTGAAGACGACGTGGCACCGCGCCGAGCTCGACAAGTCGATGCCGGTCTACGACACGAGCGCGGCGACGCTCGCGAAGAAGCGCGACGGCTCGAGCGACGAGGGCGGCTGGGGCAAGGGCGTCCGCACCGGAAGCCCGGGCGAAGGCGCGATCTACACGGTGAAGCTCGAGAGCGGAGACGCCTATCGCCTCGCGGGGCTCCACCTCGCGACGAAGGAGCTGCGCGAGTGGCTCTGGATCACGCTGTTCTGGTCGGACGATCCCTCGTCGGACTTCGGCGCGGATCGTCCCGCCGAGATCGGCGGCGTCTGGGCGAACTACAAGATGTGCGTCACCGTCGCGAAGGAGGAGAACGATCCGGATCCGCGCGGGGGCTACCCGAAGACGGGGCCGCTGGCGTCGCTCGGCGACGCGATCGAGGCGATGCACGAGGGCAAGGGCGGTCCGACCTGGTGCAGCAACCCGTACATCGAGCGCGGCGCGAAGAACGCGCAGACGAACTGCATCGGATGCCACCAGCACGCCGGCGTGCCCGGCCTCTCGAGCGAGGCGATCCTCGCGGACGAGACCAGGTTCCCGAAGGCGGGACGCACGAAGGTCCGCGACACGTTCCCCTCGGACTACACCTGGGCCTACGACTTCCCGCCCGAGCAGCTGGCGCCGATGATGAAGGTGGTCGCCGACTACTACGGGAGCGGCACACGCTGAAGCGTGGGACGTCAGGGCAGGTTGCCGTCCGACGTGATCTCCTTCGACATCGGACGCCGGAAGCTGAAGTCGGCGTCTGCGACGTAGCCCTTGTTCGGACCGGGGTAGCCGAGGTGCGAGGCCGCGCCCTCGCTGGAGAGGTACGCGAGCTTCGCGAGCTGCACCGCGAACTGGAGCGGTCCGGCGTCCTTCAGGAGCTTCTCCACGACGCGATCGCGCTCCTCGACGGTGAGGTCCACGAAGTCCCGCCCCTCCATGTCGACGCGCGACTGGGCGTTCAGCAGGACGACGAGGACGCCGACGTACTGGGCCGCTGGCAGCTCCGGATCGAAGAAGAGCGCCGCGGCCCCGACGTCGAGCGCGCCGGGCGCGCCGGTCGGATCGCGATGGCTGCCGGGCACGATCGTGTCGACGAAGGCGGCGACCGCGCGGCCCGTTGGGGTGTCCGGCGCACCGCCGAGCGACGGCAGGCTCGTCGTGTCCGGCTTCGGGGCAGGGGCCTCCTCCGCGGGGAGGTCCTCGCTGCATGCCACTGTGCCGAAGGCGACCGCGGCGATCGCCGCGACGCGGAGAAACTCACGACGATGGAGGCTCGCGGTGGCTAGGGGGAGAGATCGCTTCATGGTGGTCAGCCCTTCGCGATGATGCGCTCGGCGGTGCGCTCGGCGACGGCCGAGATGTTGAGCGCGGGGTTGACGCCGAGTGCGAACGGGATCGCGCTCGCGTCGCAGATCCAGAGGTTCTCGTGGCCGAACACCTGCCCGTCGGGATCGACGACGCCGTCCTCGATGCGCTCGGCCATGCGGCACGACGAGAGGAGATGCGCGGACGTCGTGCCCGCGAGCTTTCGCGCGACCGCGGGCACGAGGACGACGCCGGTCTTCTTGCTCACGTCGGCCATGATCGCCTCGAGGCGATCGAGATAGGCGTCGTAGGCGGTCCGATCGCGATCGACCACGTCCGCGTTGCCCTGATCGTCGATGGTGATGGCGCGGTGGCCTTCGGCGAGGCCCAGCGCGGAGAAGCCGATGAGGCGATGCGGGTACACCGCTTCCATGAAGCGCTTGTACTCGAGGCCCCATGCGCGCTTCGGCAGGAGCGGGTGGCCGCCGGGCGCCTCGAAGTCGGCGGCGAAGACCGAAGGCTCGAACCCTCCGCCGGGATGAAGCGTGAAGCCCTCCGACTCGAACCAGTGGAAGGACATGATCGCGGCGTTGTCCGCGCCCTTGTATGCGAAGTAGGTCGAGAGATCGTCGAACTCCGGGGGCAAGAAGCCGATGAGCGCGTGCTCGCCGTTGTTGTTGAAGTGCTCGCCGACGTGCGCCGACAGCCGCGTGAGCTTGGCCTTCGACCGCAAGAGGAGCGCCGGCGTGTGGATGCCGCCGCCGCCGACGATCACGCGCTGCGCCCAGAGCTCCGTGGGCGTTCCGTCCTTCAGGTAGCGGACGACGTAGCCGGTGCCGTCGGGCTCGATCGTCCGCACGTCGCACCCGGCCTGGAAGACCGCTCCCTTCGACTCGGCCAGAGGGATGTACGTGTGCAGGAGCGTCATCTTCTTGTCGAAGGTGCAGCCCTGCGTGCAGAAGCCACAGTGGACGCAGTCGGTGTAGTTGAGGCGCGCGCGCTCGGCGCTCGCGCCCATCGTGTCGAGCATCTTCGCGAAGAGGCCGCCGCACTTCGAGACCTCGTTCCACGCGAACTGCCGCACCTTCAGCATCGCCTCGACCCGGTCGTAGTACGGGTCGAGCGCCGCGCGCGTGTACTGGGCGGGCCAGTAGCGGCGTCCGCTCGCGTCGCGTGCCTCGAAGCTCTTCTGCGGCATGCGGAAGTGCGCTCCGTCCATCGGGATGGACGCTCCGCCGACGGTCTTGCCCGTGCGGAAGGCGACGTTCGAGCGAGCGATCACCAGGTCGATGACCCTGGCGATGTTCTTCGGATCGTCGGACTGGCGGAGGTCCTTGGCCTCGAAGCGCTGGCCGCGCTCGAGGACGACCACCTTCATCCCCGCCTCGGCCAGGCGAGCGGCGGGGATGCTCCCGCCGTAACCCGATCCGATGCACGCGACGTCGACGCGATCCATCGACGCGCGGTCTATCAGACCGATCAGCGCTTGAACATCCCGATGAGCTTGCCGAACAGGTTGCCGAGCCGCGACTCCGGCAGCTTCCACGCGGGCTGCGCGGGGAGCGCCGCGCGCCTCGCCCCGAGCTCGGCGAGGATTTCGTCGAGCGGTCGGCTCCGGTCGAGCCTCACGGCGAGCGCGCGTCCGGTCTTCGCGTTGCGCGCGTCGACCGCCATCACGCAGTGCTCGTCGAACGACAGGCGCAGCGTCACGCGCCCGCCGTCCCGCAGCGCGCCGTCGGTCACCTGCGCGGAGCAGAGGTACTCGAGCTCGCGGAGGTCGGCCGCGTCGCCCTGGAACAGCGGCAGGCTGATCTCGCCGAGGAGGTTCGCGTCGAGCGTGATCTCGCGCTGCGCGGGCAGGCGCGCGTTGCGCGAGACGAGCGGCACGAACCCTCCGCCGGTCGCGCCGTGGCCGACGCTCATCGGCAGCACGTCGACGAGGCTCGGGGCCGACGACGAGCCGATCTCGTCGGCGAGGAGCCCCGCGCCGAGCGCGACCGCCTCGTCCGGGTTGAGCCGCTTGCTCGGCCGCCGTCCGAACAGCTCGGCGACGGCCCGCTGCACCGCCGGGATGCGCGTCGTGCCGCCGACCAGCACGACATCGTCGATGTCCTTCGGCTGGAGGCCGCGCCCGCGGAGGACGTTCCTCGCGATCTCCACAGTCCTCTCGATGAGCGGACGCGCGAGCTCGTCGAGCTGCGCCCGCGTGATCTCGACGCGGAGGTCGCGCTTCGGCTCGCGGGTGATCTCCGGGATCTCCACGAGGTACTCGGTCTGGACCGAGAGGGCGCGCTTCGCGAGCTCCGCGGCCTCGCGAAGGCGCGCGAGCTGCTGTGACGTGGGCTCGAACGTCGGCCCGATCTGCTTCTGCAGCTCGCCGATGAGCTGCGAGGCGAGCAGGTCGTCGATGTCGGAGCCGCCGACGAAGTTGTCGCCGCCGGTCGCGAGGACCTCGAAGCGGCGATCGTCGATGTCGACGACCGAGAAGTCGAACGTGCCGCCGCCGAAGTCCCATACGGCGACGCGCGCGCGCTGACCGAGCTTGTGCCCGTAGGCGACGGCCGCGGCGGTGGGCTCGTTCACGATGCGCAGGACGACGAGCTTCGCCTCGGCCGCCGCGCGCCGCACCGCCTCGCGCTGCACCTCCGAGAAGTACGCAGGCACGGTGATCACCACCGCCTCGACCGGCTTCTCGAGGTGGGCCTCCGCCGTCTTCTTGACCTCGTCGAGGATGTGGGCCGCGACGGCGTCCATGCTCACGACGCGATCGTCGAGACGCACGCCGAACCGCTGGCCGTCCGCCTCCGCGAGCGGGTAGGCGAAGTGCCGCTGCATCTCGCGCGCGACGGACTCCTGGTACGTGCGGCCGACGAGGCGCTTGCTGCCGTAGACCGTACGGAGGGGCTGCAGGATCTGACGATCGGCCGCGCGCTGCCCGACGTGGTACGTGCCGTCGGGATCGAACGTGATCATCGACGGGATGGTGTTCGTCCCGGTGCGTCCGGGGATGATCTTCGCCTTGCCGCCCTGGACGTAGGAGACGCACGTGTTCGTCGTTCCGAGGTCGATGCCGATCACGACGGCCGGCCGCTGCACGCGGAGAGGCTCGATCTCCGGCGCGATCTCCTCCTCCTCCTCTTCGCGGCGCGGATCGACCGGCATCGGCGGCGGACCGCCGACCTTTCCAGGCAGCGCCGGGGGCCGTCGTGCCGCGGCGGTCGTCGCGCTCAGCTCGGCGACCAGCGGCGCGTCGATCCCGAGCGCGAGGAACGCGATGCCCATGCCCCGTACGGGATCGACGCGGGCGACGCGCGCGAGGCCGGTCGCGATGTTCTCGCCGTCGTCATCGAGGAGATCGAAGCGGATCTCCTCTCCGATCTTGGGGACGGCTTCGGTCGCGACGAGGGCTCCAGACAGGCTCACGTCGCGCAGGCGATCGAGCTGCAGATCGTGGGTCCCGATGACCGACCAGAGGATGCGTACCGTGGAGCGGCGACGCGGGTGGATGCGACGTTCGGTCGAGTCCGACACGGCTCGCCATCCTACGCGGCACGCGGACCGGGCGCGAGGCCTTGCGCAGTCGTGACGCGTGTTTGCGCGCGTCATTCGCGTCTCTCCCATGGATGAGCCTTGCGCGAATCCGTCAGGGGGGTAGCGTCCGCCGGCCATGCGCCGCCCCCTGCTCCGCGCCTCCTTTCCGCTCCTCGTGCTGGGCCTCGGCCTCGTCGTCGCCTGCTCGTCGTCGAGCAGCCGCGGGGGCTTCCAGGAGGGCGCGAGCGGGGACGACAACGACGCGGGCAGCTCGCCGCCGGCCCTCGGCGGGGACGCCGCGGCGAACCTCACGGTGGCCGTGAAGGTGAAGGGGAAGGTCTACGCCCCGAACGGAACGTTGCCCATGTCGAACGCGCTCGTCTATCTCGCGTCGGAGAAGCCGGGCGCGATCCCGGACGGCGCGTACTGCGACGAGTGCGTGAAGCTCCCGGAGGGGACGTTCGCGGTGTCCGCCGCCGACGGCACGTTCGAGATCGCGACGCAGCTGCCGAAGGGAAAGGTCTACGTCGTCGTGCAGAAGGGGCAGTTCCGCCGCGTGCGCGAGCTGACGATCGAGGACGCGGGCGACATCGACGTGGACAAGGCGGACACGACGCTGCCCGGCCGCTCGGATCCCTCGAAGGACGACGACGCGCCGAAGATGGTGGTCCTCAAGGACGACACCGACTTCGACCCGATCGACGAGTCGCTCTCGAAGCTCGGCATCACCCAGTTCGACGTGAAGCAGGATCGCTCGCTGCTCGAGGACGAGGCGGCGCTGATGAAGTACCACATCGTCTTCATCCCGTGCGGGAGCGAGGACGATCCGAAGGTGACGTCCGGCACGGCGAAGGCGAACCTGCAGAAGTTCGTCGAGGCGGGCGGCAAGCTCTACGTGACCGACTGGTCCTACGAGTTCGTGCGCCAGCCGTTCCCCGGCTATCTCGGCTGGGAGGGGGAGACGGCGACCATCGGCAGCGCCGCGACCGGCAACGAGTGGGACGCGCCGGCGACCGCCGTCGATCAGGGCCTGCAGGACTGGCTCGCGGCCACCGGCGACGCGACGTTCACGGTCGAGGGCAACTGGACGACCATCACCAGTGTGAACACGGTGCCGGGCAAGGACGAGAAGGGCGCCGACGTCGACGTCACGCCGAAGGTCTGGGTCACCGCGCAGAAGGGCGGCGCCACCCGCCCGACGACGGTGAGCTTCGCCGATCAGTGCGGCCGCGTCCTCTTCAGCACGTACCACACCGAGGGCGCGCTCGGCGGTATCGGCGGCGGCGGCTCCGGGCTGACCGCGCAGGAGAAGGCGCTCCTCTACGTGCTGCTCGAAGTCGGCGTCTGCGTCGGCGACGGCCCCGGCGTGAACTGAGCCGCTCACGGCTCGAACGAGAACGCGAACGGTACGCGGACGCGTGACGTGCCTCCGCCACGGGGCGGCGCGAACGTCGCCCGCGCGATCCGGCGCTCGATGCACCTTGTCGCCGCCACGGATGCGCGCGCGCCGGGCGCCGTGGTCACGTCGCGAACGGACCCGTCCGGACCGACGAGCACGTCGACGACCACGTGAGCGGTCGCGTCCGGAAGGAGGACCGGCGCGCGGGTGAAGCACGCCAGCAGATCGGCGTGCATCGCGCGGAAGACCTCCGCGGCGTCGCGCTCGGCCCGCGCGTGGTGATCGACGGACGGCGGGCGCTCGGCGGCGACGCGTGGGAACGGCGGCGGGCCGACCTGGATCGGGCGTGGGGCTCGTGCCGGTGCGGTGCATGCGGAGAGCCACGCCGAGAGCGGACCGAGGAGCAGGTACGGGAAGAGCTTCATGGCGACCTCGCGCCGGCCATGAGCAGATCGCGTGCCGCGATCGCGATCGAGCGATCTCGCGTGGATGCGCCGCGTGACCATATGGCCCGGCCAGATTCCGGGTGGCCCGTGCCGGTGCGGCCTCCGATGTCCGAAATTGAAATGGTGGACGCTCCGCGGAGCCCAAGAATGTCCACGTGGAGGGTTCTGGGATGAAGACAGCGTGGTGGCTCCCCGTGGCCGCGAGCCTTGCATTGTTCGCCTGCAGCGGCGGCGGCTCGTCCAGCAAGCCTGCCGATCCGGCGGCGGGCGGCGATCCCGCAGCCGACGGCGGCGGTGTCACCGGTCTGGGTGACGGCGGCGCGGCCGAGAACGCGAGCGTGATCACGGTGCAGGAGCTCGGCTTCTCGTCGCCGCGCGTCGCGGTGTCGAGCGACGGCACCGTCCGCGTGGTCTACACGGCGGGGGCCGCTCCTCAGCGCCTCTACTACGCCGAGTGCAAGGACGACTGCGGAGCCGAGGCGGGATGGACGCACATGCCGCTCGACGAGGCCGGATTCATCACCTATCCGCGCATCGCGGTCGGCGCCGACGGCACCACGCATCTCGTCTACGAGCGATCCGAGAACGGAGACCGGACGTTCTACGCGCGCTGCGCAAGCGCCTGCACGCAGACGGCGAGCTGGAAGGCGGTCGACCTGACCGAGACCGTCGGCAACACGCGCACCGCGTACCGGAGCGCGCCGATCGCGGTGGGCTCGGACGGTCGGGTGTCCTTCCTGACGCAGGATCTGAGCGTCAACGGCCGCGTCGTCGTGGCGAGCTGCAAGACGGGATGCGAGCAGGCTGCGTCGTGGAGCGCAGGCATCGTTCGCAACGGGGGCAACCGCTTCGCGATGGCGGCGCACGGCACCACGCTCCACCAGATCTTCAACGACGAGGCGAATGCGCTGCGCTATCGGCGCTGCGACGCGAACTGCACCGTCGCCGAGAGCTGGAAGGAGTCGCAGCCGCTCTTCCCGCACGACGGGAACCCGCCCACGGCGATCGCGGTCACGGATTCCGGCGTGGTCCACGTGGCGTACAACCAGGGCGCGCCGGCCTCGGGCGATCCGAACGCGGCGCCCACCAACACCAGGCTCATCGTCCAGCGTTGCGACGGAGATTGCCTCGCGCCCTCGGCGTGGAGCGGCGTGGCCCTCGGCGAGCCGCGCGACGGCGAGGAGGGCCTCTCGTTGCTGTCGGCCGGCGAGGCCGTCGTCGTCGCGTCGACGAGCACGCTGAACGTCACGACGTACGTCTGCGCGGGAGACTGCGCGAACGACCAGTCGTGGGGCAGCGCCGTGATCGACGACTCGCAGACGATCGCCGGCGAATTCGATCCGTACGTGGCGGCTGCCACGGGCTGCACCAGCGGCACCCGCCCCCAGTTCGCCGCCTGGTATCCGAAGGACGGTGTCGTCGCGGTCACGCCGGCGGGCAGCGCCGTCTTCGTCCACGCCAGCTACCTGCTACGCCAGTGCCCCGGCGCGACGAGCTCGACCCGCTTGCCGGGCTTCGGCCGCATCGTCTACGTGCCCTGACGAGGGTCAGCCGGCGCTCTTCGCGCAGCGGAACCCGGCTTCGGCCACGCGGTAGTGCGGGTCGAAGCCGATGCGCGCGAAGGTGCGGAGCGCGCGGGCGTCGTACATGAACGAGCCGCCGCGCATGACGTAGCGCGCGCGCTTGTCGCCGAGGCGGGCGGTGCTCTTCGGGTTGAACGGCGGCCCGTTCTCGTAGAACGCCTCGTCGTCGACGTCGTCGCACCACTCCCAGACGTTGCCCGCCATGTCGAGGACGCCGTACGGCGACGCGCCCTCGGGGAACGTACCGACCGGGCTCGTGCCGTCATGCGCCCGTCCGAAGCTCGCGTGGCCCGCGGTGGGCTCGCTGCGCCCCCACGGGTACTTGCGCCCGTCCGTGCCGCGCGCGGCCTTCTCCCACTCGGCCTCGGTGGGGAGCCGGCGGCCGGCCCATGCTGCATAGGCACGCGCGTCGAACCACGACACGAACGTGACCGGGTGCTTCTCGAGACCGCGCGGGAAGCGTCCCTTGCGCCAGGTCTGGAGGAAGCGCCCGTCGTCGTCGTCGTCCGGCGTGTAGCCCGTCGCGTCGAGGAAGACCTTGAACTGCTCGTTCGTGACGGGAGTGAGGTCGATGTAATATGCATCGAGATGGACCTCGCGCCGCCCCGGGCCCATCTGGAACGGGCCGGGCGGCACGAGCACCATCCGGTGGCCGTTGGTCTCCCGGAGCGTGGCGGGCAGCGCCGCCCACGACGCACGCATCGAGACGCTGATGCGCGCGTCTTCCTCGATCGCCCCGAGCAGCCGATCGCGGAAGCCCGCGCAGGTTCCGGGCCGCTCCGCCGGGTCCTTCGCGAGCGCGTCGAGGATCAGGTCCTCGAGCGCCGGCGGGATGTCGGGGCGGATCTGCGACGGCGGCCGCGGTTTCTCGCCGACGTGCGCCATCATCACGCTGAAGTGCGAGCCGTCGAACGGCGGCACGCCGGTGACGAGCTCGTAGAGGGTCACGCCGAGCGAGTAGATGTCCGAGCGGTGATCGGCGAGGCTCGGCGTCTTCACCTGCTCGGGCGACATGTACCGGCACGTGCCGAGCAGCGCGCCGCTGACGGTGTACGTCGTGCCCTCGAGGACTTTCGCGATGCCGAAGTCGGCGATCTTCGGGCGGAGCACGCCGCCGTCGGTGCGGAGGAGGATGTTGTCGGGCTTGAGATCCCGGTGGATGACGCCGTGGCGATGCGCGTCGTCCATCGCCTCGAGGACGTCCGCCATGATCGAGCGGATCTCCGATAGCGGCATCCGTCCTCGCCACTTCGCGAGGTGGCCGGCGAGGTTCTGGCCCTCGACGAGCTCCATCACGATCGCGAGGATGTGGCTCTGCTCGACGAAGTCGTGGACCGCGACGGCGCCCGGATGGCTCCACACGCGCAGCACCCGCGCCTCGCGGGCGAAGCGCCGGCGCACCTCGGGATCGCCGGCGAGGTTCGTGTGCAGGCACTTCAGCGCGACGGCGCGCCTCGCGGCCGTGTCCTCCGCGCGATAGACGACGCCCATGCCGCCCTCGCCGAGCACGCCCTCGACGCGGTACGGCCCGAGCATCGTGCCCTCGGGCAGGCGCATCGGCGGGAGCGGCGCCGAGACCGGGCGCGGGGCCTCGGTCGCGGCGAGCATGGTGTCCGATCGATCGACGATCGCGCCGCACCGGTGACAGAAGCGCGCGTCGGCCGCGAGCTCCACGTCACACGAAGGGCAGCGACGCGCGGGCGCCATCGCCGCCATGGTAGCGCATCGCGCCTTCGCTCACGCCAGGAGCGTCGTGTGCGGATTCGTCCCGAACGGGTTGGTATCGAGCCGCGCGGCCGCGCCCATCAGCTGCCAGAAGCCGTCGATCGACGGCGTGCTCGCGCTCAGACCCACCTGCGCGTTGGTGCGGCCGGTCGTGCCGTTCTTGAAGCGCTTGCCGATGACGACGGCGGCGAGGTTCGCCTGGTGATCCGAGCCGGGCAGGCTGCGATGGAAGTCGCCGAGGAGCGCGACCATGACGTTGCGCTCGTTCGTCGTGCCCTCGACGGCGCGCGTCAGGAACGTGCGCAGCGGTCCGGCGATGCGCTGGGTGAACGCGTTGCGGACGGTGTTGCCGTTGGTGTCGCCGTGCGTGTCCCACCCGCCGTCCTCGGCGATGACGAAGTTCGCCCCGGCGCGGACCATGAGCTCCGCCGCGGCCATCTTCGACGCGAAGTTGCGTACGCCCGTTCCACTGAGCGAGTAGGCGGTGTTGAAGTCCTGCACGTTGAAGGGCTGGACGGGCTTCGAGAGGGTCGCGATCGCGGAGTCGAATCCTTGATCGACCGACGACAGCGACTTGGGCGACTTCGCGAGCTCACCGCCCGACATCGCCTCCGCCGCCTTCATCACCGCGAGGGCGCCGTCGCGATCGACCGCGTTGGGGGCGGGCTTCGCGCCGGCGACGGCGTCGATGGTGGCCTGCATGTCCGTGATCGCCTGGAGAGAGACCGACCCCACCGGGCTCGGACGCACGCCGTTCGGCAGCGAGCTCCCTCCGACGACGGCCGCCTTGATCGCGCCGGTGCCTCCGATCGCGTTCGCCAGGGCGAGCGGTCCGCTGAGGTTGTTGGACACGAACATGCGCGTCTGCGCCTGGCCGTGATCGGCGATGCCGTGACGGATGCCGACCGACGCGACGCGCGCGCGGAGGTTCTGCGGGATCGCGTTGCCTAGCGTGCTATCGACGACGACGCCGCCGCCGATCGCGGTCACGTTCGAGCCGGTCACACCGAAGGCGGTGTTGGTGAAGGCGTCGGCGCCGGTGAAGATCGCGTTGATGCCTCCGTTGAGCCAGATCATCACGAGCGACGTCGGCTCGGGCGCGGCGGCGAGCGCCTCGCGAAGGAAGCCCGGTCCCGCCAGCCTCGTGCCGGCGACCGCACCCGCTCCGATCCCCAGTGCCTTGAGGAAACCACGACGTGAGAGACGAGACATGGCGGTGCTCCCTTCCGAGGCGTTCAGTACGAGATGAAACCGGCAGAGGTCATGACGGACGCGCACGCCTGCGCCCATCTCCGTCGCGGCGACGGCTCGCTGGCGGAGCCGGTGACCGCGAGGTCGACGCAGGCCTTCGTCTCGTCCGGCGTCGGCGCGCGCTGCCATGCCTTCCGCTGGAGCGTCGCGCACTCGGCGGCGGCCGTCTGTGCCGTCGGAGCCTGGGCGTAGGTCGCGGCGCTCATCGCGTCGTAGCAAGCGGTGAACACCAGGCTCGCGGTCGTGTAGAGGCTCACCGCTCCGGCGACGGGCTCCGAGTACCAGCGCGCGGGTACGTCGCCGAACGCCGCGGCGCTCTGGGCGAGCGTCGTCGGGCTCGTGCCGAGCACGCGCTCGATCTCGCTCTTCAGCGCGCTGAACGGCTTGATCCGCCGCCGGTCCTTGCCGAGACCCCCGACGGTGCGGCTCGCGGCGAAGTCCTCGCCCGCGAAGCCGACGTGCTTCGCGCCGACCGCGCAGCTCCCCGGCTCGTTCGGGTCGCCCGCGCCCTGGGGATCGGTCCCGTCCTCGCCGGGGCCGCGGTTGCCGCGACGGAACCCGTCGCCCTCCGGGTCGTCGCACGCGAGGAGCGCGACCGCCGCCAGCGTCATCATCGTCACGATGATCTTCTTCATGCGCTCCTCCTCTTCACTCGCAGAACGTCGGGTCCTTCGCGACCGCTGCGAGCGCGGTCTGCATCTTCTTGTCCTTCTGGAACGCGCCGACGCAGCGATCGAACGCGGGGCCCTCGCAGCTGTACTCGGCGCGGCCGTACAGGTACTTCCAGGCGAGGCGGCAGACGTTCACGTCGAAGGCGACGTTGCCGACGAGCGCCTCGACGAGCTCCTTGTCGTTCGAGACGCTCACGCCGCCGAGGATCTGCTTGGCGCCGCCGGTCGGCGGATCGAACTGTACGTCGGTGCCCGTGCCGCGACGCGTGCCGAGGACGCTCGCGACCTTGTCGAGCGCATACCAGTTGTCCATGTGGCAGCCACGACACTGCGCCGCCTGGCGCCCGGTCGCCGACACGTCCGCATCCGGCGCGTTCGTCGTCGCCGCGAGGGTGAGGCCGATCGTGTTCCACATCATCCGGTAGCCCGTGACGATGCGCATCCCCGCCGGCTCGTTGCCCGCGTAGCGCACGGTCCACACGCGGCTGCGGAAGTAGCCGAGCCCGTTCGGATCGTCGGTCACCACCGCCTCGGATCCCGGCTGCTGCGGATTCGACGGCGCGACGTCGTACTGGCCGAGGAACATGTCCGTCCACGGCTTGCCGTTCGTGAGCACGTGCTTCGCGAGGTAGTAGCTCGCGTCCTCCGCCGGCGTCGCGCCCGGCGTGAGGTTGAACTGCGAGTTGATGAACCGCGAGAAGCGCTCGATGAATCGAGGATCCGCGAGCAGACCGTCGACGGCGGACTGCGGATCGGTCGACGCGAGCTGCGCCGAGGTGGCCGCTTCTCCGACCATCGCGATCGACAGGCGCGTCGCGCAGCGCGCCGCTCGCGCCGCCGTGTCGGCGTCGCTTCCGTCGGCGACCGCTGCGCGTGGGCTCGAGAGGAGCGCCGCGGCGGCGGCGGTGGCGAACGCGAACGGGAGGAGGAGGTTCCGGGAGGTCCGCATGTCGGTCGCCGCGTGCAGCGCACGTGCCGGCGGTACTACGTGACGTGCGTCGCACGATTTCCGAGACGACGTCGATCGCGGCGCGACCGGGCTGCTGTCGCGCGCCATCGACCACGTGGTGCCGCCGTCCATGGAGCGCGCGATCGCGCGAGAGCGCGCGGAGAGAAAGAATTGCGCGCTTCGCAGCGGTCGCGCTCGCGATGGCGGACCGTCGATCCACCCGCCGAAATCTTTGCGTCGTGCGCCTCGCGCGCCGCGGTCGACGTTCCCGTGTGGAATGCTCGATTCATGCGTTGCTCGCTCTCTCTCGTCTGCGTCGCGTTCGTTGCGCTCTCCGCATGCGGCAGCTCCGGCGAGGAGCATGGCGCCCACGGCGGTGCCCGCACCGACGCGGGATCCGCAGCACCACGGCGTGCGCTCGCGACCTTGTGGGGCGCGCCTACCCTCGCCGACGAGAATCCGGATCCGGACGTCGTCGAGGTGCGCCTCCAGGCGGGACGCGCGCGGGCGGTGCTCGACGACAAGGAGATCGACGTCCTCGCCTACAACGGCATGGTGCCCGGGCCCATCCTCCAGGCGCGTCCGGGCCAGCGCGTGATCGTGCACTTCGAGAACGCGCTCGACGAGCCGACGACGGTGCACTGGCACGGGCTCAGGATCCCCGACACGATGGACGGCTCGCCGCGCGTGCAGTCGCCGGTGCCGCCGGGCGGCACGTTCACGTACGACTTCGTCGTGCCGGAGGCGGCGTCGTTCTGGTACCACCCGCACGTCAACACGCACGATCAGCTCGAGCGCGGCCTCTACGGCGGCGTCGTCGTGCAGGACGATCTCGATCCGCTCTACGACCTCGAGCGATTCCTCGTGCTCGACGACGTCCTCCTCGACGCGTCGGGCGAGATCAAGCCACCGACGCTCGACGGCCTCGACGGGATGACGGGCCGCTACGGCAACGTCATGCTGACCAACGGCAAGAACGCGAAGCTCGCGACCGCGCGTGCGCGAAAAGGGCAGGTCGAGCGCTGGCGCCTCGTGAACGTGGCGAACGCTCGCCTCATGAAGCTCCACGTCGAGGGCGCGCGCGTGCGTCTCATCGCGACGGACGGCGGGCTCCTCGAGAAGCCCATCGACGCGACGGCCGACCTCGCGCTCCCGGTCGGCGGCCGCCTCGATCTCGAGGTCAGTTACGCGTCCGCCGGCGACGTGAAGCTGGTGCTCGCCGATGCCGAGGCGCCGAAGACCATGTTCGCGGTCTCCGTCGAAGACAGCGCGGAGACGCCGCGGGCGATCCCCTGGCCGGCGGTGAAGCCCATCATCCCCGAGCGCGCGCCCACCTCGACCTTCGACATGTCGTTCGACTACGTGACGAACGGCCCGAGCGAGTGGCAAATCAACGGCCAGGCGCACTGGATGGACCCGATCCTGACCGTGCCCCAGGGCGCGACGGTCAAGGTCCGTCTGTCGAACGGCTCGGGCGGCGTCGCGCATCCGTTCCACATGCACGGCCAGTTCTTCCGCGTCCTCGGCGATCCGAGCTCGCCGGGCCTGCGCGACACGGTGATGGTGCCCGAGCACGGGCCGGTCGAGATCGTCACCTACTTCGACAACCCGGGGCGCTGGATGGCGCACTGCCACATCCTCGAGCACGCCGCCCTCGGGATGATGGCGGAGATCGAGGTGACGAAGCCGGGGGCGCCCGCGCCCGCGGGCGGTGAGGGCTCCGGCCACGCCCACTGAGAGCCGTCGGGGCTTGCGTCCGGCGAGAGCATGATTAAGCCTGGCCGCGAAATGGCGGTCCATGCGTTCGAGGCCGAGGTCGGCCGCGTCCTCTCGCTCGTCGTCAACTCCCTCTACAGCAACAAGGAGATCTTCCTCCGCGAGCTCGTGTCGAACGCCTCGGACGCGCTCGACAAGCTGCGGTTCCGCGCGATCACCGAGCCGGGGCTGATGAAGGACGACGCGACCCTCGCCATCCGCATCCGTCCCGAGCCGAAGGACGGCGTGCTGATCGTCGAGGACACGGGCATCGGCATGACCGAGGCCGAGCTCGTCGAGAACCTGGGGACCATCGCGCGCTCGGGCTCGCAGGCGTTCCTCGACAAGCTCGAGGCGAGCGCACGGAAGGACGTCGGGATCATCGGTCAGTTCGGCGTGGGCTTCTACAGCGCGTTCCTCGTCGCCGATCGCGTCGACGTGATCTCGCGCGCCGCCGAATCGGACCGCGCCTTCAAGTGGTCGTCGACGGGCAAGGACACGTTCACCGTGGAGCCCGCAGAGCGCGCCTCGCGCGGCACGTCGGTGGTCCTCCACCTCCGGGACGATCAGAAGGAGCTCCTCGAGCACTGGCGGCTGCGCGATCTGGTGCGCCGCTACTCCGACTACATCGCCTATCCCATCGAGCTCGACACGGAAACGAAGCGCGAGCGGATCAACGAGGCGGCCGCGCTGTGGCACAAGCCGAAGGGCGAGATCTCCGAGCAGCAGTACGCGGAGCTCTACCGGCACCTCACCCACGAGCTCGACGAGCCGATCGCGCGTACGCACTTCCGGGTCGAGGGCAACCTCGAGTTCGTCGGCCTCCTGTGGATCCCGAGCGAGCCGCCGTTCGACCTCGACGACCCGCGCAAGCACCGCGGGATGAAGCTGTTCGTGAAGCGCGTCCTCATCATGGACGACTGTGACGCGCTCCTTCCGCAGTGGCTGCGTTTCGTGCGCGGCCTCGTCGACTCGGAGGACCTGCCGCTCAACGTCTCGCGCGAGCTCCTCCAGGACTCGTCGTCGCTGCGCACGATCAAGAAGCAGCTGACCAAGCGCGTGCTCGATCTGCTCGACGAGATCGCGAAGGACCGGCCCGACGACTACGCGAAGATCTGGAGCGCGTTCGGCCGGATCCTCAAAGAGGGCATCGCGGTCGATTCCGAGTGGCGCGACCGCCTCGCCAAGCTCGCGCGCTGGCCGAGCACGCGCGGCGACGCGCTGGTGTCGCTCGACGAGTACGTCGCCTCGATGAAGGAGGGGCAGGACGCCGTCTACTACGTGACCGGCGAGTCCCGCGACGTCCTCGCCGCCTCCCCGTACCTCGAGGCGCTCAAGGCGCGCGGCTGGGAGGTGCTGCTCCTCACCGACGCGGTGGACACGTGGGCGGCCGAGGCGCTCGGCGAGTACGAGAAGAAGCGGCTCGTCCATGCCATGCGAGCGGACGTGAAGCTCCCCGAGCCCGACGGAGCGTCGGCCGAAGAGGCGAAGAAGGCGCTCGCGCCCCTGCTCGACGCGGCGAAGGCGGCGCTCGGGGACCGCGTTCACGAGGTGAAGCCGTCGACCCGCCTCGTCGACTCACCCGCATGCCTCGTGCTGGCGGGCAACGCGATGCCGGCGCACGTCGAGAAGATGCTGCGGAACGCGGGGAAGGGCGTTCCGCGAGGCAAGCGTGACCTCGAGCTCAACCCGGCGAACCCTGCGGTGAAGCGACTCGCGGCGATCGCCGCGGAGAAGAAGGACGACGCCGAGCTCCGCGAGTGGGTCCTCCTCCTGCACGACCAGGCGCTCCTCGCCGAGGGCTCACCCCTCGAGGACCCGTCGGCGTTCGCGAAGCGGCTCGGCACGCTGATGTCGCGTGCGCTCGGCGCCTGATCGGTCAGAACGGATCGAAGCAGTCGTAGTTGCGCTGCGCGACGATCTTGCCGTCCTTCAACTCGATGAAGAACGCGAAGCGCGCGCGGAACGTCTTCTTGTCCTTCGTCTCCGCGTACCAGTCGACCTCCACGGCGGCCTTTTCGCCCTGGACGACCGCGCCGGTCATCTCGTAGCGCTGCGTCGCCATGAGCGCCGCACCGCGGTCGAACCCCTCGAGGATGGCCTTCTTGTCGCGCACCGCGCCGTTCGGCACGAGCCGGTTGGGCAGCTCGACCTGCACGACCTCGTCGGCGAGCAGGCTCTCGAGCGACGCACGGTCCCCGGCTTCGATGGCGGCGATCATCTTCCTGGCAACGGTCAGCGGATCCATCGGGCACGACAGCTAGGGGCTCTTCGTGCAATGTTCAAGGGCCATGAGGCTGGGTCTCGTGCTCCTGCCCGAACGAGAGGCGTCGGACGCTTGTGTGCAGTATGCACAGAAGCTCGTGGCCGGGCGCGCCGCGCGCGCGGTCCTCGGTCCCGGCGCGCTGCCGCACGTCACGCTGCTCCACGTCGAGACGGACGAGGACCCGGCCGCGGTCTGGGGCGAGGCGCGGGAGAAGCTCGCCCACGCGTACGTCGTCGACTTCCTCTGCCTCGGGCTGCTCCGCTACGACACGCCGTACAACGCGCCGCCCGCGCCGCCGGGGACGATGGCGTGGATCATCGTGCCGTGCTCGCGCGCGCTCCGCGAGGCAGAGCAGACCGCGCGCGCCCTCCCGTTCGCGCAGCGCTCCGGGGTCACGACGCACAACGATGATCGGTTCCAGCCTCACGTGACGCTCGCGATCTGGGACGGCGAGAACGCTCCGGGCACGCTCGTGCTTCCGGGAGAGCTCTTCGGCGGGAGCCCGATCGGCGCACGCCTTGCGCTCGGTGTGATCGGCGCGAACGGTACGTACGAGCGCAGCCTGTTCGAAGCATGACTGCGCGCGCAGCGCGATCACGTGGACGCGTGCCACCTTGATCGGTCGCACGGCGCGCACCCAAGCTTCCGGGCATGCGCACCGTCCTCGCTCTGTCGCTCGCGATCGCGGCCGCTTGCTCCGGTCCGCGTCCACCGGACGGTCCGCCGCCGGTGACCGTGACGAGCGCGCAGCAGGCGACGGCGTCGGCCCAGGCGTCCGCGCCACTGCCCCCGACCCTCGCGAGCGCGGCGCTCGAGGCGCGGCGCATCGACGGGCTCGGGAGCTACCACCGCGCGATCGCGACGACGGTGCCCGCGGCGCAGGACTTCTTCGATCAGGGGCTCCGTCTGTACTGGGCCTTCAACCACGAGGAGGCGTTCCGCTCGTTCGCGCGGGCCGCCGAGCTCGATTCGCGCTGCACGCTCTGCTTCTGGGGCGCCGCGCTCACGCTCGGTCCGAACTACAACATGCCGATGATGCCCGACCGGGCCCGCGCCGCGTCGGATGCGCTCGACCGGGCGGTGACGCTCGCGCCCTCGGCGGCTCCAGTGGAGCGCGCGCTCGTGATGGCGCTCGCCGTGCGCTACGCCGGGCCGCGCGCGATGGACGAGAAGGAGGCGGCGCGGCACAACGAGATGTACGCGGAGGCGATGCGCGGCGTGGCGAAGGCCTTCCCGGACGACGTGGACGTGCAGGCGCTCTTCGCCGAGTCGATGATGGTCAAGAACCCGTGGAAGCTCTGGACGCGCGACGGCGTGCCGGCTCCGGGGACGAACGAGATCGTGTCCACGCTCGAGGCGGCGCTCGTTCGCGACGTGAACCACCCAGGCGCCAACCACCTGTACATCCACGCGGTGGAGGCCTCGAAGGACCCGGGCCGCGCCATCGCGGCGGCGGATCGGGTCGGGCCGATGATGCCCAACGCGGGCCACCTCGTGCACATGCCCTCGCACATCTACTTGCGCGTCGGCCGCTACGGCGATGCGGCGCAGGCGAACCGCCTCGCGATCGACGCCGACCGCCGGTACATGGAGGCGATCGCGCCGCGGCGTCCGCCGGACGTCTACGGCATGTACATGGCGCACAACTACCAGTTTCTCGCGCAGGCGGCGGCGATGCAGGGGCGGAGCGCGGAGGCCGTCGACGCCACGAAGCGCGCGGCGCCGATGGTGGCGGCGGCCGCGGACCACATGCCGGTGGTCGAGTTCTACGCCGCGCAGCCGATCGTCACGATGGCACGCTTCGGGAGGTGGTCGGACGTGCTCGCCGAGCCGCTCCCCGCCGAGCGCTTCAAGACGGCGTCCGGCCTCGCGCACTACGCGCGCGGTCTCGCCCTCGTCGCGACCGGGCGGCCCGTGGAGGCGAAGCAGGAGCTCGCCGCGTTCGACACTGTCGCGCGCGACGTGTCGCCCGATGCGCTCGCGGTGAACAATCGGGCGGCCGACGTGCTGGCGATCGCGAGGCTCGTCCTCCAGGGCAAGATCGCGGAGGACGCGGGCGACGTGCGCACAGCCGTTGCGCGCCTCGAGGAGGCGGTGCTGCGCGAGGACGCGCTCTCCTACGACGAGCCGCCCAACTGGTGGTACCCGGTCCGGTACGACCTCGGGACGATGCTGCTGCGAGCGCGGCGGCCACGCGACGCCGAGAAGGTGTTCCGGGCGGATCTGGTGGAGCATCCGCAGAACGGCTGGGCGCTCAGCGGGCTCGCCAAGGCGCTCTCCGCGCAGAACGAGAAGGCGAAGGCGAAGTCCGTGCTCGCCGAGGCGAGGACGGCGTGGAAAGACGCGGACGTCCCGCTCCCCTGAGCCCCCGCGGCGATCAGTCGAGCCCGAGCAGCCGCGACGCGTTCTTCCACAGGATCTTGTGACGGATCTCGCGCCGATCCTCGGTCGCGATGAGCACCTTCGAGACGCTGATCGCGGGGTGATAGAACGGCCAGTCCGACCCGTGGACGATGCGGTCGGGGTCGGCCTCCTCCACCATGCGGCGCACGTTCGAGAGCGACTGCGACGACGTCTCGAGCCATACGTTCGGGTACTGCCGCTGCAGGCGCAGCGCCTCCTCGAACTGGCGCGCGCCGGCGTGGCCGAGCACGAAGGTGGTCTTCGGGTTCTCGGCGATCGGCTCCTGGTAGAACTTCACCTGGTTCAGGTACTGCCCGAGCTTCGGCTCGATGCCCGCCGGTCCGCAGTGCCAGAAGACGATCATCCGGCGGTCGGCGCACATCGCGTAGATCTCGCGCGCGCGCCGGTTGTCGGCGCGGACGAGCTGCACCGACGGGTGCATCTTGATGCCCTTCGCCCCCTGCGCGAGCTGCGCGTCGAGCTTCTTCTCCGGCGATGCGGAGTAGGGGTGGACGGAGCCGAACGAGAGGAGCTTGTTCGACGTCTTCGCCTCGCGCAGCGCGACGCCCGCGTTGTCCGAGAGGACCGGGAAGTCGATCGGCAAGAGCACCGACGCGCGGATGCCCGTCTCGTCCATCTCGCGCTCGAGGTTCGGCACGGTATGCGTCGCGCGCATCCCGCGCCGCCCGAGGCTCCTGAGCGTGAGGTCGCGCGTGAGCTCCTTCACGATCTCGGGCGACATGTTCTTGTTCGCGTACACGTCGAGGTCGAGCTGACAGCACGCCGGCAGATAGTGCTGCGTCTCGTCGTGCAGCTTGTGCAGATCGACGCTCATCGGCCGCACGTACGCGAGCGCGAGGTGCGTGTGCAGGTCGGCGATCGGGCCGACGCTCGGATCGTTCATGACGAGCCGCCCCTCGTCGTTCATGTCGAACCAGGGGAGGCGCGACAGATCGAAGAGCGACTTGAACTTCACGGGCTTCCCGATCCCCGGAGGGGGGATGTGCAGGGTGCCGGTCACGCGTCGAGCCCGTCCATGAAGTCGAGCAGCGCGGTGTTCACCACGGCGCGATCGGGCAGGCTGCCGAGCATGCCGTACATCGCGGCCGAGCCCTGCGGCTGCTCCCCGCGCGCCTTCGCCTCGCGCGCCTCCTTCGCGCAAGCAGCGAGATCGCGCGCGAGGTCGGGCACGATCGCGTCGTGACCGGGCGAGACGGTGAGGTGGAGGCTCGCCGGGAGCTGCTGCTTGTCGAGACGCCAGCCGCGTTCCTCCATCTTCTCCGACAGCACGTAGAGGTCGAGCGAGTCGTCGCCGCCGATTGCGAGGCAGCTCGCGACGGGCTCGCCGATGATGTGCAGCCCCGGGATGTCGCGCACCTCCGCCATGATCGCCTTCGTCGCGGCCATCGCCCTCCGCGTGAGCTCGAGGTAGCCCTCCTCGCCGAGGTAGCGCATGACCGCCCATGCCGCGGCGATCGCGCCGCCGGGCCGCGTGCCGAGGATGCTCGGGCTCGCGAACAGGCCGCCCGGCCAGTCGCCGTGGGCGAAGTACTGGTACTTGCGGAGCGCGCGCGTCCGGTAGGTGATCGTCGATGCGCCCTTCGCGGCGTAGCCGTACTTGTGGAGGTCGGCGGAGATCGACGTGACACCCTTCACGCGGAAGTCGAAGGGCGGAACCGCGTAGCCGAGCTTCTCGACCCAGGGGAGGACGAAGCCGCCGATGCACGCATCGACGTGGCAGAGGATGCCGCGCTCGTCGGCGAGCTTCCCGAGGTCGGCGATCGGGTCCATGACGCCGTGCGGGTACTGCGGGGCGGAGCCCACGATCAGGATCGTGTCGTCGCTCAGCGCGCGCTTCACCGCGTCGAGATCCGCGGTGAACGACGGGGTGGTCGGCACGAGCACCGGCTTCACGCCCGTGATGTGGGCGGCCTTGAGCAGCGCGGGGTGCGCGGTGATCGGCAGGATCATCTCCGGTGCGGTGACGTGCGGGCGCTCCGCGCGTGCCCAGTCGCGCGCGGTCTTCACCGCGAGCAGGAGGCTCTCGCTGCCGCCGCTGCTCATCGTGCCGGCGGCGCCTTCGGGCGCGTTCAGCATCGAGAGCGTCATGCCGACGACCTCGCTCTCCATGCGGCGGAGGGAGGGGAACGCCATCGGGTTGAGCGCGTTCTCGGAGAAGAACGTCGTGTACGCCTCCTTCGCGACGTCGAGGATGTCCGGCCGCGTGAAGTACACCAGGCTGAAGAGCTTGGGGTTCGCCGAGTCCGCGTCCTTGTCGCGATACTCCTTCATCCGCGCGGTGATCTGCTCTCGCGGCGTGCCCTTCTTCGGAAAGTTCATGACGGCGACTCCTGATTGACTGCATGCTGCGCTCCGCGATGACGGAGCACCCCGACGTATCTGGGGGGAAGAGAGGAACGGGCGCGCTGCTCGTCCTTTCGGCGGCGGCGCTGTGGAGCACGGGCGGCGTCGGCGTGAAGGTGGCGGACGCCGAGCCGCTCGTGATCGCCGGTGTTCGCTCGGCGTTCGCCCTCGCGTTCATGGGCGCCGTGCTCGCCGTCACGCTCCGGCGCGGCGGGCAGGGGGCGCGCGAGCTGTTCGCGCTCCTCCGGCGGCCGCTCGTGTGGGGCGCGGCCGCGAGCTACGCGCTGATGGTGGTGATGTTCTGCCTCTCGGCGCGCAGGACCACCGCCGCGAACGCGATCTTCATCCAGTACACCGGCCCGGTGTACGTCGCGCTCCTCTCGGCCAAGCTGCTCGGAGAGAAGCCGAGCGGCGCCGACTTCGCCGCGGTCGCCGCATCCATCGTGGGCATGGCGCTCGCGTTCGGCGGAGAGCTTGGCGGAGGCCGCATGGGGGGCAACGTTCTGGCCGTGCTCTCGAGCTTCGGCTTCGCCGGGCTCCCGCTCCTGCTCCGCGTCGAGGAGCAGCGCCGCTCCGCGCCGCTCGCGCCGCTCGTCGCGATGTCGCTCGGCAACGCGATCGCCGCGCTGGTGGCGCTTCCGGCCACGATCGCGAATCCCCCGCACGACGGGCGCACGTGGGTCGTCCTCGCGCTCCTCGGAACTCTCCAGATCGGCCTGCCCTACGTGTTCTACGGCATGGCGGTGCGCCGCCTGCGCGCGCTCGAGAGCTCGCTCCTCGCGATGATCGAGCCGGTGCTGAGCCCGATCTGGGTGGTGCTCGCGACCGGCGAGAAGCCGAGCGTCATGGCCGCGATCGGAGGCGGCGTGATCATCTGCGCGGTCGCCTTCAACGCGACGCATCGGAGCCTCCGTCCGAAGCCGACGACTTAGCGGGCGGCGGCTGCGGCACGCCCGGCGGGATCTGCGCCTCCGGGATCTGCAGGCCGGACATCGTTCCCTTGCCGGGGCCGAGCGGGTTCGTTCCGAGGCGCACGGTGCCGGCGACGAGGCTGCCGGTCACGCGCATCCCGCCCTTCGGGTCGGGCAGGAACTGCCCCGTCATCGTGAGCGCCTCGACGGTGACCTTCGGGCTCTCGACGACCATCGTGGCGGGGGCGGTGATGACGCCGATGGCGTCGCCGTCGTCGACCGCGCAGCCCTGCACGAAGAACGAGTAGCCGGTCGGCGGGGTGGGGTTCGGGACGAAGTCCGGGTACTCGTCCGCGGTGCCCGCGCGTGTCGACGGCGCCACGCACTCGGGGGCGGGGAGGAGGCGGCAGGCGTCGGCGGCGCCGCACGGCGTCGGACACTTCTGGTTCGGATTGCGGTCCGCGTTCGTGAACTGGCCGACGAACGCTCCGGATGCCTGGTCGACGTCGATCGCGCCGTAGAGCTGGATCTGCGTGCCCAGCGGCTGCTGGACGTCGAGGAGCATGAAGTACGTGGCGCTCGCGAGCTTCGTCGGCTTGTCCGCGTTGCACTTCACCGTGTACGAAAACGGGATCTTCTGGCGGTACTTCGTCTCGACGCCGTCCCTCGACTTCAGGCCTGGCTCGACGATGAGCACGAGCTTCGGCCCGACGGGCAGCGCGGCGTCGGGCACGATGCGGAGCTTCGTGTCGTCCTCGATCAGCTCGCTCTTGCCTGCGACCTGTCCCTCGAACGGATCGCTCGAGACGAGCACCTGGAGCTGCGTGTCCGGATCGTCGTCCTCGTCGCCGAGGTTGCCCTCGACGTCGGTCTGCTCGAGCGCGACCTTCACGCTCAGGGTCGCGGCGTCGACCGGCATCCCGAAGTCGATCACGAGCGGCGCGCGCGAGTCGGTGAGGACGCCGGACTCGAGGCCCTCGATCGCCGCGTGCGGGGGCGGCTGATAGCTCTCGCAGGCGATGCCTGCGAGGAGGGCGAGCGAGAGGATGAGGGCGAGTCGTTTCACGCGTTTCATGCGCCTCAGAAGAAGAACGTCCCGCGTGCCTGGCCGAGGAAGGAGTTGACCGCGTCGCCGTTGGCGTCCTCGAGCGCGCTGCCAGGGAAGAGGACGGCGCCCTCGAGATCGGCGATGAAGTGATCGAACATCCGGTACTGGATGCGCAGATCGAGCTCGGTGCCGTAGTAGCGTCCGGGCTTGCCGCCGGCGAAGTTCACGAGGTCGTCGCCGATGTCGTTGCCGTCGCGCTTCTGGAGCGAGCGGAGCGGATCGATGACCTTGCCTGGCGCCCAGGCGAAGAGCGCGCCGCCGCGGAGAAGCAGGTTCTTTGCCGGCCGGACGTCGAGCTGCGGGAAGATCGCCGCCGCGTTGGTGAACGCGCCGCGGGTCGCGACCTGGTCCATCGGATACGAGGGCGCGCCGAGATCGCGGAGGAGGGCGTTGCCCGCCGCGGCCGCGCGCGCGCTCTGGTACGCGAGCACGTGCTCGAACAGGAGCAGACCGACGTTGCTGTCGTCGGCGAAGCGGAACTGCGTGAGCGGCGTGCGCACGCCGGGATCGGAGTCGCCCGACGCGTAGTCGCCCTCGAGGTAGAGGGTGTAGAGCGGCTTGTCGTAGCGGACGACGGCGCGGGCGCCGAGCTGACGGATCGCCTGATCGACCGCGGGATCGTTCGAGACGACGCGGAAGGCCTCGCTCACCTCTCGCGTCGAGCCGGTGACGAACGACGACTCGATGCCGGCCGAGATGTCGTTTCGCAGCTTCGACATCACGCGGGCGCCGAACGCGTGCACGTTCGTATCGTTCGCCCGGTCCCAGCGGTAGGCGTGGAAGACGCGCGCCTCGAAGCCGGAGCCGTAGCGGTGCTCGGGCTCGAGCCAGCGGATGGCGGTGATCCAGCCGTGCAGGTCGTCCTTGAAGCGCTGCGGATCGTCGGTGACGAGCCGGTCGTACGCGAGGATGACGAACACGCCCTTCGAGTCCGATGCGTCTCGATTGGCCTTCGGCTTGAAGGCTTCGAGCGGCTTCGTCGCGAACAGGATGCGATCGGCGCTGTTGCCGCGCCGCGCGAAGCCGAAGCGGTTCTTGCGGCCGTCGCCGTCGTTCACCGAGATCGACGCGCCCTCGGTGAAGGGCTGGCGCCCGACGCGCAAGAGGCCGATCGGCGTGAGGAGATCGCCGTAGAGGCGGCGGACGAAGAGCGGATCGGCCTTGCAGAGGCCGTAGTGATAGCTCGTCGACTCCTGCGTGGGCTCCCCGGGCCGCAGCGTCATGCAGATGGTGGACGTGCTCGGGTTGACCGTGCCGACGTTCGCGCCGACGGTCGGCTCCGCGGTGTCGCGGACGGTCCCGTTGTCGCCCCACAAGACGCCGTCCATGAGGTCGAACGACGTGACGATGCGGACCTTGTCCTCGTAGTCGATCCCGGCGTCGGCACGCAGACGATGCTCGATCGTGGAGAAGTTACGCTCGCGCGTGCTCGCCAGATCGAGCGGCCGTACGCCGACCCCGTTCGCGCGGTACTCGAGGCCGCCACGGAACCCCATCGACGGACTCAAGGTCAACCGCGCAGGCGGCCCCGGCGGATCCGGGTCGGACCAAGGCTCCTGGGCCCTGGCCGTCCCGGTCCACGCGAGAGCCGCGACCACGGTTGCCGCGCACACCACGCCTCCTCCTCTGGACCAGCTCACGCACTCGCTCCTTTACAACGTAAAATCGATCGCGCAAGCGGAATAGGGCCGAGAGCGCGCTTTCAGCGGGCTTTCCCTCGACGCGCTGCGGCCGCCGCATTGCGTCGTTGCGCGTCCTCCGCGAGCGCCTCGAGCAGCACCTCGAGGCCGAAGACGAACACGTCGTCGAAGTGCTCGGGGGCGAGCCACGCGAAGACCGACGCGAGGCGAGGGAAGCGCGCCCGCAGCTCCTCGACCTCGGTTCGTGCGAGCTCCACCTCGCGCCGCCCGGCGAGCTCGTTGAGGGCGACGCCGCTGCAGTAGCTCGACACGAGCCGGTACCAGCGGGCGGTCGTGCGATCGTCGAGGCCCTGCTTGCGCGCGAGGGTGAAGAGCTGCTCGAGGAACGCGTACGTGCCCTCGGTGGCGAAGCGACGCGTCGTGAGCAGCGGGAAGGCGTTCGGGTACTGGTGCGCGAGCGCGCGATATCCGTGCGCGAGGCGGCGCAGCGCCTCGATCCAGTCGGCGTTCTCGTCGTCGGGCAGCGCCGCGTCGAGCTTCGAGAAGAGCAGATCGACGACGGCGTCGAGCAGCGCCTCCTTGCTCGGGTAGTACCAGTAGATGGCCATCGCCTCGACGCCGAGGGCGCGCCCGAGCTTGCGCGTGCTGAACTCGTCGAGGCCGTCGGCCTCGATCAGGCGGAGCGCGGTGGTGCGGACGCGCTCGGCCGACAGGTTCGGTTGTGTCCCCTTCTTGCGCTTGGCCGCCATACCCCGTGTGGCGCATTTGGCCCTGAAGCGGCGGCTCGACGCAAGCATCATCGCCGGGGGCCGCGTGCTAGCGTTCGCGCGCCGTGCGCATCACCGGAACGCTGCTCAGCCTCGGAGGGCTCGTCCTCCTCGTCGTCGGGCTCTTCGTGGGTTGCGGGTCGCTGTTCACCTGGAACGGGCGCCACGCGATCGACGTGCAGCCGGTGACGCCGGGCACGCCGATGACCCACACGCTCCGTCCCGTTGCGGGGCGCCGCTACACGGTCGCGGCGCACGTCGTCTTCGATCGAGCGTCCGCGGAGGCGCCCGTCGAAGGAGCGCCGGTGAGCGTCTCGGCGAAGCTGCCGATCATCGCCCGCATCGTCGACGCGCGCGGGGCAACCGTCGCGGAGACCACCGGATGGATCGATCCGGAGGAGCCCCCCACCGTCCTCTACGGAACGCACCCGTCCCCCCGGCTCGCCGGCGTCACCGAGCTCGTCGCCGAGCGGCTCGTCGGGTCGTTTCCCGCATCCAGCGCCGATCCGTTCGAGATCCGCATCGATCTGGGCCCGGATCGCACGAAAAAGGCGAAGATCGCCGAGACCCGGATCGTGGTTTACGACGACGTAACGCCACCTTCCATCAAGCGCGCCCTGGGCGCCGCCGCCGTGGGCGGCGTGGCGGTCGTCGCGGGCCTGGGGATCCTCTTCGTCGGGTTCTTCCGGCGTGGCTCACGACGCGGTGGCAAACGCCGTCGGTAAAGTGTTAGATGCGCGCCACCATGGTCTCCGTCCTCACGAAGCGGCATGCCCTCGCTGTCTCCGCCGCGTGCGCCGCGTTCGCCCTGCTCTCCTCGACCCCGGCCCACGCGCAGCAGACCGGCGGCGCCGCTCCGAAGTCCGGAACGGCGACCGACTCGAAGAAGACCGACAAGGACAAGGCCGCCGCCCCGACGGGCAGCGAGTCCGACCAGAAGAAGGCCGAGGAGCAGGCGAAGAAGCCCGACGAGCCGCCGGCGGACGGCGAGAAGAAGGCCGAGGAAGAGGAGAAGGAGGCGAAGCGCGCCGTCTTCGTCTCCGGCGACATCGCCTTCACCCGCGTCGACCTGGGCGGCATCTCGGACAACCTGGCGATCGACAAGGAGGGCGCGAACGGCCTCCTCTACGGCTTCGCCGCCGGCCTTCGTCTCAAGAGCCTCCGCGTGGGCGCGCGCTGGCGCGTGTTCGACACGACCGAGTACAACATGTGGTCGGTCGCCGGGACGATCGGCTACGGGCTGCCGATGCGCCCGCTCTCGCCGATCCTCAGCGCCAACATCGGCTACGTCTGGGACCAGAAGATCGATCAGGGGGCTTTCTCGTCGTCGCTCCCCCCGGGCACCGTGCTCCCGCCGAACGTCGAGATCCAGGGCCTCCTCGTCGGCCTCGACCTGAACGCCGCCTACTGGATCACGAAGTTCCTCCGCGTCGGCGCCTTCATCGGCACGGACTTCTTCTTCCTCTCGCGGGCGAGGGCCGATCTGCCCGCGTCGATCTTCCCCGTCGACGACGTCTACAAGAACAAGCCGCTCTATACCGAGACGGGCAGCGGCATCTCGTACACGATCAACCTCGGTCTGCGCGGCGCCTTCGACATCGGCTTCTGAAGCTATACTGACGGTCGATGTACCGTCGCCCCGCCGCGCAGGGTCCGCTGCATGGCGTCGGGGCGGGCGTCTACACGGGCGGTCCGCGCGTGGTCGATGCGGGCAAGCTGCCTCGCGCCGCCAGGCAGCGCCTCGCCGACGTCCTCGCCGGACGCGGCGAGCCTTCGCCGATCGGCCACGATCGGCCCGTCGGCCTGCCGTCGTCGGTGCGCGCGGTCTGGGGAGCGGTCGTCGGCGTCGTCATCCTCGTGACGACCTTCGCCGTCGGCTTCGACGACGCCTCGAGCCGCTGGGAGCTGCAGCCGCGCATCGCGCTCCTCGACTACGTCGTCGGGGCGGGCCTCCTCGCGTTCTCGCTCCTCGCGGTGCTCCGCCGGCGATTCCTCGTGGGCGGGAGCGAGCTCCGCCCCGGGCGCTACCTCTTGCCGCTCGACATCGTCGACGTGGCCGTCGTCGACGCGCGGGGCCGGCAGCTCGTCACCGTCCGTCCGCTCGGCGACGCGCGTGACGCGCTCGTGCGCGGGGAGGGGAGGAAGGCCGAGATCGTCGTCGTCTTCGCGGACACGTCGCAGATCGCGTTCCCGCTCCGGGCCGATCCCGGCGGCGCGATCACCCTGCGGCGCCTCGAGCACGCCCAGCGCCTGCTCGAGGACCTCACGTACGCGCACGCGCTCGACAAGGCGCTCGCGCACGACCCCTTCTTCGAGCTGCGCATCGATCGCTCGTGGGACTCGGTCGCGCCGTCCGGCGAGGACGCTCCGCCGTCGCTCCGGACGAAGCGCTCGCTCTCGGCGGGGCGCGGAGGTCCGCTGCTCGCCGCCGGCGTCGCGATGCTCTTCGCGTTCGGGCTCTTTGCGGCGCGCAATGCCCTGGGCGATCGGCTGATGTTCGAGCGCGCGCTGCGCGCCGGCACCCCCGAGGCGTTCGACGGCTACCTGCGCAAGGGCGTCCGGTGGACACGCGCGGCCGAGGCGGAGCGCGATCGACTGCTGGCGGCGCGCGAGGAGGCCGCACGCGCGGAAGCGAGGAAGAAGCAGGGGCCGAGCCACGCTCCTGCCGCGACGCCGGGATCGTGCATCGATGGTCTCCGCGCGCACGCGTCGCCGGCGCATCCCGACGTCCCGCGGCTGATGGAGGCGATCGTCAGGTACGCGCAGTCGACGGGCGACGCGACCATCCCGGTGCGCTTCGACCGTCGCTCGTCCTGGACCGAGGGAGAAGCGCTCCGGATCGACGAGCGCTTCGCGGCGCGCGAGGCCGATTTCGCGTGGGCCTTCGAGCGGGTCTTCTCCGAGACGTGCCCCGCGTCGGTGGTGCGCTTCCGGATTCCGAAGCAGGACCAGCTCTACCAGGAGCCGTTCGGCCTCTTCATCCGCTACGAGATCGGGAGCGGCCGGCGCACGTGGACCGTCCCGCATCGGGAGCACGGCAGGGAGATCACCCTCCACGGCGTCGAGGTCGTGTTCGACGTCCGCCTCGAGGCGCCACGCGGCGCCGGGCGCGCGACCTTCCGGCTGACGATGCCTCCGCCCGAGCGCCCTTCGATGGCGCTCCGCCCGCGGAGCATCTTCCGCGATCTCGTCGTCGACGACGGCACGTTCGACGAGCGGGCTTACGACGCGATGGCCGCGCGCGCCTTCGATCGCCTCTACGACGAGGTGTACGGCCTCTTCTTCGAGGGCGATCCGCGCGTCCCGCTCCACGGGACGCCCGGCATCGACGACTTCTGATCGCGCAATCCTGACACGACGGGCATGTGAGTGGAGGTGGATCCTCGGCCCACCAGCGACGACCCGGACGCGCCCCGACGATCCCGATTAACGGCGTGAAATCGGCGTGTGGGATGAAGGGCGACCTCGGCATACTGCCTGCAGCCGGTCGCGGCCATGGCGCTCGACCTCCTGAAGAAGACCCGCTGGCTCTCGCTCGCTTCGCTCCTCGCGCTCGCCGCCGGCAGCTCCGTGGGCTGCGCGGTCGATCAGGGCGGCGACGAAGCGACGTCCGACGAGACCGGATCGTCCACCGACGACATCACCCAGGTCAACCAGTCGAAGGTGAAGCGCCAGTCGATCGGCAACTGCTGGCTGTACGCGACGACGAGCTGGCTCGAGGCCCTCAACAAGGGCGCGACCGACGAGGAGAAGAACACGTCCGAGTCGTGGCTCACGTACTGGCACTGGTTCGAGCAGATCGCGAACGGCGGCGTCGGCGACGAGATCTCGACGGGCGGCAGCTACGGCACCGCGGTCGATCTCATCACCCGCTACGGCATCACGCTCGAGGGCACCTTCATCCCCGGCGAGGCGGAAGCCGAGATGTCGAACCGCCAGTCGACCGCGCTCGACACGATCAACCAGTCGCTCAAGAGCGGCGCGCTCAAGGACCCCGCCGCACGTCGCGACCGCAAGCTCGTTCGCAAGGAGCTCGATCGCGCCTGGCGGCTCGACGCCTCGGTCACGGCGAAGATCGACGCGGTCTTCGGCGAGGGCGTCGAGAAGACCCTCGATCGCGCCTACGCGACGCGCGAGCCGGGCAACGGCATCATCCGCGCGAAGGACTTCCCCGCACGCCTCAAGGACCCGCGCACGGGCCAGTTCGTCGACGGCAAGCTCTCCGACGCGATCGGGACGAGCCGCGGCTGGTGGTCGCCGCGCGAGGGCCAGTTCGCGTGGAACGAGGTGAACTATCCGTCCGACGCCGCGAGCCGCCGCGCGTTCTGGAAGCGCGTGCAGAAGGCGCTTCACGACGGGATGCCGGTCATCACGTCCTGGAAGGTCGACTTCAATGCGCTCACGCGCGACTCGCACTTCTCGTTCGAGGAGCTCCAGCGCCGTGGTCCTGGGCGCCAGGGCGGTCACATGACCGTCATGCACGACTACGAGGCGGAGGTTCCCGGTGAGGGCCTGCTGAAGGCGGGGGAGAACGCGACGCCCGAGCAGATGCAGAAGGCGCTCGCGGACGACACGAAGATCATCTTCGTCCGGGTGAAGAACTCCTGGGGCGGCATCCGCCCCGACCGCTGGGACCAGGCCGCGATGCCCGGCTACCACGACCTCGACCTCGCGTACCTCGACGGCCCGATCAAGGAGTGCAAAGAGGACGAGCACGGCAACACCGATCCGAACCAGTGCCCGCGTCAGGTGACGCCGCTCTGGGACGTCGTCCTGCCGGCGGGCTACTGACGACAGGCCGCGGCCGAGCGTGCCGAGCGTGAGAGCGTGCGGGTGAAAGCGAAACGCTTCACCTGCGCGTTTTCGCGTTTTGTGCCAAATTCTCCATCGTGGAAAGCGCTTCTGTAGCCCATCAGGACAGCGTGCTGCGCGCCATCACCGACGATGGCGCCTTCCGTGTGATCGCGGCCGATACCACCGCGACCGTACGCGGCGCGCTCGCGGCGCAGAAGGCGCCGACCGCCGAGCTCGCGCGGACGTTCGCGGATCTGCTCACGGGCGCCGTCCTCGTGCGCGAGAGCATGGCCCCGGACAACCGCCTGCAGGCCATCCTCCAGGGCGACGATCCGCGGACGCGCATGGTCGCGGACACGCATCCGGACGGCGCGACGCGCGGGCTCATCCAGATGCCCGAGAACACGAAGACGATGCGGTTCGGCGAGCGTGGCCTGCTCCAGATCGCGCGCACGCTCCACAACGGCGGGCTCCATCAGGGCGTCGTGTCGGTCCCCGCGGGCAAGAACGGCCACAGCGTCTCGTCCGCCCTCATGGCGTACATGCAGGAGTCCGAGCAGACCTTCACGGTGATCGCCGTCGGCTGTCACGTCGCCTCCGGCGAGGTCGTCGCCGCCGGCGGCTACATGGTCCAGCTGCTCCCCGAGGTCGCCGAGGGGCCGCTCATGGTCATGACCGAGCGCCTCAAGGACTTCGAGGACATCGTCCCGCTGCTCGCGAAGGGGCAGGCCTCGCCCGAGGCGCTGCTCCGCGAGACCCTCTACGGGATGCCGTACACGAAGGTCGGCGATCGCACGGTCCACTTCGGCTGCAACTGCTCGCCCGAGCGTCTCGCGGTCAGCCTCGCGTCGCTCCCGCGCGCCGACATCGAGTCGCTGATGGAAGGCGGCAAGAACCTCGAGATCGAGTGCGACTACTGCCGGAAGAACTACGAGTTCACGATGGCTCAGCTGAAGAGCCTGCTCGAGCCGGCGAACTGATCGACGCGACCGCCTAGGCGACGAGGCGCGCGACGAAGCCGGCCGCGGCCACGAACGTCGCGAGGACCGCGAGGGTGCGCGCGTCGCGCACGCGGCGCATCGTCCCCTCGAGCCATCGTTCGTGCGAGCCCGCGGCGATGCGCCCGCGGACGATGACGGGGAGCGCGCGATAGACGTCGTGGCCCTCGAGCGCGTCCTTGTCGACGATGACGGCGCCGGCCGGCACGCGTGCGCCGCGATCGACCGTGCCGAGCGCGGTTCCTCCTTCGCTCTCGAGCAGGCCGTCGGGACGGAGTCGCGCCTCGGTCCACGCGTGCATGCGGTTGGCGTAGGCCGCGGCGCGACGGGCGCGCGCGACACCGAGGAGGAGGGCGCCGAGCGCCACGAGCGAGAGGAGGCTCGGCAGCTGGCTCACGGAGAAGAGGCTCGCCGGCACGAACCGCCGACCGGGCCGGTCCTCGTAGCGGAAGACGACGATCGTGTTCTTCGACTCGTCGAGCACCGCGTGGCGTCCGCCGCCGAGCGAGCGGACGTCGTACGTCCAGGCGGGGCGTCCTCGCGGCGCAAGCTTCGTGGGGATCGCGATCTCGTTGCACGCGGGCGGTCCCTCGCGCGAGACCGTGACGCGCAGGCCCTCCTCGACGCGGAAGTCGGACGCGCGCTTCTTCGCGTCGACGTGGAGCCGGTCGGGGCCCCACTGCTCGACCACGAGCTCGCCGCGGCACTCGACGAAGAGGTCGGACGACGCGCGCCGGAGGGTGAGGACCGAGAGGACGATGACGACCGCGGCCGCGGCCGCGAGGAGGGCGAAGGTCTGGGAGAGGCGCGTCTGCACGTAAAGGGTTCCTCTGTCTTCTACGTCATGGATCGTCGTTTTGTTCTCCGCCGAGTTCCTCAGCGATCTCGCGGAACCGGGGCCGTCTCACGAGGGTCTCGGTAGTGAATCGTGGGTAGATGGGTTGCACGCACCTACATGTCAGCTAAACCCGACGCACCCGCCATGAAGCTCTCGCTCACGAACCTCCCCTTCCTGATGCTCCTCGCCGCGTCCCTCTCGACCGCCGCCTGCGCAGCCGACACGGGCGACGAGAACACGGAGGCGGGCGAGGACGATCTCACGAGCCTCACCGCGCGCGCGCGCAAGCTCGAGTTCGCCGGCTACGTCTACGTCGACGAGGGCACGAGCGACTACGCCATCGTCAGCGAGGTGAAGCGCCAGACGCAGTCGGCGTTCGGCGCCCTGCGCGAGGCGAACGTCGGCGTGAACAGCCGCGAGCTGAAGGACGTCGACCCGGCCACGTTCCTCAAGACGCCGGTGTCGGTCGTCGATCCGGCGAACCCTGCGGCGCCTCCGAAGAAGATGACGAAGGTGGCGTACACGTTCACCGACGACGCGGTCGTACCGGTGCCGATGGCGAGGCGCTCGGCGATCTCGCTCGGCCTCCTCGGCAAGAACTACCAGTCGCAGTCGTCGCGCGTCCTCGAGGAGTGCACGACGGGTGACAGCCACGCGCGCGAGTTCCAGAGCTCGATCTGGTACGTGTTCGACCCGTCGCTCTCGAAGTGCAAGGGCGCGATGGCCGCCGAGCAGCAGAAGATCGACGCCGATCGCCGCGGTCTGGCGCAGGGGCAGGTCCCGCTCAGCGAGGTGAACCGCCTCTACATCCCGATGACCGCCAAGCTCCGCGCGACGCAGCAGAGCCGCGCGACGAAGTATCCCGAGTACGACCGCCTCTACGCCGGCGGCGTCGAGCCGGGCAAGCTGGTGATCGGCATGGTCAGCGGCATGATGGCCGACTGGGCCGCGGGCGAGCGCCACGAGGTCTACGAGGATCAGGGCTACGAGATGTGGTACGGCGGCCTGCGCGAGATCTTCAAGGCGCGCCCCGGCTTCAAGCTCACGGGCGTCGAGGGCGTCGCCGATCCGCTCGACTACACGGTCGGCGCCACGCAGGTCCGCTTCGCGTCGTTCGACGACATGATCGCGTTCGAGCTCGACAACAAGAACCCGCAGGGGGTCACGTACTCGAACCGCAACGAGCTCCGGAAGCAGATCGCGAACAAGCTCGTTCGCCACTTCGTCACCTTCGAGGTGCCGGTGCAGGTGACGATCAAGAGCGAGACCAAGCCCCTCACGATCAAGCTCCAGTCGTACTTCGGCGCGGAGACCGATCCCACGCCGCACAAGCGCGCGATCAAGACGAGCGACATCTTCGTCTACAACGGGCACTCGTACATCGGCTACGGCCCGCTCGATCCGAGCCGCTTCCGCGCCGAGGACTTCCCGAGCTCCTATCAGGTGCTGCAGATCAACGGCTGCGTCTCGTACAACTACTACGAGAAGGACTACATCCCGCTCAAGCAGGGCGGCACGCAGAACCTCGATCTCGTGACCAACGGCCTCGAGAGCTGGGTCAACGAGAGCGGCGAGGCGATGGGCCGGTTCGTCGGCGCGTTCATCGACGGCAAGATGAACAGCTACAACGAGATCCTCAAGGCCTCGCAGTTCACGTACTTCGGCTACGACTGGGGCATGGACGCGCTCCGCGTGGTCGACGGCGAGCTCGACAACAAGTACTCGCCCTCGCGTACGCCGATCACCATCCAGTGATTACGATGCAGGAGTGACGCGGACGTTCCTCGCTGCTGACGTCGACGACGCCGTGCTCGGCGGTGCGGCGTCGGTCGTCTCGGAGCTTCCCTTGCGCTGCCGCTGGGTGAAGCGCGAGGTGATGCACGCGACGGTGCGCTTCTTCGGGGACGTCGACGACGAGCGGCTCGCGAAGCTCGTGGCGATCGTCCCCGGTCTCGCATCCACGCGGACGGAGGCGCCGCGCGTGCGTGTCACCCGCGTGGACGCGTTCCCCGATCTCCGCCGCGCGCGCGTGCTCGTCCTCCCGCTCGAGGACGACGGTGCGCTCGCGGCGATCGCTGCCGAGATCGAGGAGCACGCCGCCGCCCTCGGCTTCGAGCGCGAGAAGCGGGCCTTCCGTGGGCACCTCACGCTCGCGCGCTTCCGCGAGCCGACCGACGTGAGAAGATCGGTCGCCGGCGTGCATCCCTCGTTCGAGGGGCTCGTCCCGTCGCTGACGCTCTATGCGAGCACGCTCGGCAAGGACGGACCGACGTATTCGGTCCTCGCGCAACGCGTCTTCGCGGCCAGGTGACGGTCAGCGGGGAAGGAGGGCATCGAGCACGCCCGGCTCGGCGAGCGTCTCGAACGCCGAGGACGCGCCGAGCGCGACGAGCTCGGCGGGCGCGACCCCACCGGTGCCGACGCCGATGCAGCGTGCGCCCATGCCCTTGGCCGCGGCGACGTCCTTGGGCGTGTCTCCGATGACGACGACGCGGCAGTCGTCGATCGTCACGCCGAGGGCCTCTGCGCCCCGGCGGGCGCCGGTTCGGAGCAGCTCGACGCGGTCCTCGGCGTCGCAGCCGAACCCGCCGAACGAGAACGTGCCGTCGAGCTTGCCGGGCGCGAGCTTGGCGAAGGCGCCGCGGCGCACGTTGCCGGTGCCGAGCCCGACGGCCACGCCGGGTCGTTCGCGGACACGGTCGAGCACGTCGTACACGCCGGGGAAGACGCGGTAGCCGACGCCGTTCGCGAGCTCGTGCTCGAGGCGCCGGAGATACGCCTCGAGCGCGCGATCGATCGCGGCCTCGTCGCAGGCGCCGGTCGCGGTCACGATGCCGTGGCGCGCGATGGCGCGGTCGGTCATGCCGCCGAAGCTCGTCCCGTCGAACACGTCGGGGCGCGCGTAGACGTCGGCGAACGCCCCGACCATCGCGCGGCGGCCGGCGCCGCCGGTCGCCACGAGGGTGCCGTCGATGTCGAACAAGAGGACGGTCGGGCGCATGAACGCCGAAGAAGCTAGCATGGCGCGCCATGGCGTATCTGTTCGAGACCGAGGAGCACGCTCAGCTCCGCGACAACGTGCGGCGCTTCGCCCAGAAGCACATCGCGCCTCATGCGCACGCCTGGGAAGAGGCGGAGGAGTTCCCGCGCGAGCTCTACAAGACCGCCGCGGAAGCGGGGCTGCTCGGCATCTCCTATCCAACCGAGGTCGGCGGATCGGGTGGCGACATCAGCCATGCCATCGTCGCCTCCGAGGAGATGGTCCTCGTCGGGCACTCGGTGGGCACGACCGTCGGGCTCGGCACGCACGGCATCGCGATCCCGCCGATCCTCCGCTCGGGGACGGACGAGCAGAAGAAGCGCTTCGTCGAGCCGGTGCTCCGCGGCGAGAAGATCGGCGCGCTCGGCATCACCGAGCCGAACGGCGGCAGCGACGTCGCCGCGATCCGCACGAAGGCGGTGCGCGACGGGGACTTCTACGTCGTGAGCGGCGCGAAGACGTTCATCACGTCGGGCTGCCGCGCAGACTTCGTCACGACCGCCGTGCGGACGGGCGGGGAGGGTCATGCGGGCATCTCGCTGCTCGTCATCGAGCGCGGCACGCCGGGCTTCACCGTGAGCAAGAAGCTCAAGAAGACCGGGTGGTGGGCGAGCGACACCGCGGAGCTGTCGTTCGAGGACTGCCGCGTGCCCGCATCGAACCTGATCGGCGAGGAGAACTCGGGCTTCCTCGCGATCATGATCAACTTCGCCGCCGAACGACTTTTCCTCGCGGGCCAGTGCGTGGCGATCGCCGAGCTCTCCTACCGCGAGTCGGTGAAGTACGCGCGCGAGCGGAAGGCGTTCGGGCGCACGATCATGGGCCACCAGGTGATCCGTCACAAGCTCGCGGACATGGCGACCCGCATCGCCGCGGCCCGCGCGCTCGTCGGCGAATGCGTGACCCGCGTGACGCGCGGAGAGATGGTCCCCGGCCTCGCGGCGATGACCAAGAACGCCGCGACGGACATGTGCTCGTGGGTCGTGGACCAGGCCGTGCAGATCCACGGCGGCAACGGCTACATGCGCGAGTACCTCGTCGAGCGTCTGTACCGCGACGCGCGCCTCTACCCGATCGGCGGCGGCACGCGCGAGATCATGAACGAGATCATCGCGAAGACCGAGGGGTACTGAGCTTGTCGAAATTCGATCTCACCGTCGTCCCCAAGGACGTCTTCTTCATCTGCGAGAAGCTCCGCGCGGCGCAGAAGCGCGCGTGGATCGTGGGCGGATGCGTGCGCGACTCGCTGCTCGGCAAGCCCGTCGCCGACTGGGACGTCTGCACCGACGCGCGGCCGGAGGAGCTGATGAAGCTCTTCCCTCGGGCGATCCCGACGGGCCTGCAGCACGGCACGGTCACCCTCGTGATGCACGGCCATCACTACGAGGTGACGACCCTGCGCGGCGAGACGACGTACTCCGACGGCCGGCGGCCCGACGCGGTCCACTTCGTCGACGAGATCACGGCGGACCTCGCGAGGCGCGACTTCACGATCAACGCCATCGCCGTGGATCCCTGGAGCGGCGAGCTGGTCGATCCCTTCGCCGGGCGCGCCGACATCGACCGGAAGGTGATCCGCGCGGTGGGCACCGCCCGCGAGCGCTTCTCCGAGGACGGCCTGCGCGTCCTGCGCGCCGCCCGCTTCTCCGCGACGCTGGAGTTCGAGCTCGATCCCGACACGTTCGCCGCCATCGAGCCGACGCTCGACACCTTCAAGAAGGTGAGCGCCGAGCGCGTGCGCGACGAGTGGGTCAAGAGCATGAAGGCGAAGCGGCCGTCGCGCGCGTTCGAGGTCATGCGCACGTCCGGCATCCTCGGCGTGACGTGCCCGGAGCTGCTCGAGGGCGTCGGCATGGAGCAGAACAAGTGGCACTCCTACGACGTCTGGAAGCACGGAATGGAGTGCATGGACGCCTGCATCGGCGATCCCATCCTGCGCATCGCCGCGCTGCTCCACGACGTCGGCAAGCCTCGCTCGCGCGCCTTCAGCGACAAGACGCGGGACTGGACGTTCTACGACCACGACCGCATCGGCGCGGAGATCGCGCATCCCATCGCCACGCGCCTCCGCTTCTCGAACGACGAGCGCGAGCGGATCGTGTCGCTCGTTCGCCACCACCTCTTCCACTACGACCAGTGGAGCGATGCGGCGGTGCGGCGCTGGATCAAGCGGGTCGGCAGCGATCGGATCGAGGACCTCTACGCCCTCAACGAGGCCGACATCCGCGGCAAAGGGCCGTCCTTCGACCCGTCGCACCTGTCGAACCTCGAGGCGCTCAAGGCGCACGTCGCGAAGGTCCTCGCCGACGGCGCCGCCCTCTCGACGCGCGATCTCGCCATCGACGGCAATCTCCTCATCAAGGAGCTCGGGCTGAAGCCGGGCCGGATCATCGGCGAGATCCTGACGACGCTGCTCGAGGACGTGATCGCGGAGCCGAGCGTCAACGAGCGCGAGAAGCTCCTCGCTCGGGCACGCGAGATCGTGGCCGAAAAGGCGCCCAAGGCCTGATTCGTCGTGATAGTTTCGCGCGCGGAATGCGAAAAGGCGTTTCCTTCGCCGTCGCTCTCGCGAGCCTGACCCTCCTCACGGAGTCGGCGCTCGCGCAGTCCCCGCCCGCGGCGCCCGAGAAGATCGCCGTCGGCGACTGGCAGCTCGCACCGACGATGGAGCTGCGCACCCGCGCCGAGTACCGCCGCGATCCGCCGGACCTCGGCGGCACCGACTTCTACGGCCGCCTGACGCCGCGCGTCCGCAATGCGTGGGTGGTGATGGAGCGCGCGCGCCTCGGCCTCGGCGCAGAACGCGGCGCGCTTCGCGCCCAGCTGACCCTTCAGGACGCGCGTGCGCTCGGAACGTCCGGCACGCGCACCGTCGGCCGCTTCGAGCCGTACGAGATGTTCGTCGAGGCGCGGTCGAGCGGCGCGCGGCCGACCTACCTGCGCTTCGGACGGCAGGCGGTGGTCTGGGGAGAGGGCCGGCTCATCGGCAACGCCGACTTCGCGCCGGCGGGCCGCTCGCTCGACGCCGTCCGCGGGCACCTCGGGGCCGGCGCCTTCGAATTCGAGGCGCTCGGCATCCTGCTCGAGACGCCGACCCCGCTCGGCTCGCCGTTCGGCGACACGGCCGGGCCGTCCCGCTCCGGCATCCAGCTCTACGGCCTCTCCGCTCGATGGAACGTCGATCCGCTCCTGGTCGTCGAGGCGTTCGGCCTCGCCCGCATCTCGCGCGGCAGCGGCGCCGATCTCGACGGCTCGCGCTTCTCGGTCTCGCGCCTCGCCGGCGAGCTATTCACCGGCGCGCTGCGCGTCTCCGGCGACGCCAAGGGCTGGACCTACGGCGCGGAGGGCGCCTACCAGCTCGGCACCGCTTCTTCGCTCGGCATCGGCGGCAGCGACGTGCGTGCCTGGGCGGCGGCCGGTCACGTGTCGAAGCTCCTCGATCAGGTCGCGATGACGCCGACGCTGCGCCTCGCCGCCTCGTACGCGAGCGGCGACGACGGCAGCGGCACGTACACCCAGTTCGATCCTCTGCTGCCCGATCCGCAGCGCTTCCACGGGCAGATGGATCTGTTCTCGTGGTCCAACGAGATGGATGCGAGCGCCCGGGCGCAGGTCGTCCCGTGGACGGACACCGCCTTCGCGCTCGAGTATCGGTATGCGCGTCTCGCGAACGCCAACGGCGAGTGGATCGGCGGCTACATGAACGCGATCGGACGCGCCTCCGGGGCGACCGCGGACGAGGAGCTGGGGCACGAGCTCGACGTGGTGTTCGCGTGGCGCCCCTGGGTGCCGCTGCAGCTGCGGCTGGGGTGGTCGGGCCTGCTGCTCGGCGACGGAGCACGCGCGATCATGGCCGCCCAGGCGCGCGGCCGCCGCCAGGACGACGGCTCGATCCTCGCCGAGAAGCTCTCGCAGTACGCGTACGCGCAGGCGACGCTGAACGTGCCCTGAAGGCAGCAGCGGTCAGCGCCGCTCCTCGGGATAGTCGAAGATCAGGCATCCGCGCTTCTCGCCGACGACGAGGCGGAAGCCCGCCCACGCGACGCGCAGCGGCTCCTCGATCGCGCGCGTGTCCCAGGCGGTGATCTCCTGCCAGTCGGAGGTGCGCACGAGGCGCACCGAGCGCGCGCTCGCGAGCGCGAGGACGCGTCCGTCGCCGCGAAACGCGAGGCTGCGGACGTGACCGCTACGCAGCTCGAGGCTCGCGAGCACGTGGCCGCTGCCGATGTCACGCACCTCGACGTTGCCGTTGTCGCAGCCGAACGCGAGCCAGTTGCCGCGCTCGCCGCCGAACGCGAGCGCCGTGACCGCCGTGCACGGGTAGACCGCGCTCGGCTCGGTGGCGCCGAGGCGAAACACGCGCGCGGCCGCGTCGTCGCCGGTCGCGTAGTGGATCCCGTCCGGACACGTGGCGACGATGGATGCACCGGTCGAGGACGGGCCGTGCATCGGGAGCTCCCTGCCTTCGCGGGTCTCGCTGAGCACGAGGTCGCCGCGCTCGACGGTCTTCGCGACGAGCAGGCCGTCCGCCGTGATGTCGAGCACGCCGCGGTTGCGCGCGGGCAGCGACGCGCTCTGCGGATACTCGACGAGGGCGCCGGCGCGCGAGAGCCCGACGCGCGTGCCGTCCTTGCGCTTCGCGACGTCGCCGCCGTAGGGCGCGCCGCTCCGCGTCGGGATGCGCTCGATGCGGGCTCCGTCCTCGACGTTCCAGCGCGAGAGCTGATCGGAGAGCAGGACGAGCTCGCTTCCGCCGTTCACGAACGCGAGGCGCGCGGGCGGGTAGGCCTTGGCGTCGAGCGTGCGGACGCACGCGCCGTCGGCGAGGCGCCAGACGCGCACCGGGCCCTCGAAGCTCGCCGACGCGGCGAGCTGTCCGCGCGGATCGATCGCGACGGCGTTCGGCGCGTCGATGTGCCCGTGGAGCAGGGCGAGCGGGCGGCCGTCGCGGGCGTCGATGAGCGAGAGCAGGGGCTTGCGCTGATAGGGATCGGAGTCGGTCCAGCCGGCGCAGAGGAGCGCGTCGCCTCGCGGGGTGAAAGCGAGCGCCGTCGTCTCCGCCGGACGGCGGAACGTGGCGTAGAGCGAGAGCGTGCGCAGGTCCCAGACGCGAACGTCCTCGTGGTTCCCGGTCGCGAGGAGCGCGCCGCCCATGCCGAAGGCGAGCGCCGTCGCCCCCGGATGCTCGCCGAGCACGACCGATCGCCGCGCGCCGCCGCCGGTGACCTCCCACAGCGCGATGTCGCTCTGCGCCTCGAGCGTCACGAACGTGGTGCCGCGAGGCGAGAAAGCGACGTCGACCTCGTTGCGCCGGACGAGCGTGGTCTCGAGCGCTCGATCCCACACGCGGTGCACGCGGACCACGACCCCGCATGCGGACACGACACGATCGCCGTCGGCGGTGAAGGCGACGGCGTGCACGCGCTCGTTCGCGGCGCGGAGCTCGGCCTCGATGGCTCCGTCCACCGTGCGGAAGATGCGGACCGTGCCGTCGGTCCAGCCGGACTGGTTGTCGACCTCGGCGAAGTCCTCGACGTAGTGGCCGAAGCCGGCGGCGAGGCGTGCGCCCGACGGATCGATGGCGACCGCGTGCACGCGCGCCTCGTGTCCGAGGACGGAGAGCGTCCTCGCGAGACGGAGCTCGAGGTCGTGTACGACGACCGCGGCCTCGTCCGCGACGACGAGCACGGACCCGTGCGTGGAAGCGGCGAGGTCGATCGGCCGCCGGCCTTCGATGCGCCGATCGGGATCGGCGCGCTCGAGATGACGGAGCCCCACGGTGTCGATCCAGACCCGCGGCCACTCGGAGATCTGCGCGACCTCCTGTCCGTCGATGAGGAGCTTGTAGCGTCCGTTGCGCTCGGCCTGGTCGATGTGCCACTTCCGCCCGTCGACCTCGGCCTCGAGCATGTGACCGATCCCGATCCTGCTCGCCAGGCCGCGCAGCCCGGAAGGCGCGCGCCAGACGACGGGCGTATCCGCGGGGGCGCTACCTCGGCTGGTCTGCATGGTCGGTCAGCCGCCCCAGCGCCGATTGCGCCCGACGTCGGCGTGGACGAACCAATCGGTCGCGAGCGTGTACACCCCGACGCCGCCGTCCCAGCCGAGCGCGCGGATCTCGCGCTCGAGGACGCGCGGGTCGAGCCCCTTCTCTTCTCCAGGCAGCACGATCCGGAAGTCGACGGCGTGACCGAGCGAGTGCTGGCTGTGCGAAGCGACGTGACGGCCCTTCTTGCGCATCATCTCGTTCAGCTTCGCGCTTCGGTATCCGCTGACGAGCTCGATGCGCACCGGGCCGGCGTCGCCGTGCTTCTTCGCGAGCGCGCGCAGCAGATCGAGCAGGCGCGGATCGAAGGAGTGCTCCTCTCCGGTCACCCGATCGGCGAGCAGCGACGAGAACCGATCTGCGGAGGGCGCGACGTCGTCGAGCGGCACGCGCTCGTCGGTGTGCGTCTGGACGAGCGTGGCGAGGAGCGGCGATGGATTGCCATCCTCGGCGGCGGCGGACTTCTTCACCGAGAGCGCGCTCCCGCGCGACACCGTCGCGTCGACACCGGACGGCGTCGCCACCAAGGCCGCGCAGGCGGCAGACGCGATCCCGGCTGCGAGACGATGCATGCTTCGCGAGGAGAATAGCCTACTCGGGCTTGACGGGTGGACCTCGCCGATGGACCCTCGCTGCTGGATGAGCATCGAGCTCGACGAAGGTGTGTTGAAGCAGAGGCAGAGGTCGGGCCCCGCGCTCTACTACGCCGCGGCCATGCCGGAGGGCGGCAGCGCCAAGGCGGTGCTCGCGATGATCCCGGGCTACGCCGATCACGGCGCGCGCTACGCGCACGTGATCGGTGCGCTCGCCGAGCACGGGATCGGATCGGTGGTCATCGATCTCCGCGGGCACGGCCGTGCGGAGGGCCCCCGCGGCTACTGCTCGCGTTTCGACGAGTTCCTCGACGACGCGCGCGAGCTCCGCAGGCTCGTCGAGCAGCGCGCGAAGGGCGCGCCGACCTTCCTCTTCGGTCACAGCTTCGGCGGGCTCGTCGCGACGTCGAGCGCGCTCGAGCACGCGGCGCCGTGGCGGGGGCTCGTCCTCTCCGCGCCGTTCTTCGGCCTCGCGTTGCAGGTACCGAAGGCGAAGATCCTCGCCGGGAAGATCGCCTCGCGCATCGTGCCCAAGCTCGGGCTCCCGAGCGGGCTCGCGGGCAAGGACATGACCCACGACGAGGCCAAGGCGAAGGACTACGACTCCGACCCGCTCGTCTTCCCGAACGCGACGGCGCGCTGGTTCACCGAGACGAGCGCGGCGCAGGAGCGCGCGCTCGCGGACGCCGGCCGGCTCACGCTGCCGCTCTACGTCACGTTCGGGACCGCGGACAAGGTCGCGAGCATGACCGCGGCGAAGAGGTTCTTCGACGCCGCCGGCAGCGCGGACAAGACGTGGGACCCGCGCGAAGGGCTCTTCCACGAGGTGCTCAACGAGCCCTCGTGGAAGGAGATCGTGGAGCCGATCGCGCGGTGGATCCTGGCGAAGGCCTGAGAGCCTTCGCCCGAGGATCCGTCTCGGCTCAGTTCGCCTGCACGCGGCAGTAGCCGCCGTAGCGACCTGCGATGGTGAACGGGACGCACTTGCCGGCCTTGCAGTCGGCGTCGGTCACGCAGAGCGTGAGCTCGCCGGCCTTGCACTCGGTCTTCTCGCAGCGCGTGCCGTCGGTGAAGCGCCCGCTCTGGAAGTAGACCGGGCAGCCCGGGAAGTCGTTGTCCTGGCCCGGCTTCGGCGAGCCCGCGTCGCTCGCGATCGCGCAGCAGACCTCGCCCTGTCCGGGGCAGTGCGCCGCCTCCATGCAGTGCCACTCCTGCACGGCGGTGGTGAAGCCGGTGCACGCGCCCGTGTTGTATCCGCCGCCGCCGGAGACGGTGGCCTCCACGCACTTCGACGGCTCGAAGCCGCCGTCGTTCGGCAGGCGGCCGCCGCTGCAGCAGATCTCGTTGTCCGCCGCCGCGCAGTTCTTCGACGCCGTGCCGCCGTCGGCGGACGCGTCGAGGACGCTGAAGCAGTACGGACCGGTGCTCGACTTCGGGACCGGGATGTTCGCGCAGTCCGGCCCGGCGTCACCCGGCGACCCGTCGTCGCCGCTGCTGCCGCTGCTGCTGCTCGAGCTGCTGCTCGAGTCACGGCCACCGTCGCCCCCCGTCGTGGGGACCGCGGTGGTGCCGTTGTCGGTCCCGCAGGCCGCGGCCACCAGGCCGGCTCCCATCAGGAACGTGCCCCCCAAGAACATCGCCAGACGACGCGTGCTGACTGCTCGCATGAAACCCTTCTCCCGCAAAAAGAAAGCCCAGGCTGGTCAGGCCCACCCGGGGAACGAATTCTTTAGCACGAAGTCGTGGGCTCGTCTGGCGACGTCGCCTTTTCTTCACTCTTCGGCCACGAGAGCGCGTGGAAAATCGGGGAAAGCCCCA
>WBZO01000981.1_pt1 | contig 50106 bp, 27 predicted proteins | sample 5204261 | NCBI WGS metagenome assembly WBZO01 (sample SAMN12412400, study PRJNA552823) | activated sludge metagenome | isolation source: activated sludge from anammox sidestream of wastewater treatment plant... | place: USA: North Carolina | collected 2017-09
TCCCGGCGCCCCGGAACTTTGCGACAATAAAGACAACGACTGCGACGGCTCAATTGATGAAGATGGCGGACAGGTTTACAACGGCAACGTTACTCTCTCCACTCAGGCGCAGGTTAATGCCTGGCTGGCGTGCTACAGCATCATCAATGGCAACCTGACCATTTCAGGGATGACTATCAACAACCTTAGCCCGTTAGCCAATATTACAGAGGTAACCGGCAGCACCACCATTCAGGCGACCAGCCTTAGCAGCCTCAATGGCTTGAACAACCTGGAGCTTGTGGGTGGCAACCTGGTGATTGCATCCAATTTCTTCCTGACTACCCTTAGCGGCCTGGAAGGCGTCAGCAGTGTCGGTGCCAACCTGAACGTGTATTTTAACAGCAACCTGGACATTTGCTGCGGCATCTATCATTTGGTGGACGCTGATCCGGGGAACGGTACTGTTAGCGGCAGTACCAATGTTTACTTTAACAAAAATGGCGGTAATTGCATCAGCGTAGCAAAGATTCTGATGGCTTGTGCACCTATGAATGTGGTGGGTACACCTGACACCGGTGTAAACACGGTGCCTTCTGTCTTCGAAGATGTTAAGACGATGGCCTTGTTCCCCAACCCGACGAGCAATGATGTTACAATCAGAATTAATGGCGAATACCTTGCAGGTAAATTGACCATTTTCGACGGAACCGGTCGGGTAATGGCAATGAATGACTTGACGGAAAATACCCTTGAGCAAACCATTAGCGTGGGTGCTTGGGCTCCTGGTATGTACATGGTAAGACTTCAGTTGGATGGCGAGATACTTACGCATAAATTGATCGTTCAATAAAAGTATAGCTATCACTGATTTAAATTGAAGTATTCACTGCCGTACACTTTTTCTTAAGACAAACCCGACTTGGTGTTTTTTGAAAGAGTGTGCGGCAGTGGAAACTTTTACAACTCAGACCTGCTTTTCCCCCTCTCTTTTCAGAAATTATCCTCCCTTAAATTTTCGCACTCTTCTTTTGAAAGCTTTCCTGTGAACCATCCTTAGAGCAGGTCTTCGCTCAATAAATCAGGTACGCAACCTCGTCGAAGAAAGAAGCCTGAAGGTTGACTGACGCCTTCAAAGAAGAGCCCTTGCCAGCACCTTGCTGCCAGCACACAACCTATCTGTCGCAGGGGTGTTTTCTTATGCTGCCGGACATTCGGCTTTTACTACATTTGCACCCCGGAAATCATTCCTCATTTCAACAGGTATTAAACGTGATAGGATATTCAAGATTTGTATTAAAAAATGGACTAAAAGTGCTCATCCACGAGGATAACAGCACGCCGATGGTTGCGGTCAATGTCCTTTATAATGTCGGGAGCAAGGATGAGTCTGCTGAAAAGACAGGCTTTGCTCACCTGTTTGAGCACCTGATGTTTGGAGGCTCTGCCAACATCCCCGACTTTGATGAGCCCATCCAGATGGCAGGTGGCGAGAACAACGCTTTCACCAACAACGATATCACCAATTTTTACGACGTACTGCCTGCAGAGAACCTCGAGGTGGCTCTGTGGTTGGAGAGCGACCGGATGCTGAGCCTGAATTTCGACGAGAAAGTGCTGGAGGTACAGCGGAAAGTCGTGGTCGAGGAGTTCAAGGAAACATGCCTGAACGAGCCTTACGGAGATGTCTGGCACCACATTTCAGAGCTGGCCTACGAGGTACACCCCTATCGCTGGCCGACCATTGGCAAGGTTCCCAAGCACGTCGAAGATGCCACGTTGGAAGATGTGAAGCAATTCTTTTTCAAATTTTACCGCCCAAACAACGCCGTGCTCGCTATTGTAGGCAATGTAAAAACACAGGAAACGCTCGCCCTGGTGGAAAAGTGGTTTGCTGACATCCCGGCTGGAGAAACCTACTTGAGGCAGATCCCGACAGAACCTAAACAGGTTGTCAGCCATATCCGGCAGGCCGAAGGCAGGGTGCCCCTGGATGCACTGTACCTCGTGTTTCACACCTGTGGCAGAGGCGAGACCGATTTTTATGCTGTTGACCTGCTGTCCGATGTGCTCGGAAATGGCCCTTCTTCCCGCCTCTTTCGCCGCCTGTTGAAAGAGAAAAAATTGTTCTCCCACATTGATTGTTACATTACAGCCAGCATAGACCCCGGCCTGCTCATCATTGAGGGCAAACCTTCGGAAGGAGTTTCCATTCCAGAGGCCGAAGCTGCCATCTGGCAGGAGCTGGACTTGCTGAAAAAAGAAGCCATTTCAGAAAAGGAGCTGCAAAAGCTAAAGAACAAGTCGGAGTCGGCTCTGGTGTTTTCAGAGGCCAGCGTCCTGAACAAGGCCATCAACCTGGCCTTTTTTGAAGCGATTGGTGACACGGCCATGATCAACCGGGAGGTGGAATTATACGAAGCTGTGACGGTGGAGGACCTCTTCCGCCTGGCCAATGAGGTATTTACCTTGGAGAACTGCTCCAAACTGATCTATAAAGCCACCTTGCCCCGGGGAGAAGCCCAAGAAGAAGAAGAATAAAAAAAAGCCCGGGCTGCCTCAAAAGAATCAAGAATTTTTTTGCCTCCGTAGGTGTCGGTTTGACTTATAAGACAGGCTCGTACCTTCCTCACAAGCTGTTGAATTGAGCTTGCCGGGCTAAAAAGGCACCTTTTTATCTTCAGCAGTCCAATTTAAAAAGCATCTGACAACAAGCAATTTTAGCTTTTTGAAGTTGCGTAGCATCCCTTGGGAGTTGAAAGAAGGTAAAAAGCAGGCAAAAAAGGAGCGTATTTAGCCAAGTGGCTAAATCCTCGACATGCTCTTAGAGCTTGATGGCAATATGGTCGCTGCACACCCTGTTAGAGCAATCAACTTGCTATTTGTTGCCTGGCTACCTACTTCGAACTCTTTCATCAGTTCCTTTATGCGGGTGGGGTAGGAGCTGCCTTGAGGCAATAGCAAAAAGCGCAAAGCCCAGAGGAAGGCGCCTTTCACGGAGCCTGTCCTACAGCAGCCCTTTGAAAATTCACCCCTTACTTTTTTCACGAGTTTTCCGGAAATGTCAAACAGTGCCGGTGCAGCAGTGGAGGCTTCCGGCTGCCGGAAGCAGACAGCTGCTACATCGCCAAGATCGGTGGCCTGTTTTTGAAAAAACCATCGTCGGCCCTGCGAGCTTCCTGCTGCCTTCGGGATGGCAAACAGGGTGCACCCTATACCCACAGCAAACCGGCGCGGGTGGACAGGCTACCTGCTTTTTAGTTAAAAGCCTTTTTGGTGACAAAATTCCAGGACGTAAAGCCTGGAGATAGATTTGGAGAAAAGCCGGCGAAACAGCCGGAGGGAATAGTGGAAATCGGAGCAAAGAATCACAGATGCTCCGTACTTTACAAAGTTGAAGCCAGAATATACCGACCTGCTACCGGAGGGCAGGTAAATTTGCTATGATAGAATTTGGTAAGATAAACAGCAAGTGATTTTTTTCAAGTTAAAAACTGCTCAGATTTTTCTTTGAACCAGGCTAAAGGAGCTACTTTTGGATGTTTTCCCCGAGTACCACGTTTTTAACTTTTACCTTTTGCTAAATAGATTTTACCATGCCTTTTTATCAACAAAGGGGGAAAATCCCCCATAAGCGTCACATCCAATTCCGCCACCAAGACAACGGCGCCCTCTACGCCGAAGAACTTGTAGGAACACAAGGCTTCTCAGGAGTCTCAGCGCTTGTCTATCACCTCCACCCACCCACCATCGTCACGGAAAAGGGGAAGCCTTATTCCGTCGCTCCCAAAATTGCCCTGGAGAAACACCTCTCCGCCCTGAGCTTTAAAGGGTTCTCCCTGCAGCCTGTTGATGACTACCTCGACAGCCGCACCACGCTTTTTGTCAACAACAACCTGCATATCGGAATTGCTGCTCCGCGGCAAAGCATGACTGACTATTTTTTCAAAAATGCAGATGCGGACGAAATAATCTTCGTGCACAGAGGCAGCGGAACCCTAAAGACGATGTACGGACAGTTGCCCTTTGAATATGGCGATTACCTCGTTATTCCCCGCGGTACGGTTTACCAGTTAGAGTTTGACCAAACGGATAACCGCCTTCTCCTTCTTGAATCTTTCAGCCCCGTTCGCACACCCCGGCGTTACCGCAACGAAGTGGGACAGCTACTGGAACACTCGCCGTTTTGTGAGCGGGATTTCAAAACGCCACAGGATCTTATGACCTATGACGAACGGGGCCATTTTAATATTTTAATCAAAAAACAAGGTATGGTCTATCCATACACCTACGGCACACATCCTTTTGACGTGGTAGGCTGGGATGGATACCATTACCCCTACGCTATTTCTATTCACGACTTCGAGCCGCTCACCGGCCGCATCCACATGCCGCCACCAATTCACCAGCAATTTGAAGGCGAAGGTTTTGTGGTCTGCTCTTTTGTCCCCCGGTTGTACGACTACCACCCTGATGCCATTCCTGCTCCCTACCACCACAGTAATATTGATTCAGATGAAATCCTGTACTACGTGGATGGCGATTTTATGAGCCGAAACAACATCCAAAAAGGCCAGTTTACCCTGCACCCGGGTGGCATCCCGCACGGTCCACACCCGGGCGCTGTTGAGCGAAGTATCGGCAAAAAAAGCACAGAAGAAATGGCCGTGATGATTGACCCCTTCCACCCCGTTATGATCACCGAGGCAGCTATGGCGCTGGAAGTAGAAGACTACTACAAGTCTTGGCTGGAAGAGCCTTTGGTGGGCTGAGCAGCCCGGAATCAAAACAGCCGGACTTGACCGGGATGCAGGGCTTACTACACGTAAACCCCACAGCCTGACTGCGTGCCGGCGTGCGCATTTGGGAGCAGGCAGTGAAACCGCCACAGCGCTTGCGCTGCCTGCTCGTTTTACAAACACAACCAAGGCCCCCGATGAGGCTCTCCCGGCTGTAGGCATTTCCGACAGATGCCCTCTCTCTGACTCAGCGACTTTATCGCTTTAATGGCAGGTGCAAAATCTGGTTTTCTTTAGCATCCTGCTGACCAGGACAGACTCCTGACACAGATGAATCTTGAAGACCTTGTTCCTCCTCAACGGCAAGAACCAGGGCATTTTATAAAAACACCCCAAATGGAGGCTGTATCAAAAGATCAAGGGCAGTATCCGTTGCCAGATAGCTTTTGAAAGAAGGCGGTATTTTTTTAAAATTTCAAAGAAATTAAAAAAAATGCCCCTCTCTGAAGGGTTTTATTCGCCGTCAACAGCGGCGATTTGAATTATGAAAAGACTTACCCTCCTACGTAGTTACTCAAAACACAGAACTGTTCAGCAGGGCCTGAGGGAGGAAGGCAGAGGGCGGCGCAGGCCACCGGGGCCTTTCCTGCGGCCTGTGGAAGACCGCCCCTGCTGGCAGTGAACAAAACAATAATTTATGCACCACAAAGTTATCATCGAGCCATTTCGCATCAAGGTTGTCGAGCAAATCAAACTGACCACCGAAGAGGAACGAAAGGCCTTTTTAAAAAACGCCCACTACAACCCCTTCTTGCTGCATTCCGATGAAGTCATCATTGATCTGCTCACCGACAGCGGTACTTCGGCCATGAGTGCTGAGCAATGGGCGGGCGTCATGCGAGGGGATGAAAGCTACGCTGGCGCCTCCAGTTGGCAGCGCATGGAGAAGGCCATCCACGACCTGACAGGGTATCCCTATATTTTGCCTACCCACCAAGGGCGAGCTGCAGAACACCTGCTCTACACCCGGATTGGAGGCAAAGGGAAGTATTTCTTTAGCAACACCCATTTCGACACCACGCGGGCCAATATCGAATTTTCCGGCGCCACGGCCATTGACATGCCTATCGAAGAAGGCAGGCATCCCGAGGTGATTCACCCCTTCAAAGGCAACCTCGATACCAGGAAGCTGCTGCAACACATTGAAAAATATGGTGCGCAGAATACCGCTGCGGTCATCCTTACCGTCACCAACAACAGTGGTGGAGGCCAGCCGGTGAGTATGGCTAATGCCCGTGAGGTGTCAGGGATCTGCAAAAAGCACGGCATCCGCTTCATCCTGGACGCCTGCCGCATTGCAGAAAACGCCTGGTACATCAGAGACCACGAGCCAGGCTACGAAAACAAAACCTACCGTGAAATCGCTCAGGAGATGTTCAGCCTTGCTGATGGCTGTGTCATGAGCGCTAAAAAAGATGCCTTAGTCAACATGGGGGGCTTCCTGGCACTCAAAGACCTTGACCTGGCGCTGCAATGCCGTACTGTGCTCATCATCACCGAAGGCTATGCTACCTATGGAGGCCTTGCCGGCCGCGATATGGAAGCCATCGCTCAAGGACTGGAAGAAGTCTTCGACCCGGACTATCTGAACTACCGCATCCGAAGTACTACCTACCTGGGCGAGCACTTAGACGAAATGGGCATCCCCGTCATCAAGCCCATTGGCGGCCATGCGGTGTATATTGATGCCAAATCCTTCTACCCTCACATTCCCCCGCACGAATTTCCGGGGCAGGCCCTCGTCTGTCAGTTATACCTCAAAGCCGGCATCCGCAGTTGTGAGATTGGCTCCATCATGTTTGGAAAATACGATGAGGAGGGCAAGCTCATCCCTGCAGAGATGGAACTGGTTCGCCTGGCTATCCCCCGCAGGGTGTACACGCAAAGTCATATTGACTACGTAATCGAGACTTTTAAAGAATTGAAGAAAGAGCGGGAGAAGACCTGCGGGTTCAGAATTACCTACGAGCCACCCTTCCTGCGGCATTTCACGGCGAAGTTTGAGCCTCTGGAGAGTATCGAATGAGTCTTCGCCTGGCCTGCCAGGCCTTTTGCGCCAGAGCTGCAGAGCGGAGAGGTTGTTGCAAGAAGGAGGGCAGCTTGTTGCAGGTCTGCGCTCCCTCACCCAGGGTTGCAATCTGGCGGGTACAGGGGAGCAAAAACAAAATCAGCCGGTGCGATTGTCAGTGCAATGGTACCGGCTGATTCATTGATAGTGCAAACAAGCCCTTTGTCAATCCTTCATAAAGGGATAATCGTGCTGCGTGTAGTTGTCGGTGTAGAGCTCTTCGGCTGCTGGCCAGGGAGACTCCTCGGCAAATTGCACCGCCTTGTCAATTTCCTTTTTGACTCTTTCCTTGATAGCGTCAATTTCTGCCTCGGTGGCAATGTGATTGTCGAGGATGGTGGCCTCTGTAATTTTGATCGGGTCAATATCCATGTAGGCCTGGAGCTCATCCCGGGTGCGGTAGTGAGCCGGGTCTGAAACCGAGTGCCCTTTGTAGCGGTAGGTTTTAATTTCGAGGAAATACGGCCCGTTGCCCGCCCGGATGTGCGCTGCAGCCCTGGTGACGGCCTCGTGTACCGTCTCGGGGCGCATTCCGTCCACCGCTTCGGAGGGCATATCGTAGCCGTGTGCTAACTTGTAGAGGTCTTTGATGTTGCTGGTGCGGTTCACCGAAGTTCCCATGGCGTAGTGATTGTTTTCGCAGATGTACAACACAGGCAGTTTCCAGGTCATGGCCATGTTGAAAGACTCGTGGAGTGCGCCCTGGCGGGCAGCTCCGTCGCCAAACATGGTGACGCAGAGATTGTCCGTACCCCTGTATTTTTCTGCGAAGGCAATGCCAGTACCGATGGGAATTTGTGCGCCGACGATACCGTTGCCGCCAAAATAGCGGTTCTCCTTAGAGAAAAAGTGCATGGAGCCGCCTTTGCCTTTGTTGATGCCGGTGGCTTTGCCATAAAGTTCGGCCATGCATTCATCCGCACCGCAGCCCCTGCCAAAGGCTGTGCCGTGCTGACGGTAGGCTGTTACCACCGCATCTTCCCGGCGGATGACCGATTCTATCCCCGCAGTGACGGCCTCCTGCCCGATGTAAACGTGGAGGAAGCCCCTGATCTTTTGCTGGCTGTAGCCCAGCAAGGCCCGCTCTTCAAAGCGACGGATGCGCAACATCAACTCATACCAGTAGAGGTACTGCTCTTTGCTGTAGGTCGGCTTCTTTGCAGCAGCTTTTTTGGTAGCCGGCTTTTTTTCTGCTTTTGTATTTTCTGCAATCATTTTTTTGAAATTTCTGAAATGCCTCTTTTAAAGGCGACATCTCATATCAGAGTTTTTTGTAACTATTTAGCAGGGAGTGTTTTTGGGGAAAAATAGAAAGTTATTCCCAGAAGCACCCCAAGGATTGAAGAAAAAATAAAATGTACGCTTTACTTTTAAAAAATCACAGGCTGTTCTCCAATGCCAGAGGAGCACTTTTCCTGGTAAACACCCACCAGCCAAAGCGGTTGCAAAGCAATCCATTTTCTCTCAAATAACGAAGCCCTTGCGCCGGAAAATCGGCCTACTGGCTCGCCAGGCCCTTATCTTCCCGACCGGTCAATGAAATTCGACCCTGCCTGCTGCGTGCCGAACATGAACACATCCTGGATATTCACATGCGACGGCCGGGTGGCGATGAAGTAAATGACTTCGGCCACGTCGCTGGATTTCAGCGGCTGGAAGTCCTCGTACACCTTGGCGGCTTTTTGCTCATCCCCGTCGAAGCGCACCCTGGCAAACTCCGTCTCTTCGACGTGGCCAGGGGCTACCTGGCTTACCCGGATGTTGTATTTGTAGAGGTCGAGCCGCATAGCCTTAGTCAGCGCATCCACGGCAAACTTGGTAGCACAATAGACGTTGCCGCCCGGATAGACCTCTTTCCCGGCGCTGGAAGCCACGTTGATGATGTGGCCGCTACGCCGCTGCACTAAGTGGGGAGAAATAGCGCGGGTGAGGTAGAGCAGCCCTTTGAGGTTGGTGTCAATCATGGCTTCCCAATCTTCGATTCTGCCTTCGTGGATGGGGTCGAGGCCCCTGGACAGGCCGGCATTGTTGATGAGGATATCAATGTTCTTCCATTCTTCGGGTAGGTTTTCGAGGGCTGCATGGATGGCCTCTAAGTTCCGCACGTCGAAGTTGAGCGTCAGTATCTCGTTGTCGAAGCGGGCTTTGAAGTCTTGTTTCATCTCCTCCAGCCGCTCCTGGCGACGGCCTGTAGCGATGACCTGGTATCCGTTTTTGGCAAATATTTCAGCAGTTGCCTTTCCGATACCCGAGGTGGCGCCCGAAATAAAGACCGTCTTCAACTGCACGGCGGGTGGCAGGGGCTGCTCTTCTTTTGCTGCTTCTTCCAGAGCTGCTGGCGCTTCTGGAGTTTCGGCGGCGCTTTCTTCTAAGGGCTGCAGGCTGATAGAGCGGAAGATTTTGAGGGGAACCGTTTCTTCCTCCTGGGCTTCTACTTCTATTTTGTCTCCTTCGGGAGAAGGCTCTCCCATGGCCTCTCCCGCTGGAGGTAGCTCGCCAGGCTGGCCTTCGCCCTCCGGCTCTTCTGCGGAGGCTTGTGCTGGGCTGGGTTCGGATTCCGGAGCAAACCGGAAAGCCTCGTCATTGCGTGGGGTTTTCAACTCTGGATTTATCCGGGCAGCCAGTTCGTAGTAATGGCTTGCCAGGGCACGCTCGCCGAGTTTGTGGTAGAGTAATGCCAGGTCGTAATTGGCAAAGGGGTGATCCGGCTGGTATTTGAGTGTTTTTTTGAAATGCCTGATTGCCTTTTGGGGGTCGTCCAGGTGCTCGTTCAGCAAGGTGGCCAGCAGGTAGTGGGCGTCGGTATTTTTCTTATTTAGCTCTACGGTTTGTTTAAAATATGCTGCTGCTTTTGCCTGTTGGCCTGCAAAATGCTGCAAGCAAAGCAAACCCAGGCGGAAGCAGGCATTTTCATAGGCCGGCTCCAGCTCAAGTACCTTTTCGTAGTAGTGTCTGGCCTCTAAGAAATCACCTTCACTTTCGGAGATCTCCCCCAGGAGAAACCAGGCATCAGCGAAGTTCCTGTCCCTAGCCAGGATATCCTCCAGCTCCTGCACCGCAGCGCTGAAGTCGTGCTCGTATTGTGCAAAGGCGTAGGCCAGGTAGTAGCGCAGCCGATTGTCGCCCGGGTTCAATTCAATTGTTTTTCTCAAATAGCGGAAACCCTGCTCGTTTTGGTGATTTTCAAATAAGTGGATGGCAGCATCGAGTACGTCTTCCGGGGTGGAGTGACTGACCCCGTCCGCATTGAGCACTAGCCCTTCTTCGTCATCGGCAATGAGGTCGAGCAGGATTTCCTCCTCCTCGTTGAAGTCTTCTTGCGCATCCCGCTCTCTGGATGCCGGGGCGAGATCCTCTTCTTCAAAAAGCGAATCGAAGTCAAAGGCTTCGGGATGATCGGGGTCGTCGCCTAAAAAGATAGGATCTGCAGCGTCGTCGCCTTCCTGGAGCACCTCGTTCAGAAGATCCTCCAGGTTGTTGGCATCGTCGTTTTCAGAGGATTGTGCTGAATCTTCCTGCGTAGCACTGTCTTTTTCTTCGGGGTTCGCAGCGCTGCTCCTGACTAAAGCAGGCGGAACTTCCTCCGGCGAAGTTTCTAGGTCGGGGTTTTCTGCCAGCAGCTCTGCCTTGGAATCCTGGATGATTTCGGCGAGGGTGCGCTTCCGGGGGGCTTCCTTGAGCGTGGGCGGTGCAGATGGATTCATCGTCTTGTCTGACGGCTGGTCTTCTCCACCCAGCAAGGTCGTTATGCCTGTGAAGTCCCTGAACACCTTGTAGTGATTGGCTTTAAAATCCTCCAGCGTGTGCCAGCTCAGATTGCGGAAGAAGAAGAGTATCTCCCCGACTGTGCCGGAAATGGCTTTTATAATTTCGATCTCCTGGTCCAGCACGGGGTCGTCCTCACGGCTGCGTTTTTCCTTGCGCAAATCCAGGTATTGATCCTGCCAGTAGTTCATGTATTGAATAATGCCGCTGCCCCGGAAAAAAGAAGTGGGGATATCCTCCCAGCCGCCATTGGGAATTCGCCGGCGGCCTTGTGTCACAATGAGGATAATCTTGCCTGATTCCGACCAGCTTTTTGCCGCCTCCAAAGCCCCGTACATGCAGCCTGAAGACTTTAAAAAGTTGTCAGTGACCAACAGGAGGATGGCTCCCGTGGGTTCCCCAACGACCTGTTGCAGGGTTTTTTGGCCGTTGGTATCGAGAAGCCCCATTTTTTCCAAAAGCAGGCCGCCCTGTGCAAAATCCCTGGCTATCTGGTCTGCAATGATTTGATTTTCAAGGCAGAAGACGAGGACGTGTTGCTGTGTATCAGGCATATTAAAAAAGTGAGTATTGAAAATGTTATCGTTTCAGATGAGCAGCACTCTGATGCTGGCATAGTAAATTCAGGGTTCCCAGAAATTGCAAACTGCAGCCTTCCCCAATTTTTGCCCCTTTTGTTTCCAATTTCCCCATCGTTTCAAGCTCTTTTTGCAACCACTTAGAGGCAGTTTGGATTTGGTTGTCGGAGAAAAAAGACGACTTTTTAGCCCGGTAGGCTCAATTCAAACAAGCTCTAATTGGCATCCATCCTCTTCAAAGAGCCTGGGGTGAAAAGGTTTTAAAAAAACAGGGTGTACATTTTATTTTTCTTCGATTCTAAATAGTAGGTTTCCTTACATCAGCGGTAAATTCTGACGGCACATTAAGTGCTGGCAGGACTATGTAAAAATTTAAGACCCACTACAGTAGTTCTCTCTTTTTTATTCTGAAATTAGTTCAGTGACAAATGTATCAAATTCTTTTTTGAATGGTTCAAACATGCTGGTGGCAGGGCCGTCAAAGCCGGTGTGTATTTTCCGCACCCGGTCGTTTTTATCAACAAAAATCAAGGTGGGGTAGGCGGAAATTTTATTGAGCATGGGCAGTGCCTTTTCCGTGTCTTCCTTTTTTGTTGTGCCGGCAAATACGATCTCATAGGGCACTTCCAGCCGGTTTTTGTAGGTTTTTATGGCCTGGTTGGCTTTTTCGGGGTCTTCGTGTAGCTCGAACGACAGCCCGATAACTTCAAGATGCTGCGGTTTTTTCTGCTGGAGGTAGCTGACCAGAAACTCCGTCTCATCCCGGCAGTTAGGGCACCAGGTTCCCAATATCTGGATGAGCTTTACTTTGCCCTGATACACAGGATCCTGCAGTGAAATGGCTTTTCCTTCGGGATTTTGGAAGGAGAAATTCATTTTTTCAAAACCCGGTTTGAGCTGGGTCAGCGTTTCGGGGTTGGCGAGCTGGAAGTCGTCATCACGATGGGCTTCCCAGGTCGTGCGGTAGGACTTCCCCGAAAAAAAGGCCCCGGTGATCGTATGGTCGGGCAGCATTTTCCCCTGAAACAGATAGGCGTGGGAGCCGTCAAAGCAGGACAGGTAAAACTTGTCCTCCAGCACTGAGCCTTCCAGGAAGCGGTAGTCGCCTGACTGGGTCCGGAAAGTGCCGGTGAGGTAGTCGCCCTGCTGCTTGAACTCCGCGATGGCAGGGCGGGGCGTTTGGCCTTCGCTCAGGCCCATGGTGGTCGCCCATTTCCCGTTCAGGTCTATGGTGGGAGTCTTGCGAACGGAGGCAAACCGATAATCCCTGCCGTGATGTGCGGTGAAGGGAATGGCGTAGTTTTGTTTGGTTTTTACGACCCAAACCCCGTCAATGATGTTTCCGGCAAACGAAGCTGAGATGTAGGACTCGTAGATGGGAAATTCAATGCGGAGAGTGTCGCGGGCACGGCTGGGGCTTCTGCCAAAGCTGATGTCGCCGGCCGGCACGATGATGCGCTCCTCTCCATTGATGATCTCAATGTGAAAACTCGTATCGTTGTCGTAAACTACCTCAAAGTTGAAGGGCAGCTCGTTCTCTTTTACGTCGTCGTAGGTCATGTTCACCTTGTCGGGTAGGGGTTGCCCTTTGGGGTTGGGTGAAATATACTCCGGCTCCAGCTGCAGGACAGCCCGCCATATTCCAGGCGGCAATCCGGTGTATTTGTTTTTGATGACGACGCAGCCACTGAAGGTAGCTGCTAGCAGGAGCAAAAACAGAAAGGATAATTTGTCCATCGTTTGAAACTTGTAGCGGTTAAGAGCTTGTTTGCGATTTGGTCACTTGGCTAAAAAACGGCCCTTTTACGCCGCTTTTCCCCCTTTTTTCCGTTCCGTAGCGCTGCTACGCAACGGAAAAAAAGAGAAAAATTGACGAAAAATTGCTCGTTTTCAGATGCTGTTGGGATTGGGTTGCCGGAGATAAAAAGACACCTTTTTAGCCCGGTAAGGAACGTGCCGGAGATAAGTTGGGTATTTCGGCGAGTGTGTTTTGGGGGCTGGCAAGGCAGTGAAATAGGCGCATAGCCTTAGCTACGTAACTATTTCACTAACACAGCCAGCGCCCAAAAGACGCCGCCCAAATGCGTAAGTTATTTCCGACACGTTCCTTAACTCCATTCCAACAGCATCGCTGCCCAAGCACCAAAACGCAAACAAACTCTAACTTCCCGAAAGTTAGAAACTTTTGGAAAGATGCTTGTCGGCCAGCACAAAAGTCTGTATAAAAATGAATTCGCTCAACCCCTCTATACTTGTTTGCAATTTGGTCACTTGGCTAAAAAACGGCTCTTTTACGCCACTTTTCCCCTTTTTTCAGCTCCGTAGCGCTGCTACGCAACGGAAAAAGGGAGAAAAATTGACGAAAAATTGCTCGTTTTCAGATGCTGTTGGGATTGGGTTGCCGGAGATAAAAAGACACCTTTTTAGCCCGGTTAGGAACGTGCCGGAGATAAGTTGGGTATTTCGGCGAGAGTGTTTTGGGGGCTGGCAAGGCAGTGAAATAGGCGCATAGCCTTCGCTACGTAACTATTTCACTAACACAGCCAGCGCCCAAAAGACGCCGCCCAAATGCGTAAGTTATTTCCGACACGTTCCTTACCGGGCTAAAAAATCGTTTCTTTCTCGGGCAGCTCCATTTAAACAGCTTCTTAGCGTCAGTCTGGAAATTTTACAAATCGGAAGCCAAATAAGCCCTTTTGGACGGGTAGCTCAATCCTGCTTCCCCGCTCCACACCTTTGAATCTCGGCCTGTCACTACGGATCCGCTCCAGCTTTCCCCCATCGCTGAAAAAAATGTAATACCCATCTGCTTGGAGGTTTTCCCCTTGAAATAACCCGAACCTGTTCATGGCAAAAGGCTTTTCTTCAAAAAAGGTGAACGTTTCCATCTGAACGGGGTGCGGGGAGAGCAACCGGTTGACAAGGCTTCCGGCGAGCGGGCCAAACAGTCCTGGCAACAACAGGCAAACCACCCAGAGCTGTATTTTTGCTATCTCATCCTTCACCTTTTTGTGCAGCTTCCAGGCAGACAGCCCCCCGGCAAGCAGGCCTGCTGAAATGGAAGCCCACACCAGCCTGTCAACCTCAAAAGTGTTGTGAATCCATTGAAACTCAAGGACATAGATAGTTATCAGGCCGATAAACCCAAGACCCGCCAACAGCACGGTTATTCTGAATCTGATACTCATACGTTATCGAACTGTAGTTTGGCCAGCGTGTTGTAGATGCCGTCCTCAAGCATCGAAAGCTCTTCGTGCGTTCCTTCCTCCACGATGGCGCCGTGTTCTATGACGAAAATTTTGTCCACGTTGCGGACAGTGGCCAGCCGGTGGGCAATGATGATGGAAGTGCGTCCCTCCATCAGCTTGTCGATGGCTTCCTGCACTACCTTTTCCGATTCGGCATCGAGCGAGGAGGTAGCCTCGTCCAGCAGGAGAATGGCGGGATTTTTCAAAATAGCCCTGGCGATAGCAATGCGCTGCCGCTGCCCCCCCGACAGCTTGACGCCCCGCTCACCTACGACGGTTTCCAATCCTTCGGGAAAAGAGTTGATAAATTCCAGGGCATTGGCCTGCCTGGCAGCTTCCAAAACTTCTTCCTCCGTGGCACCCGGTTTCCCGTAGAGGATGTTTTCCCGGATGGTACCTCCGAAGAGCAGGACTTCCTGGGGAACGATGGCGACGTTCTGGCGATACGCCGTGGTTTCAAATTCCGATATGCTCTTGCCATCCACCAGGATATCACCCGATTTTACTTTGTAAAATTTTAAAAGAAGCTGCACGATGGTGGACTTGCCAGCTCCGCTTGGCCCGACGAGCGCTACTTTATTGCCCGCAGGCACCTTAAAGCTGATACCTTTGAGCACTTCTATATCCGCCCGGGTAGGGTAGTTGAAATGTACGTTCAAAAACTGAATGTGCCCCGAAACCCTCCTGAATCCTCCCACATTGGCTGCTGGAACATGGACCTCTTCCACTTCATCCAGGATTTCCCGGACCCGCTCTGTGGCTCCGATGGCTCCGAGCAGCTCGGTGTAAAAATTGCCCAGGCCGGCAATGGCCCCACCAATGATGGCCGTGTAAACCACAAAGGAAATCAACTGCCCCGGCGTGATGGTGCCCTGGGCCACCATCATGGCTCCTTCCCAGATGATGAAAAACAGGGCGCCGAAGAGAATGGTGATGATAAAAACCGTGAAAATCGCCCGCCCACTGGCGTATTTCAAAGAAACAGCCACTGTGTCGTCAATAGATTTCCCGTAGCGCCTTTGCTCAAACAGCTCGTTTGTAAACGCCTTGACCACCTGGATGGTCTGCATGGTTTCGTTCAGAATGATGTTGGAGTTGGCCAGCTCTTCCTGACGCTGTTTGGACAGCCGGCGGATGTAACGGCCAAAAAACATGGCTCCCAACACAATCAACGGAAAAGTCATCAGCATGATGAGTGAGAGCTTGGGCGTGGTAACTGCCAGAAAAATGATACCCGCGAGGAGGATGATGATCTGACGCATGAACTCGGCTAAAGTGACTGAAAACGCATTGTAGAGCTTTTCCACATCAGCCGTCAGGCGGCTCACCAGCTCACCCACCCTTGTTTTTTCAAAAAAAACCACCGGCATGCAGATCAGCTTGTCGTAGAGCGCTTTACGAACGTCGGCAATGCCTTTCTCACTGACGGTTGCAAACAACTTGACCCGCATGTACGAAACGAAACCCTGAACTATCAGGATGACCAACAGGACGACCCCTACTTCTTTCAGCGTGATGTTGAATTTGGATTTGCCCAGCGCAATGTCAACCATTTCGCCTGATAGGTAGGGAAAAATCATGAAGGTGAGGCTTGACAGGAAAAGCAGAGTCAGCCCTAAAAAGAGCGACCAACGATAGGGGCGGACAAATTCAAAGATGCCTATTCCTTTTTTTAGCTGGGCAAGTGAAAATTTCCTGGAGGTGTCGCTTGTTTGCGTTTGTTCTGTCATAAGATATAGATTTCCTGCAACGGATACCCGGGAACTAGTCAAGCGCAATTTGCGCATCGGCGCGCCAGCATGGTCCCGAGCTGGAAGAGAGGAAGGGGTGAAAAATTTCCTTTCCTCCTCTTTGCGTTGCGAAGTAATAAAACATAGCTTGCTGGTTTCTGTTGACACGGAGGAAATTTTGTGAAGAGAAGAGGTTTTTTGCGCTTTTTAAAATAAAAATGGAGCAATCGGGCCTTGGACTTTGATAAAGTGGATAGACTGCCGGCTTGGCACGGGCTGAAAATCACCAGGCCGTCCTATAAAACCTGCCTGCAAGAGCCATGAGCAGCTGGTGTTTCCCACGGCATTTTATAAGAGCTTGTTTGCGATTTAGTCACTTGGTCAAAAACGGCCCTTTTACGCTACTTTTCCCCCTTTTTCAGTTCTGTAGCGCTGCTAAGCAACGGAAAAAAGGAGAAAAATTGACGAAAAATTGCTCGTTTTCAGATGCTGTTGGGGTTGGGCTGTCGGAGACACCTTTTTAACCCGGCACGTTCCTTAACTCCATCCCAACAGCATCTCTGTTCAAGCACCAAAACGCAAACAAGCTCTAAAATGAAGATAACTGCTCAGGAGGGTGGTGAGTTTGTCTCATAAAGGCGTGTTGGGGTGTTGGTACTGGGGCCGGGAAGCTGTTTCAGCGCCTTCACCAAAAAAGGACATGACACAAAAGCCTACCTTTGCCCTCCGTCACCTGCAGCCCAAGCTTTATGTCGTTACCTTTCTTATTTACTCAGCGGATGAAAGCCCTGTTGGGAGAGGAGTTTCCCACTTTTCTCCAGGCACTCGGACAGCCGCCTGTGGTGAGCCTGCGGCTCCACCCCTGGAAAGACACGGGTCATTTTGATGGTTTGGAAAAAGTCCCCTGGCATCCACAGGGGCGGTATCTTCCCGAACGGCCTGTCTTCACGCTGGATCCAGCCTTTCACGCAGGTGCCTATTACGTGCAGGAGGCTTCTTCCATGTTTCTGCTGGAGGCGCTGCAGCAGTCTCTTGATTTGAAAGGCAGGCTGAAAATACTAGACCTCTGCGCAGCTCCGGGCGGGAAAAGCACTCTGCTGGCTTCGGCCATCAGCTCCGAAAGTATGCTGTTGGCCAATGAGGTAATCCAGAGCCGGATGGCTCCGCTGAAGATGAACCTCGAAAAATGGGGCTGTTCTAACCTGTTCCTCAGCAACCACGACCCCGCTGATTTTCAGGAATTTCATTCATTTTTCGACCTGGTGGTTGCTGATGCGCCCTGCTCGGGAGAAGGCTTGTTCCGAAAAGGCGAAGCTGCTGTTTCTGAATGGTCAGAGAAGAACCTGGCGCTCTGTGCCGCCCGGCAGCGCAGGATTCTCGCCAGTGCTGCACAATGGCTGCGGGCAGGCGGTGTCCTGATCTACTCTACTTGTACTTTTAATGCGGATGAAAATGAAAAGAACGTGCAATGGCTGATCCAAAACTCCCCTTTTGAAGAAATCTCCCTGCGGACGGATCCGGCCTGGGGCATCGTGAAAGCAGAAAATGGCTACTACTTTTTCCCGCACCGGGTCAGAGGAGAAGGCTTTTTCATCGCCTGCCTGCGCAAATTACACAGCAGCAAGGCGCCTGCCGGGAGGAAGCCCGCCGGCAAACTCCCCTGGCAGGAGTTGGGAAAAAAAGAGCAATCCCTGCTGGCAGGCTGGTTGGAGGCGCCGGAGCAGTTTAATTTTTTTGTAAAACCAGAGGGCGATGTGGTTGCCCTGCCCCAGGACCTCACTAGCGATGTGGTGTGGCTGACCAGCCGCCTGAAAAGGCGCTCCAGCGGCTTGGTCATTGGCACTTTGAAGAACCGCAACTTTGTGCCTTCTCATGCCCTTGCGCTGAGTAAGGCCATCTCCACCTCAATTCCCTCCGTGGAACTCGATAAGGAGCAGGCACTGCTTTTCTTAAAAAAGGAAAATTTCCAGATGCCAGAGGTGCAAAAAGGATGGGTGCTGGCCAGGTACAAAGGCCTTAACCTGGGTTGGTTAAAAATGCTGGAGCAGCGGTTTAACAATTACCTACCCTACGACTGGAGGATACGAATGAAGATTGAGTAAAACAAAAAAGCCGCCCTGCAAAGGCCGGCCCTTCAGTATTTCAAAAGCACGGAGTGCCAAGAGTATGTTGGGGATTTGCCCACTTAGAGCTTGTTAGCGATTTGGTCACTTGGTCAAAAATGGCCCTTTTTCGTCCTATTTTCACCTTTTTTCAGTTCCGTAGCGCTGCTACGCCACTCCAAAAAGCTAAAAATCGGACGAAAAATTGCTCGTTTTCAGATGCTGCTTGGACGGGGCTGCCGTAGATAAAAAGACGACTTTTTAACCCGGCAAGCTCCATTCAACCAATATCCCAGCTCATGCATCAAAATCCCGACATGCTCTAAGCCAGGCGGGCAATATCCCGCACCAGAATCTTTCCGCGGTTAAAGTAGATCAAATCAGATTTTTTTAGTTCGTTCAGCACCAGGGTGACGGTCTGGCGGGAAGTGCAGGTGATATTTGCAATGTCTTGATGGGTAAGGGAGTGCTTGAGCAGCATTTCAAATCCGACTTTCCGGCCGCTTCGGGCGATAGATTCTTTAATAAATTCGATGATTCGGGTTCGGGCATCTTTGAAGATGAGAGACTCTAACTTGCTTTCGGCATTCATCAGGCGCTTACCGAACAAGGCCATGACCTTGTCGTTGAGTTGATAATTACTGCGCATCAATTTTTTGAGGTCTTCGACTTTGAGGACGTAGAGGTGAACTTCTTCACGCAGCGCCTGGGCCAGATCCTGCCTTTTGGTTTCACCAATGATACCCAGCTCGCCGAACATGGCTAGGGGCTGAAACAGGGACTTGATGACTTCTTTCCCATCATCGGAGTGTGTTGCAATTTTCACCATCCCTTTTGCCAGGAAAAACAAGTGGTCGGAAGGCTCATCTGGCAGGTAGATAAAGCTGAACTTGGGCTTTACTTTGTATTCTGCCATATCGGAAAGCCGCTGCTTTTCTTCGTTGTTCAGGCAATCGAACAACGGGAAATCATGCAAAGGCGGGATGGAGTGTGTAGTTAAAGTCATTTCTTTTGAATTTTAGTACAGTGATAGTAGTAGATTTTGGATTTGCGTCTCTATAGACACTGTAAAAATCAGATACCCCTACTCCGGGTGCGTTTTTTTTAACCCAGGTGACAGGAATTTGCCGAAATACCCAGCTTGTTTCCGGCAAGCTCTAAAAGGACAAGGCACAACGGAGGCTCTTTGCTCTTTGTTGCAGGCTGTCCTGGGGCTAGTTTTTAAGGTTGAAGAAGTTAAAGGCGGAGCTGAACCCAGCGAAAATGCCGAAGCCATTTTCGACATTGTCAAAAACGACGACGCCGGGGGAAAGCGGCCCTTCGCCTGCTTCCTGCTGGAGCGTCAGTGTGGTGTGGTAGTAGTAGTAGGCTTCGGAGACGGTACGTAGTTCTACCAAAAACCTTCCGGGGAGGTAAAGAGCAGGATTGAAGGAATAGCTGCCTTCCACAGAGAACGTGACTTCCTGGCCGTTAAATGTAGCGTCTTTGGCCAGCAGGCTTTTGCCGTCGAAATGTTTTACGGCTGGTGTTTCAGGGCCTATCTTCAGACTCCGGGGCATCAGGAAGGCAACTTCGCCCAGGAGGCTGTCCCCTTTTTCGTCAACAGTATAGGGAATTATTTCCTGGTAAAAAATAATGTGGTAGTAGTTGGCTACTTCCTGCGGATCCTGAATGGTAACGTCTATGTTGAAATTGACGGAGGTCTCGTCTTCGACGTTGACGATAAAGTTGCTCGAGAAATCTACGGCCTGAATGGGGACGGGTTGGGGAATGCTGTTCGTTGCTGTCACTGTTTCGTAGCCCGGCACGCTGACTTTGATTGAATAAATCACACCTACCTTGGGAACGAGTGTTTCCGAGCGATAGTAGGGTGGGGTGCTGGCTTCAGGGTCAGCAGGCACCAGATTGAGTATTTCGATTAATTGCCCGCCGGAGAAAACCATGACAGTCGCATCGGTGAGGAACCGGGTGGTTTCCGTAGGTGTCAGCCGCGATTGCGTGGTGTAAACCAACACTTCCAGGTCGTTTTGGTCGGAAAAATTGCTGAATACTACCAGCCTTTCCTGATTGTCAAAATCAAATTTCACTTCCTTTTCACAGGAAGACCATATCATGCTGAAGAAAAGTATAAAGGATAAAAGGTAGTCTCGCATCGTAGCCTGTGGGTCTTTTCTGTTCACTCGCCAAAGTTCGTGATAATATTTTGTAGTACGAAAGAATGGAATAATTATTCATGGCAATAGTTCGTGAAAACCCCGCCCTTTACTTCGCTGAGCCATACCTGAGGAAAAACAAACAATTATTGTGGCTGTTTTACCTGTGTTTTGCCCAAAAGTTGTTTTGAAAGGATATTTTTGCGGCGCCCGGCAATTGGGAACACCATTTAGGAACGTGCCGGAAATAAGTTGGGTATTTCGGCAAGTGTATTTTTGGGGCTGGCAAGGCAGTGAAATAGGCACATAGCCTTAGCTACGTAACTATTTCACTAACACAGCCAGCGCGCAAAAGACGCCGCGCAAATGCGTAAGTTATTTCCGACACGTTCCTTAGCACTTGTTTGTGATTGGGTCACTTGGTCAAAAAGACGCTTTTTCGTCCTGTTTTCCCCTTTTTTCAAATCCCGAGCGCTGCTACATCATTTCAAAAAAGGGGAAAAGTGGCGTAAAAGGGCCGTTTTTTAGCCAAGTAACCAAATCAATCGCAAACAAGCTCTTAAAGAAAGCGCCGGCGCAGGTGGATGCCGACAGGTTTGTAAAAAATAACAAAATCAAAATTTTTAACTGAGTTATGGCAAGAGAACTTCAACTGCGTGAAGCCCTTCGGGAGGCAATGGCAGAAGAAATGAAAAGAGATGACAACGTCTTCCTGATGGGAGAGGAAGTAGCACAATACAATGGTGCGTACAAGGTGAGCAAGGGCTTGCTAGATGAGTTTGGCCCCAGGCGGGTCATTGACACACCCATTGCAGAACTGGGCTTTGCAGGCATAGGCGTCGGCGCAGCAATGAACGGCCTGCGGCCAATTGTGGAGTTTATGACCTGGAACTTTGCCGTGTTGGCTTTCGACCAGATCGTCAACAACGCGGCAAAAACGCTTTCCCAGTCCTCAGGCGAATTTATGTGCCCCATCGTCTTCCGGGGGCCATCGGGGTCTGCCGGCCAGTTGGCGCAGCAGCACTCCCAGACCTTTGAAAGTTGGCTGGGCAATACCCCGGGGCTGAAAGTCGTATCCTGCATTGACCCTGCAGATGCGAAAGGCCTTTTAAAATCGGCTATCCGTGATAACGACCCGGTGTGCATGATGGAATCAGAAATAATGTACGGACACAAAGGCATGATTCCCGATGGGGAATACCTCGTACCCATCGGCGTGGCAGCTGTCCGCAGAGAAGGTACCGACGTGACGATTGTCTCCTTCAACAAAATGATTGTGGAGGCACTCAAAGCTGCCGAAGAACTTGAAGCCATGGGCGTTTCGGCCGAAGTGATTGACTTGCGCACCATCCGTCCGCTCGACCATCGCACCATTGTGGAGTCAGTTAAAAAGACCAACCGCCTGGTCGTGGTGGACGAATCCTGGCCCATGTTTGGCGTCTCTTCCGAGATCGCTTACGAAATACAAAAATACGCATTTGACTATCTGGATGCACCGGTCACGCGGGTAAATTCAGCAGATACTTCTCTTCCCTATGCGCCAACCTACGTGGCAGAATACCTCCCTAACCCCCTGAAAATCATCCGGGCAGTGCGGGAAGTCATGTACGTCAACGCTTAGGAACGTGTCTGAAATAACTTACGCATTTGGGCGGCGTCTTTTGGGCGCCGGCTGTGTTAGTGAAATAGTTACGTAGCTAAGGCTATGCGCCTATTTCACTGCCTTGCAAGCCCCAAAATACACTGGCCGAAATACCCAACTTATTTCGGGCACGTTCCTTAGGATTTTTGCATGAGGCTCCTTTGAGGTGAAGGATTTTTGTTTTTCTCCCAAAGGAGCCTCCCCTGGCGCCCTCCCAGGCAGTTTTAGCAGCATATTCGCTTAGCGCTGTTTAAATTTTTTACAATGTTCCAGGCTGTCCGGTTCCAAATTGCTCTGAGCCTGGCCTTATGTGCCTGTTTACTTCCAGCCCTGGGACCTGGCCAGGCGCTCCACCTTCCCCTTGCCTTTGATCACCTCACGACGGAAAACGGACTGTCTCACGAAACGGTTTACAGCATTTTGCAAGATCGCTCCGGACTAATCTGGCTCGGCACCCGCTACGGGTTAAACAGGTTCGACGGCTACGGCTGCAAAGTTTTTCTGCCCCAGGAAGGCGATGGGCATTCTCTGGGTGGCACCACCGTACTGGCTTTGGCAGAAGATAAAAAAGGCAGGATTTGGGTCGGTTGCCGGGAGGCAGGTATCAGCTTGTGGGAGGAGTCAAAAGGCCGCTTTGAGCATTTTACAGCCGACGGCGACAAGGAGGCAGACTGGCAGAAAATTACCGTGCGCAGCATTTTTGCAGACAGCAGGGGGCGTATCTGGATAGGCACCCTGGGCCGTGGCGCTTTTGTGTTTGATGAAAATCTGAAAAAAGTAGAGCACTTGTGCTCCGGATGCCAGCCAGCCTCAAAACGCCTGAGTGGAGATTTCGTGTTTGACTTCGAAGACGACGGTCTGGGCAGAGTCTGGATCGTGACCGACGGAAGGGGAATCAACGCCTTTGACCTTCATTCGGGAAGCAATGAAATCCTCAGCAGCGGCGAGCCTCTCAATTTCAATAGCTATGAAAAATCTCTTTGCGCTGACGGGCAAGGCAACTTGTGGATTGGAACTGCCGGAAGCGGACTGTATCGGTATGACTTGAAATCAAAGAAATTCCGACACTTCCTGGCGAGCCATCTACCTGCTGACTCCACTATTTCGCACAATATCATCACCGACCTGGCAACAGACTCCCTCGGCAGACTCTGGATTGCCACCGATGGCGGCGGGCTGTGCGTGTTTAACACTCTGAACAACGAGTTCCAACACATCGGGGCCTCGGCAGGTTATCCGCAGGCATTAAACACCAATGCCATTTACAAACTGCTTTTTGATAAAACAGGCAACCTCTGGGTCGGCACTTTCAATGGTGGCGTAAACATAAATAAAGCCTTTGCTCCACCTTTTTTAATCCATGAAAACCAACTCGACTACAGAAAGAAAGGCCTGCGCTCTGTGCTGGCACTGAAGGAAGACCCCAGCGGTAAAATATGGATCGGCACCGACGGCGGTGGCTTGTTCTATGCCACGGCAAATGGCAGAAGCGTGGAGCTGCAGAAACCATTCCCCCAAAAAACGGACTTCCCCGAGCCTGTCATCACCTGTCTGGAGACTACCGGGGAGAGCACACTTTGGGCCGGCACCTTCGCCGGCGGGCTGATCCGCTACGACATGCTTAGCGGAAAGACCAGAAAGTTCAAAACAGAGCCGGGCAATACTACTTCCCTTTCCCACAACAACGTGTGGGGCATTGAATCTGATGAAAAAGGCAATCTGTGGGTGGCTACACTGGGTGGCGGGTTGAACTTCCTGCCTGCAGGCTCGCATAAATTTAGGCGCTACCAACCGGAGTTTGGAAACCTCAACAGCCTCTCAAGTGTGCAGATCGTTGATATTTTGTTGGACAAAGGCGGTGAATACCTTTGGATCGCCAGTGAAGACAAGGGCCTCAGCCGCCTGCACATTGCCTCGGGAACGTTTAAACACTACAGCCAGGGAGGGCCTGAAGGAAGGCGGCTCAGCGGAGACAACCTGCAATGCCTCTATCAGGATGAAAATCGCAGAATCTGGATTGGAACTGAATTTAGGGGTCTGAATTGCCTCATTCCCGAAACGGATGAAATCCTACATTTCGACACGGGTACAGGTCTGCCTTCCAACATGATCCACAGCATGGAGCAGGATGAACAAGGATTCCTTTGGATTGCAACACAAAAAGGAATCGTCCGCTGGAGTACCTCTACCCGCGGTGTCGTGGACGTCGGCACGGACGCAAGCCTCAGAAACAACCAGTACAACCCCCGTGCTTCGCTGCGTCTGAGCGACGGCAGACTGGCCTTTGGCGGGACGAACGGCTTCTCTATCTTAGACCCCCGGCAGCTTCAACTCAACCCGCAGCCACCCCGCGTCGTGTTTACGGACTTGCGCCTGGCAGGGCAGGTAGTGCCCGTCGGAACCTGGAAGGGGCGGGTCGTTTTGAACGGCAGCCTGAATGACCTGGGTACGCTCGTCCGCCTGACCTATGCCGACAGGGACATCACTTTTGAGTTTGCAGGAACTGATTACACCTTGCCGTCCAGGAAAAGGTTTGCCTGGAAACTGGAGGGATATGACAAAACCTGGAACTACATCGGCGAAGGGCAGCACCAGGCAGCCTTTTCAAAGCTGGAGGGTGGCAGTTACCGCTTGAAAATCAAAGCAGCCAACAGCGATAGTGCCTGGGGACCGGTGCGCACTTTGGAGTTGATCGTGTCTCCGCCTTTTTGGAAAACCTGGTGGTTTTACCTGCTGAATGCCACCGTTTTTATTTCAGTTATCTACCTGATTTTCAGGTATTTTATGGCACATCAAAAGGCTGCTTTTCAGGAAAAATCCCTCAAAGCGGAACAGGAAATACTCCGTCTGAAAAATGAAAATCTCGAAAAGGAAGTGGAAGCCAGACAGGCCAGGCTGAGTGCTTCGGTTTTGCAGAGTGCCCATAAAAATCAATTTCTGGCCGATCTGAAAGAGCAGTTTCTCAAGATTGAGTTTCCAGAACTGGAAAAAAACCGCAAAGACCTCAGAAAACTCATTAGGGCGATAGACGCAGAATTGAACCAGGAGGATTACTGGCAGCAGTTTCAACTCACTTTTAACCAGATGCACCAGGGCTTCGCCCATGAAATTCACCAACGCCATCCTCAGATTTCAAATAACGAACTACGGCTATGCTGCTTCATCCGAATGGGCTTTTCCAATATCGAAATGGCATCCATTCTCAATATCACGGTCAACGGCGTTGAGCAAAGTAAATACCGCCTGAAGAAAAAACTTGGCCTGGGCAGAGAAATTTCCCTGAACGGGTACATCCGGGAGCTTTGACAGAAGCCTTTCAAAGAAGCTGGATGCAGAAGCAGGTAATTTTGGCATTGATAAGTGTTTGTCAGGTGTAAATCTTATCATTTTTCGCACGCATACTATTCCTTTGTGCCGTTCCGTTTAGCTTGTAATTCAAAATTAAGTTTTGAATCCTGCCTGTTTCTTTAAAAAAATCAGCACTTGTTACGGCTGGTTCCTCCATTGAAGTTTTGAAGACCCATTTTGCAACCACTTAAAGCGGCTGGCAATTTCCCGGCTGGATTGTCAGGGCTATAAATGATAAAAAAGTTCAAGCTCACCCGGCTTCCCATTGACCAAATTGGATCCTGGAGTTTGATCGGTTCATTACTTTACTTTCACCAACGTAAAATTTTGTTTTATGAAAAAACTATTGCAAAACTCAGGGCTGATCCTGCTGGTCTTTTCACTGGGGGTAATTTCTTCCTGCAAAAAAGACAAAGACCTGGAGGTGATTTCGGGTTTCACCTACACCATTGACCAGACGGAATTTACAAAAGTGATCTTCAAGAACGCATCCGAAAACTTTACTACGCTCGCTTGGGATTTTGGCGACGGCACAACCTCTACAGAAGAAAACCCAGAGCACACCTACGCCAACATCGGCGAGTACACGGTGACTTTGACTGCAACGCATAAAAACGGCAAAGACAAGGACGTTTCCAGCCAAAAAATTACACTGACTGACCCGAATGCACAACTGACGGCTTTGGTGGGCATTACTTCTAAAACCTGGAAACTGCTGCGCACGACCAACAACAATACCTGGCCGCTGGAAGTAGGGCCAATTGACCGCTCCTCTGTATGGTGGGGCCTGGGAAGAGACAATGACGACATCATCAAGAGATCCTGCACGATGAATGACGAATGGACCTTCAGCCGGGATGGCGCCATGACTTACAACTCCAACGGCGACTTCTGGGCAGAAGGCGGCGTGTTCCTGGATCCCAACAGTTGCAAACCCTCCGATGCAGCCAACCTCAAGGGAGAAGATGGCTCTGATTATTCTGCTTTTGGCGATGGCACGCACGCCTTCAGAATCTCAGGAACTCAATTGACCGTCATCGGGAAAGGTGCCTTCATTGGCCTCCAGAAGATCGGGACAGACTTTGAAGTAAAGGCCCCGCAGGATTCCGTCACCTACGATATCGTCAAACTGGACGACAGCGGCTCAGTGGACACTCTGATCATTGAATCCAAATACAAATTCGGACCCGGCTCAACGCAGGATGAAGCGTACTGGAAAGTTGTCCTCGTACACTACGAAGACCCCGGCCAGGAGCCACCCGTTGCTGGTTTCGACGTGGAAGTCTCCGGATCCACCGTCACGCTCACCAATTTGTCTTATGATGCAACGGGTTACAACTGGGACTTTGGCGACGGGGCTACCTCTACTGCGGAAAGCCCAACCCACACCTACACCAACTCTGGCATCTTTACGATCAAGCTGACTGCGACAAGGGGCAGTGCTTCTGCTGAGTATTCCAAACAGGTGACCATCTCGGGTGAAGTAACTGCTGATGACCTGATGGGTGGCTCCTGGAGGATACGAAATGCCGCTAACTCAATCTACGTAGGTCCCGGTCTGAACGACCCGAGCTGGTGGCAGGTGCCTGCTAACTTCCTTGACGGCTCTTCTACTGGCCCTGACGACTGGTCCTGCATCACCAACGACGAGTTTATCTTCAGTGCCGGCGGCGTTTACACTTACAAAACCAATGGTGACGCCCGCAACGACGGCTATATGGGCAGCCCCAACGGCTGCTGGACGGATGCCGAGGTAGCTGCCAGCGGCAATGGCGCAGCGTTTGGCTCTGGCGTTCACTCCTGGTCATTCACGCCGGCATCGTCTTCGCCTTCGGGCAATCCGCTGCTCACTGTCACCAACGGGGCAACGGGTGCTGCCTTCGTCGGCTTCTACAAAGGCTACTACGGCGGTGAAAATGCAGATGGCGCCAATCCACCTAACGGCGGCAGTACTTTCAACCAGTACGAGATCATGAGCTACGTAAATGATGGCACGACGGAAACCCTCACTATCTCAGTGGACATTTCCCCCGGCCATGATGCTTCCACAGCATGGACAATGGTTCTAGTGCGATAGTTTTTTAGGAAAGTGGTGGCACGCCCGGCAACTGACAGCGGGGTGTGCCACCTTTTAGGAAAAATTCCTGCACGAACCAGACAGAAAATGGACATCCACTTTTTCTATCCTCACTGCCCCTTACCAATATTTTGAACCACCCGGAATGAGTTTTTCATTTTGACAAAAAATTAAAAAGTAACTAAGTAACAAGGAGTGTTTTTGAGGAGGTTTCAAAAGCCAACTGACGGCGGCCGCCGCCAAATAACCTTCCCCAGCGGAACATTTTTTTAAAATCTCTTTGAAATTTTAAAAAAAAGCTCCTCGCTGAAGAATCTTATTCGCCGCCAAAGGTGGCGGTTTGCCTTGTTGGACTGGCTCCTCTGGAGAATTTTATTCGCCTATGCAGATGGCAGTTTGACTCCTGAAACTGGCTCATACCTCCTAAAAACGGAGCATTAATAAATTGTACCCATCGTTTTCAAAAGCTCCTATTGGAAATGGCCTTTTAAAAATAAAACGTACATTTTATTTTTTCTTTGATTCTAAAAAGTTGTTTGGACTTGGCTGCCAGAGATAAAAAAGACGGAAAAGACGGCTTTTTAGCCCGGTAGGCTCGATTCAAGCTCTAAGTAGTTACATAAAAAAAAACAATGGCAAGATTCTTTACCTTCTTTGTCAGCCTGTTCATCGCCTGGACGACCCAGGCTCAAGTCACCGGCACGGTGACGGATGAATCGGGCGAGCCGCTCATCGGAGCTACTGTCCTGCTGAAAGGAACGCTGGAAGGAACTGTAACTGAGGCAGATGGCAGTTTCAGTATAGACGTTGAACAGGGCGTACTTGTTTTTTCCTATACCGGATATGAAACCCAGGAAATAGCCATTGCGGGGCAAACCCACCTTGAGGTTGTGCTAAAATCCTCCAGTCTGATACTGAGCGATATTGTCGTTATCGGCTACGGCACCCAGAAAAAGGCCGATCTGACGACCGCAGTCGTAGTCGTGGGTGAAAAGGATATCAAAGACCGCCCGATGGTGTCTGCTGCCGAAGCCCTGCAGGGCAAAGCTGCCGGAGTGCAGGTGGTGCAGCCTTCGGGCAAGCCGGGAGGCGACATTGCAGTGCGGGTGCGGGGATCTACTTCCGTGCTGGCAGGCAACGAGCCGCTCTACGTCGTGGATGGCGTGCCCACTACCGATATCCGGGGGCTTAACCCGTCAGACATCGCCAGCATGTCGGTGTTGAAAGATGCTTCCTCTGCGGCAATTTACGGTGCAAGGGCTGCCAATGGCGTCGTGTTAATCACGACCAAGCGGGGGCAGGCCGGAACTTCCACAGTGAGCTTCAATGCTTACTTTGGGGTTTCAGACATCCGGAAAACAGTGGAGACGCTGAGCACCAGGCAGTACCGGGATTTAATGGAAGAAATCATCCCTGGTGCGCTTCCACCCGATGCCACGGGCTTCACTGACTGGCAGGAGGAGACCTTCGGCTACGGCACCAACCAAAGCTACCAGCTTGGCTTTTCAGGAGGCAATGACCAAACCCGCTACATGCTCTCGGGCAACTTCTTGAACCAGACGGGCATCGTGGCACCAGCTCAGTTTAAGCGCTATTCCGTTCGCCTCAACCTCGACAACCAGGCTGCCAGCTGGCTGAAGGTTGGCACTAATCTGAACGTGCTCCGCTCCAGCACCAAAGACACTCCTGACAACGCCAGCAGCGGCAGGGGAGGGGTCATCATGAGCGCTCTCAATACGCCGCCTTTCCTGCACATTTATAAAAAAGACGGCAGCGGCCAGTACGACCCCAACCCGTTCCAGCCTTCCTGGGAAAACCCCGTAGCCTATATGTTTGGCCCCGACCAGGAGGCAACTGACACCCGGCTTTTTGGGAATATCCATGCAGAGGCTACCCTCTTCAGGGGGTTTTCATTGAAAACAAACTTTGGTGCCGACCTCAATGCGCACCAGTGGGACTATTACCTCGACCCCTTCAAGACAAACTACGGCCGCAACCAAAACGGAATCGGGCAGGCAGACAAGACGAACAACTCCGTCTGGCTCTGGGAAAATACGGCCCACTACACAGCGACCCTGGGGGAAAGCAAATGGTCCTTCCTGGCAGGCAGCAGCGTCCAGAAATCCCGCTGGAGCAATGCCTATATCTATGGCAACGACTACCCCGTTGATACCTTGGTGAAAACCCTCAATGCAGCCAACAACATCAGCGCCAGCACCAACGTACAGGAGTGGGCACTGGCTTCCTTCTTTGGCCGCTTCAATTATGATTATAAAAGCAAATACCTGCTCACGGCCTCTGTGCGGCGCGATGGCTCTTCCAAGCTGGCGCACCACTGGGGAACCATGCCTTCGGTGTCAGTGGGCTGGCGCATCTCGGCAGAGCCGTTTATGAAAAACTTCCGAACCATTTACGATTTGAAACTGCGCGCTGGCTGGGGAAAAAATGGCAACCAGGAGGGCATCCCCAACTACGCCCGCTACGGACTCGTGTCCTATTACCGCAGAGCCTTGACAAATCCACTCTCAGGGCCTTCCGCCGTACAGGTGACCTACGGCAATCCCGATTTGCGCTGGGAAACAACCGCCCAGTCCAACATAGGCCTCGACCTGTCCCTATGGCAGGGACGCTTTAATTTCACCGCTGATGCCTATTACAAAAAGACAAATGACGTGCTGTTAAACGTCCAGCTCTCCAACTCCCTTCCCATCACGTCCATTCAGACGAATGCCGGAAAAATCGAAAACAAAGGCCTCGAGTTCAACATCTCGACAGTCAACACGACGGGGGAGCTGCGCTGGAATACGGACTTCAACATTTCATTTAACAAAAACAAAGTGCTGGAGCTGAACTATACCGATGTGTACTATTTCGGCCGGGTGTACAGCAACAACCAGGACGTGGCTATCGTGCGCAAAGGCCAGCCACTTGGCGTCTTTTACGGGTACGTAGCCGACGGCGTCAATCCCGAAACGGGCGACATGAATTACAAAGACGTAAATGAAAATGGCATCTTTGACCCCGGCGACCGCACCATTATCGGCAACGCAAATCCCGATTTTACTTACGGCATGACGAATACGCTTTCCTGGAAAAATTTCGACCTGAATATCTTCTTCCAGGGCAGCCAGGGCAATGACATCTTCAACGCCACCCGCATTGACCTGGAGGGCATGTTCGACAGCAAAAACCAAAGCACCGCTGTGCTGCGCCGCTGGACACCCGACAACCGCGACACGGACATCCCCAGGGCTATTGGCGGCGGCAAAGTGGACAACGTACGCAATTCTACCCGCTTCGTTGAAGACGGCTCCTACCTTCGCCTGAAGGCGATTACCCTGCAGTACAATTTTGCGCCCCGGCGACTGGAAAACGCGAACATTCAGCGCCTCTCCGTTTACCTGACGGGCCAAAACCTGCTGACTTTTACAAAGTACAGTGGCTTCGATCCCGAGGTGAACGCCTTTGGCCGCAGTGCCACAGAACTGGGTATTGACTACGGAACCTACCCTCAGGCCAGAACGCTGACCCTGGGTTTGAACCTTGAATTGTAACTCCTAAAGAACGTGTCGGAAATAACTTACGCATTTGGGCGGCGTCTTTTGGGCGCTGACTGTGTTAGTGAAATAGTTACGTAGCTAAGGCTATGCGCCTATTTCACTGCCTTGCCAGCCCCCAAAATACACTGGCCGAAATACCCAACTTATTTCCAGCACGTTCCTTAGAGCAGAAGGACGGGGAGAATTTTTCAATTTTCCTCCCGCAACGTCCCGAATCCTCCTGAGAGCTTGTTTGCCTTTTGGTGCTTAGACTGTGATGCTGGTTGAATTGAGCTTACCGGGTTAAAAAGTCATCTTTTTACTCCGGCAATCTCATCCGGACAGCATCTGAAAACAGGACAAAAAAGGACCGTTTTTAGCCGAGAGGCCCAATCGAAAACAAGTGCTAAAAACGGTGAGCGCCAGAATTATTTGGCATGGCCTCTCCTGAATGGTTCAATCTTTAAAACTGAAGAAATGAAAAATTACATAGCCATTTTGTCTTTTCTTTCCCTGCTTACCTTCACTTCCTGCCAGGATTTCCTGGACCTGCAGCCGCAGTCTCAGAGTGTTGCCGTAGGGAATACCGACGCCGACTCAATTTATTTCAAGTCGGCTGCTGAAGTGGAAGCAGCCCTTGCCGGAGCTTATTCCGATTTTAAAAACGAGTACTGGCAACTCGACCACTTCGTGAATGCCGATGCGCAGTCTGACGACGCCTACGCCGGGGGCGACAACCCCGACAACTTCCAGATAGACGACTATCGCCTGGATGCTACCAATAAAAACGTCAGCCGGGACTGGGCTTACCTTTACGCAACCATCGGCAAATGCAATACGATTTTGAACAACATCAATGCAGTGACTGACCCCGCCCTGTCGGCTGCCCGCAAGGAGGAAATCACGGGGGAGGCGTCTTTTATCCGCGCCTTCATGTACCTGCAGCTAGCACAGCTCTGGGGAGACGTTCCCCTGCAACTACAGGAGGTCAAAACCATCAGCGCCGACAAGCTGGATGAAATCTACGCCATCATCTTCCCGGCCCGCTCGCCAGTGGAAGACGTCTATGCCCAGATCATCGCCGACCTGGAGGCGGCACTGCCCCGGGTTCGCACCACAGCCCCGCACAAGGGCTACGCCACAAAAGGCGTGGTGAATGCGGTGCTGGCAAAAGTGTATGCAACTGTCGAACCGCACAATTGGAACAAGGTGAAAGAGTATTGCGATGCGGTCATCGCTGGCGGTTACTCCCTGCTGCCCTCCTACGAATCCCTGTGGGACAATTCCAAGGAAAATTCCGAAGAGGCTATTTTTGAAATAAACTACACAGGAGGTGCCTCCGACGGCAACTGGGGTACCAAAATCTTCCGAGGGGACGACTGGAAAAAGTTCAACCTGCCGAGCAACGACCTCGTGGCTGCCTTCGATGCAGAGGGCGACAACATCCGGAAAAATGCGTCTATTATTTTTGGCGACGTGTCGGGCAAGTGGTCGGATGAGCACTGGCCACAGACGCATTACCCCTTCATCAATAAATGGCGCAATTACCAGGAGGGCAGCGACCAAAATTACATCTTTATCCGCTTGGCCGACATCCTGCTGCTGAAGGCCGAGGCACTCAACGAACTTGGTGACCAGCCGGGTGCTGCAGCTCTCGTGAATCAGATCCGGGCTAGGGTAAACCTCGCACCCACGACTGCTACCTCGCAGACCGACCTGCGCTTGGCCATTGAAAAAGAACGCCGCCTCGAACTGGCCTTTGAAGGCCATCGGTGGTACGACCTGAAGCGCACCGGTCGGGCTATAGAAGTCATGAGCAAGGCGATTGACCATACAGGGAAGCCCATCGGCTACGTGCTCACGCCCGAGCGGTTGGTCTGGCCTATCCCACAGGCAGAATTGGATAAAAATTCTAAGTTGACGCAAAATCCCGGATATTGAAAGCGAAACAGCAGGTAGCAGCCGGCGCTTCGCTTCCCTTTTTGTTTTTTAGGAACTGTTCTTAAGAGCTTGTTTGCGATTGGGTCACTTGGCTAAAAAACGGCCCTTTTACGCCACTTTTCCCCCTTTTTTCAGCTCCGTAGCGCTGCTACGCAACGAAAAAAAAGGAGAAAAATTGACGAAAGATTGCTCGTTTTCAGATGCTGTTTGGATGGGGTTGCCGGAGGTAAAAAGGCGACTTTTCAGGCCGATAAGCTCAATTCGACTAGCATCTCGGCTTAAGCAACAAAACGCAAACAAACTCTTAAGGAACGTGTGGGAAATAACTTACGCATTTGGGCGGCGTCTTTTGGGCGCTGGCTGTGTTAGTGAAATAGTTACGTAGCTAAGGCTATGCGCCTATTTCACTGCCTTGCCAGCCCCCAAAAGACACTCGCCGAAACACCCAACTTATTTCCGGCACGTTCCTAAACCTGCATTAGTGATGAAATCAAAAATCAGGACCTCGCTCCTGCTCCTCACACTTGCCACCAGTGTTCAGCCACCAGAAATGGCAGGGCAGGCTCCAGCTTCGCAAGAAAAATGGGCAGACCGGAGCACTGCCACCGTTTTTATAACGGCAGAAAACACAGCGCTGCGACTGACGCAGACCGAAACACTCCGCTTTGCTCCTTTTGAGCAGCCTGTAGAAACGCAACCCTGTGTGTTCATTGATCCCGAAAGGACTTTCCAGTCTTTTGTCGGCATCGGCGGGGCGCTGACAGATGCTGCTGCAGAAACTTTTGCAAAGCTGCCTACTGGCCGCCAGAGGACATTGCTGCAGGCTTATTTTGACAAAAAAGACGGCCTTGGCTATACCCTCGCCCGGACAAACATCAATAGCTGCGATTTTTCCAGCGACATGTACACCTACGTCCGGGAGGGGGATGAGAAACTTGCTTCTTTCGACATCAGCCACGACGAGCGCTACAAAATTCCTTTTATAAAAAAAGCGATGCAGGCGGCAGGCGGTCATCTGGACCTGCTGGTAAGCCCCTGGAGCCCACCGGCCTGGATGAAGGACAACCATGACATGTTACAGGGTGGCAGTCTGCTGCCCCGGTTTTACGATACATGGGCTAACTATTTTGTAAAATTTATCCAGGCTTACGAAAAAGCAGGCGTCCCCATCTGGGGTCTTTCGGTGCAAAACGAGCCAATGGCCCGGCAGACCTGGGAATCCTGCATTTACACAGCAGAGCAGGAACGGGATTTTATCAAAAATAGCCTCGGGCCGACTCTGGCGGCAAACGGCCTTCAAGGCAAGAAACTCGTGGCCTGGGATCACAATAGGGATCTGCTCTACCAACGGGCATCTGCCTGCCTGCACGACCCGGAGGCAGCAAAGTACATCTGGGGTATTGGGTTTCATTGGTATGAAATATGGAACGGCGGACGGCAGTACGAAAACGTCAAGCGGGTGGCAGAGGCTTTTCCCGACATAAACCTGCTGCTCACCGAGGCCTGCAACTATCCCTTTTCCTGGGAAACTTTTGACCTGTGGAAATGGGGCGAGCAGTACGGCGAAAATATGATCCACGACTTCAACAACGGCGCTGTTGCCTGGATTGACTGGAACGTCCTGCTCGATGAAACGGGAGGCCCGAACCACGTCGGGAACTTCTGCTTCGCCCCCATCCATGCCAAAACCGACGAGGGCACGCTACACTACATGAATTCCTATTACTACATCGGGCATTTTTCAAAATTCATCAAACCCGGTGCTAAGCGCATTGCCAGCTCGTCGAGTAGAGCACAGTTGCTAACCACTGCTTTTCAAAACCCCGATGGCAGCATCGCCGTGGTAGTGATGAATCCGACCAGTGAAAAAATAGACTTCCGGTTGTACCTGGGAAATCAGGCAGTGCAAGCCCCTGGCTTGCCCCATTCCATTGCAACTTTTGTTTTGTAAAAAAACGACCTTGATTTGCTTGTAGGAGAGAGGGAGGTTCTGTTTCCCTTTCTCCTGCGAGGTCCTCCTGTCTGTAATAACAAACCGACTACTTCTCGCCACCGGCAGCTCTCCGGAAGCTTTTATTTGCAGGGAAATAGCCTGCCAGGCGACGAGGTTCGAAGAAAATGCAAAAAATCATGCAACATCTGTTTTTTATCCTGTTGATTTTGGGTTCTGTAAGCTGTAAAAAAACAAATGGCGGTGGGCCGGATTCGCCTCATCCTCCGGAGGTGCTCCCCATCGAAGTCTGGACGACTTCAGCCGATAGCCTGAATTTGTTCTACAAAAAGACGATTGACTTTGCAAAGGGCAGGGATGAGCGCTTTCAAACTATTGAGCTTACTGCCGATCAGGTTTTTCAACCTGTCGAGGGCTTTGGCTACACGCTTACGGGTGGCAGCGCCTCCTTGCTGGCGGGGATGGATGCGGCTTCCCGGGCAGCTTTGTTAGAAGAGTTGTTTGGGAAGAAAGAAAATTCCATTGGCGTGAGCTATCTGAGACTCTCCATTGGAGCCTCGGATCTGGACCCGGTGGTTTTCAGCTACTGCGACCTGCCTACAGGACAGACCGACCCTGGCCTCCAGCATTTCAACTTGTCGAGGGACACCTTGTTCCTCATTCCCATTTTAAAACAAATTTTGGCTATCCAACCCGATATCAAACTCATGGGCTCGCCCTGGAGCCCGCCGGTCTGGATGAAAAGCAATGGCAGCAGCATCGGCGGTAACCTGAAACCTCAATTTTACAGCACCTACGCTGACTATTTTGTGAAATACATCCAGGCCTATAAGAACCTGGGAATTGAGATAGATGCTGTGACCGTACAAAATGAGCCTCAGCATGGAGGCAATAATCCGAGCATGGTCATGAGTGCAGCACAGCAGGCAGATTTTATTAAAAATCACCTCGGGCCGGCATTCCAGGCAGCAGGCCTGGCCACTAAAATTATCATCTGGGATCACAACTGCGACAATCCTGGTTATCCGCTTGAAATACTGAACGACCCGGCGGCGAAGCCCTTCGTTCACGGCACGGCTTTCCATCTGTACGCTGGGGACGTCGGCGCCCTTTCTGCCGTGCACGATGCGCACCCCGACAAAGCGCTGTACTTCACGGAGCAATGGACTGGCTCTAAGGGGGAATTTGGGGGGGATTTCAAATGGCATATCAAGAATGTCATCATTGGCACGATGCGCAACTGGAGCCAGGTAGCGCTCGAGTGGAACCTGGCCAGCGACCCGAACAACGAGCCGCATACGCCCGGGGGCTGTACACAATGCAAAGGAGCTGTGACCATCCAAGGCTCTACGGCGGTGAAAAACGTCAGCTACTACATCATTGGCCAGGTGTCGAAGTTCGTACCTTCCGGCTCGGTGAGGCTGGGTAGCGTTGGCCCTACGCAGCTGCCCAATGTAGCCTTCAGGACGCCGGAGGGCAAAACCGTACTGCTCGTTTTAAACGAACGCCCTGAGATTCAAACATTTAACATCAATGCTGGCGGAAGGTGGATCACCACTTCCCTGCAGGCCGAAACGGCGGGAACTTTTGTTTGGTAATTTTTTGGGGGTGGCAGGGTGCCTGGCCCTGAGGTGGCTGTTCAGAGTACCTGGAGTGCCTGCTCCAGGTCTTCCATCAACCAGTGGGGGTCTTCGAGTCCGACATAGAAGCGCACCAGGGTGAAAGGCAGTTCGGGGTTTTGCTTGCCGGGGATGTTGTAAAATGCAGCCATGGGCAGTACCAGCGATTCGTGGCCGCCCCAGGACACGGCAAACAGGAAGCGGTTCAGCTTTTTTACAAATGTTTCAACCCGCTCAAGGGAGTCCGTTTTTAAAAAGAGGGTAAAGAGGCCGGCACAGCCTTTCATTTGCTGCCTGGCGAGTTCGTGCTGTGGGAAAGAGGGGAGCCAGGGGAATAGCACCCGTTCAATTTTCGGATGAGCCTCCAGTTGACGGGCTATGTGGAGGGCACTCTCAAAACTGCGCTGGAGCCGGAGTTCCAGCGTGCGCAATCCCCTGATGATCAGCCAGGCATCGTGTGGGGAGATGATGTTGCCCAGCGTCATAATTTCCGACTGAAAAATTTTGTGGATCCTCTCTTTGCTGCCACAGATGACGCCATTTACCACGTCGCTGTGGCCGTTGAGGTATTTTGTGCCGGTGTGCATCACCAGGTCAATGCCATAGTCGGCAGGTCGTTGGAAAAGAGGGGTGCAGTTGGTGTTGTCAATCATTGTGATGATGCCGTGCCGGCGGGCGAGGGTGGCACAGGCCTGTAGATCCTGCAGCTCATAGGTCATGGAATTGGGGCTTTCCAAGTACATAAAAGTCGTGTTCGGCTGGATGGCAGCTTCGATTTTTCCGGTGTTGGTGCCGTCCACGAAGCTGTGGCTGATACCGAATTTGGGCAGGTAATTCTGCACCAGACTTTTTGTCCAGGAATAGGGATTTTGCACGCAGATGACGTGGTCGCCTGCTTTGATGTTGGCGAGCATGGCCATGGCCGTGGCACCCGCCCCACTGGCCAACACGAGGGCATCTTCTGTGCCTTCCAGTGCCGCCAATTTTTTTCGCAGAATTTCTACAGTAGGGTTATTTCCCCGCGTGTAGAGGTGGTTGGCCAATTCGTCCTGCAAGTCAATGCGGAACTGTTCTATGCTTTCAAATGCAAAATTGCTGCTCTGAATGACGGGCGGAGAAACGGCGTTAAAATAGTTCTTGCGGTCTTCTCCCAGGTGGGTGAGTATTTCGCTGAGGTGCATGAGGAGGTGTTTTTGCTTTGAAAAATGGTGGCTTTAGAGCTTGTTGGGGATTTTGAGCGGGGCAAACGTATTACTTTTCGGGGCATTTTGAAAAGAGAAAATGAAGTATTGACAAGGAGCTGATTTTTTAAAAACCATTTTGCCGGAGCGGGAGTGCTTTTGGACAGAGGCTCTGGGGCAGGGGGGAGCGTTTTTTGAAAGGGAATTACACGCCCCTCCCCGGCACAGGTAAAAAAGTACAGTTTTATTGTATTGGGTGCGTGTTCAGGAAGGTGGGGGAAATAAGCTGGATATCCGGTACGGGTAGTTGGGGAGCTGCCAGGCAGTGAATCCAGCACATAGCTTTAGCTACGCAATTATTTCACGAACCCGGCAGGCGCCCCATGCGTGAGTACTTCCGGTACCTTCCTTATTTCCTATACCCGAAGCCACCGCCTCCGAGGGTCAGGCGGAGGTAGGGCACGGCTACAAACCCGGGGGAGGGTGGCCCTTCCACTGTACCATAGCTGGATTTCCAGCCAGAGACAGCGACGTTGAACATGCAGCCTGCATCCACGCCGAGCAAGAAGCCGCCGTAGCCGTTTTCATTTTTGCTGCCCAGTACCAGGCCTTTGAAGCTGATGCTGGGGTCGAATAACATTGCATTGAAATTGTAGGTGCTTTTCTGGCCAGTAAAAACGGGGGCGTTTTTGTTAAAGGCGATGCCGTTTTCTGTGGATGAATTTTCCAGGCTGAGGTTGTAGAGGAAAGAGCCGATGGCTATGTTGCCTGTGAAAAAATTGGTCTCTTTGGTCCAGAAGCGATATCCCGATTTAAAATAACCGCCAGCCCCGCCGATGATGGCCTTGCCGTTGCCGCTGCTGTTTGCTAAGCCTGACAGCGCAAAACCGCCGCCGCCGATGATCCATCCGTCAATCATAGCGTAGCCTTCGCCTCCAATTTGGAGGGCAGCCGCTGCTGCGTTGTAGGAGGCACCTAAGACCTGGGGCTCTTTCAGGTAGTCGGAGATGCGAGGCTGAATGATTATGGAAGGCCCGATTACAAAATGCCCGGCACCACCACCGGTCAGGAAAACTTCTTGCCCCAGGGCTGCCTGGCCGAGCAGAAAGGGAAAGACTAAAAACAATAGTTTCTTCATGCTTATCGTTTTTGGAAGTTTAAGCTCCCGGGCATCTGCTGCCAAGGAGTTTTAATTTGAAACCAAGTAAGGTATTTAATAAAAATAACAGGGTGATGTCGGTCATGCTATTGGGGTGACTTTTGCGTGAGCGCCCGCTTTTTGCCAGTTGCTGCTTTTCACAGCACCGATCGGGGACTTGGATATCCGGCTCAAATCAACACTTCTTCGCTGCTATCCCAAATTTTTTGAAACAAACAGACCTGCTGTTTCCCTTCGAAAAGAAGAAGAATGGACAGGGAGTCTGTGCCCTGTTCAAATCTCAAACAACCCATAGGGCGATGGCTGCTGAAGTAGGAATAACACACTGTCATGTAGTTTGGTTGTGCCTCTTAAGGATTAGCCATAACGCCTAGCTTCCGCTCGTTTTTCCACAGGCCTCTGGTGAAGTCGGGGAATTTGACCGGTATGCTGCCCAGTTGAATAGACAGCTCGGACAGCGGCGTGATGACTGACCAGGCGGCAGCGTCGTACACGTCCATATCAAGAGCAACACCCCGGTTGAAGCAGTCAATCATGCGCCAGAGCATGACGAAATCCATGCCGCCGTGGCCGCCGTTTTTCTGGGCTTCAACTTCGAGTTTTTTCCAAAGCGGGTGGGCGTAGCGTTCGCGGTATTCCTGGTATTCTTTTTCTTTTAAAAAGCCGTGTCCTTTGCCGTGGATGGACATTTGGCTGGGGTAGCCCTTGTGAAAGGCGGCGGTTCCTGCCAGCATGTTGATGCGGCTGTAGGGGCGGCTGGTTGCTACGTCATGTTGAACCAGGATACTGCGCCCCCTGGCGGTTTTTATGAGGGTGTTGTTCATGTCGCCGTGCCGGAAGCCCTTGCGATTGTAAAATTCATTATCGGGTTCTACGGTTGTGGCAAACTGGTCCAGGTTGGCTTGTAAACTGCTCATGGACACGAGGTAATCAAAGCGGTCGCTGCCGCGGTCTATGCCCATGTACTGGGCGACGGGGCCCAGGCCGTGAGTAGGGTAGAGGTTGCCGTCCCGCTTTTCGTTGTGGCGGATGCGCCACATATTATAGTAGTAAGTTTTGCTGAACAACAACTCCTTGAGGTCGTGGATGTAGGCACATTCAGCATAGGTCAACGTGCCGAAGACGCCACTTTCAGCCATGTTGAGCAGCCAGAGTTCTTCCTCTCCATAGCAGACATTTTCGAGAATCATGCAGTTTCGCTGTGTTTCTTCTGCGGTGTTGACCATTTGCCAGCACTCTTCAATGGTAATAGCAACGGGCACCTCCAGGGCTACGTGCTTACCCTGCTGCATGGCGTACAGTGCCATTGGGACGTGATCCTCCCAGGGCGTTGAGATGATCACCACATCCAGATCATCCCGACGGCACATTTCTTTCCAAGCCTCTTCTTTTCCGGCGTAAACGGCGGGTTTCTGGCCACCTTCCTTTTGCAGCATGGCCAGGTTGTCGTTGGCTACCTTCTCCCGAATGTCGCAGATAGCCGTGATCTTCACCTTGTCCAGTCCGATTGCATTGACGAGGCGAACGTGTTCCATGCCCCGGTTGCCTAGGCCGATGAAGCCTGCCTTTACCTGTTTGATAGGTGGTACTTTCAAGCCAATGACTGGCTTGCCGGTGGAGGGTTGTGATTGGGCAGCCGCTTCGAGGAGATCGTTGGCGTCTGCTTTTGAAAAAATATTGCCACCCGGAATGCCCACGAGGGCGGCAAGACCGGCGGCATTTTTCAAAAAGGCTCTGCGCTGATGTTTCTGATCCATTTTGTCGTAGTGTTTTAGAAGTACAAAATACAAGTACGACCAAAAGTAAGGTTTTCGACAAAAGAACCACAATGACTGCTTTGTAAAAACAAAGTAACTACCTGAGACTAAGATCGAAGAAAAAATAAAACGTACATTTCGTTTTTAAAAAGCCATGCCTACTACGGACTTTTTGAAGAGGATGAATACAATTTATGAATGGCCTGTTTTCTATTTTGTACCTATTGCTGCCGTTGGTCTTTTGGTCCAGCTCCGAATTGGAGGAGGAAGAGAGAACAGATTACCGCAGCACCCCACAGCTTCCGAATTGTAGCGGCTGAAAAAGTCGCTGGCGAGGTGTCGCAAGCGACCTGCGCGGACAATTTATTTAAAAGGATTTCTCGGCACCCAGTCATCCGGCGGGCGGAGGTATTCGACGAGAGGGGTCAGGATTTTATTGGTTAGGCGGTTGTTCGCCCGAATATAGCAATACATTTCTTCGGCTTTTGCACCCACGGAACTTTTGATTTCCATGGCTGTGCGGCCATAGATAATTCGGCGTTTTTTGTGTTCGATAGCAAATTGCAGCATGTCGAAGAGCATGTTGAGGTACACCTGGCAGCTATGGTTGCATGCTGGTTGGAAGCCCAGAAAATGAGCCTCCAGCTCGTCGTGATTCAGGATGACGGTGTAGTAGCCGATCAGCTCTTCTTCGTGGTAGTAGCCAATGACCCGAAAGAGGTCTCCCAGATGAGATTTCAAAGCGGGCAGGTAGTTTTCCTGGAGGGTGACCATGTTGAAATCCTGTTTGTTTACCACCAGTTGGTAGAGTTCGTAGAGGCGGCCTTTCAGGCTGGATATTTGGTTTTCGGTCAATTCTATCCGTTTGATATGGCTTGCTTTTTTAAATGCTTTTTTTGCACGTATCCTGTACTTTGAAGATATGGACTGAAGGTAATCTTCGAATGAATTCCAGGTTTCGGGGATGGTCAGCACCATATTGGGGTGAAAAGTGAACTCCCTGAATTTTTGTTCGATGAGCACTTTTCCGGATTTTCGGTTTTCTTCCTGGACGTCTTTGATGAAGATGCCGTCAATGTTTACCTTCTGTTTTTCCCATTCCTCCTGCACCACGTACAGAGCTTCCCGCAGCAGGTTAAAGGCAACTGCTGCATTGAGCTTTTTGTCAAAGAAATAGCCGTGTTCGCCTGTCAGCAGCAGGTTTCCGCAAACCAGCAGGTTGTGGTTTTTCCCTACCACCAGGTTTTTTAAGAAATAGCTGAATGCCCGGGCGATGCAGGGGAACTTGTCTTTTTTTTCACCGCCATTCTGGATGCTGGTGTCGGCGCTGAAGGGTGAAACCTGGCAGTAGGCAACTCCTGCAGGAATTTCGTTTTGATAAAAAACCAGGTAGTTAAACCGGAAATTCTTCGGTGGATTTTCTTGGACAGTAGTCAGGTAGGATCTCTGAAGAAAGAGGTTATTGGCTGGGGCAGCAATTTCCCAATCAGAAGAGACTTCATAGATAGACTGGAACACCCTGAAACCGAATTTTGGCTCTGAGAGGGGAAAGGTTTTGCTTGGGGCGGGTGTTATTTTGACAGTTGTTTTTAAGGGCAAGCCATCGGTGCCGGCTTCGTGGACGAGGGCCAGAGAGCCGTTGGTCTTGTAAGACTTTTGGCACCATAAAGTAAAGATAATTGCTGCGAAAAAGCCGAGTAGTGTAGCGGTCACCGGTTCAATTTTAGATTCCGAAGGTAAACAGCAAAAGGCAGTATGGAGTTTTTCCCTTGTTTTTGAATACTGACATAACTGTTTTCCTACGCAAGAATTGCCATTAGGTTCGCGACGGGTTGCGTGTCATTCAATTTGTGGGAGCAGGGTTTTAGGTGAACCTGTTGGGATCAGATTCCTGCATCATCCCGTAAATAATTTCGAAGACATCTTCGGGGTTGGGCTTTGAAAAATAGTCACCTTCCGAGCCGTAGGGTGGGCGGTGCGGTTTGGCAGTCAGCGTGAGAGGCGGGCTGTCGAGGTAGCGGTATCCCCCTTGCTTTTCGAGGACTTCCTGCATCATAAAAGCGGTTGCTCCACCTGGCACGTCTTCGTCGAGGAAAACGATGCGGTTGGTCTTTTTCAAAGACTCGACGATGCGTTTTTCCAGGTCGAAAGGCAGCAGCGTTTGCACGTCAATCAATTCTACAGAAATGCCTTCCTGTTCAAGTGCCATGATGCCTTCTTGTGCGATTCGGACGCAGGTGCCGTACGTCACCAGTGTCACGTCGGTACCTTCTCTCAGGATTTCGGGAATGCCCAGGGGCACGGTGTACTCTCCGATGTTGTCGGGCATCCGTTCCTTGAGGCGGAATCCATTCAGGCATTCTACGATCAGGGCGGGGTCGTCGGAGTGTAGCATGGTATTGTACATGCCTGCTGCCTGCACGAAGTTGCGGGGAACGAGGATGTACATGCCGCGCAGCGACCCCAGGAGCATACCCATTGGTGAGCCCGAGTGCCATATTCCTTCCAGGCGATGTCCTCTGGTACGAATGATGGCCGGGGATTGCTGGAGGTTGTTGGAGCGATAGCGCAGGGTGGCCAAGTCGTCGCTCAGCGGCTCAAGTCCATAGATGAGGTAGTCGAGGTATTGAATCTCTGCGATAGGTTTGAGTCCTCTCATGGCCATGCCGATGGCCTGTCCCATGATGGTCCATTCCCGGATGCCGGTGTCGAAGACCCGGTGCTCCCCGTATTTTTCCTGAAGGCCCATGAAGGCCTGGTTGACACCGCCGATTTTTCCGACGTCTTCGCCGAAGGCGAACAGGTTGGGGTGTTTTTCCAATGCTGAGTCAAAAAAGGCATTCAACACTTCGTAGCCGTTTTTGACTTTGGAATTGTCAGAGTATTTAGGCGGAATGACGGGGACGTTGAGCGCTGCGTATTTGCTGCTGCTGTACAGATGGGAGTGGTACCTCTTGTGTGCCAGGTTTCGGGAGTGCTCCAGAAACCGTTCAAGGTCGGCCTGGGCGGGCAGGTTTTCTTTTCGGATAGCAATGAAGAGTTGCCGTGCATTTTTTACGACGTCGCCATAGTTGGCGTTGAGCAGTTTGGCAAGCTCTGCGTGAAGTGCTTCCACCCGTTGCTTGTTGGCCGTGAGCGGAAGTACCCCGTCGTATATTCTTTCCAACTTTGAAACCTCTTCTGCAACGGGATCCTGATATGCCTTCCAGGCTCGGTCGCGGCATTCCTTGACGTATTTCTTTGCACGCAGCCGAATGTCAGTAATGTCTGCTGCTGTTGCGAGGCCGGAGTCAATCATCCAGTTGGCCATGAGCAGGATGCAGTCGTTGTCCTGCTCCCATTTCAGGCGCTCGGCGGATTTGTACCGCTCGTGAGAGCCAGAAGTAGAGTGTCCCAGTTGTTGGGTGCAGTTGGTGACGTGGATGAGTGCAGGAATATGGGTATTGCGGGTTTTTTGTGCTGCTTTTTCATACAGTTCGCACAGCGCCGGGTAGTTCCAGCATTCTTCCTTGTAAATATCAATGCCCTGCTCTTCGTTGTTGAGGCTAAACCCCCTGAGCACTTTGGAGATGCTGTCTTTGGTGATTTGGTAAATACCGGGAACAGAGATGCCGTAGCCGTCGTCCCAAACAGAGATCAGCATGGGAAGGCGCTGGACGCCAGCAGCATTGATGGATTCCCAGAAGACGCCTTCTGCTGTGGACGCATCGCCGATGGTGCAAAAACACACTTCGTTGCCTTCGTTGGAGAATACACCGGATTTAGCTAAAGCGGGGTTCTCCCTATACTTTTTAGAGGCCAGTGCCAGGCCTACGGCCCTGGCCATTTGGCCGCCGGTGCTGGAGATATCGGAGGAGATATTGAAAAGGGAGCGCTGGTCCAGCCACTCGCCATTTTCATCAATGGTCGGGCTGGCGAAGTGGCAGTTCATCTGCCGTCCCCCTGACCAGGGGTCGTTTTCAGAATCAGCGTAGAGCTGGGCGAAAAAATCTTCGACTGTGGTCGAGCCGATAGCGAACATAAAGGTTTGATCGCGGTAGTAGCCCGAGCGCCAGTCGCCTTTTTTGAAGGCTTTTGCCATCGCCACCTGGGGCACTTCCTTGCCGTCGCCTACGATACCGAATTTGGCTTTACCCGTCAAGACTTCCTTCCGGCCTAAAATGCTTGCTTCTCTGCTTACGCAACAAATCCAGAAATCTTTTAAGACCTCGTTTTTATAGTTGGATTCTTTGCCTGCTGTTTCAGTTACCAGGAAATCTAAAATCGGAGTATCAATCATAACATTTTGAAATAGGTGAAAAGCTTGGATTTAGTGACTGGTTTTCCAGAATTTGCGAGGTGCAGTTGGTCAATGCCTACAAAACAAAATTCTAAATGCCTTGGTTTTGCGGCCGCAAAAATATACAATAGTTTGGGAAAATTGAAAAATTGACGCCGATTCGGGGCGGCTTTTAGCTGACGGTGCCTGTATTTGTACCCTGCAAACCTGCTGCTATCAACAGAGAAATAGCAGATGCTACATTCCCTCATGAGGCGGTATTGTTGCATTAACAACTCATTAACCCACTCATAATCAAGGTAATCTTTCAGGATAGAATTAAAGCCTTTACATTTGTGCTGTCGTTTTTCATGAACTTAACTAAATACTTAAAATGAAAAGATTACTTTCTCTTCTCACATTCGTAGCAGTCTTTGCTACTGTTTCTTTTTCCCAGAATGCTTCAGGAAATGGCCCCGTCATGAAATTTGAAGCTGTGGAGGTGAACTATGGAGAAATCCTGCAAGGTAGTGATCCGCTTCGCACCTTCACTTTCACCAACACCGGCAACGAGCCGCTCATCATCAGCAATGCAAAAGGCAGCTGTGGTTGTACTGTGCCCAGCTATCCGAAAGACCCGATTCTGCCTGGTGAAACTGCCAAGATTGAAGTCCGCTATGACACAAACCGCATAGGCCCCTTCCAGAAAACAGTTACACTGACGACAAACGAAGCTACCAGCACGCATACTTTGACCATTAAAGGTAAAGTGAATGCTAAGCCTACGCAGGAAGGTGTACCTTCCAGCACCAGTGGCTTCGGCACCAAGGGTTGATCTCTTACGCCACAAAACCGAAAAGCCTCAGGGAGTTTATTCTCTGGGGCTTTTTTACTTTTGCACCCTGAGAAGCTGTTTGAATTTGACTCACCAGACTAAATTCAAACACCCTCTCAGGAGGGTGTGGGAGGAGGGAGAAAAAATGGAATTTTTTCTCCCTCCTCCCACAATTCGTGGATGTTTCACAAGTCATACTACCGGTTAGGTCGGCGAATAAGCTCTAAGAAGGGGTGTTTTCCTTAAAATCCCAAAAAGGTTTTAAGAAAAACGACCCTCTCTGAAAAGTTATTTGGCGGCTGTCGCTTCTTGGGACTTGTGAGACAGCCCCTGCTAATAGTTGTGAAAATAGAACAATATGTTTTTAGAAAAAGCCCGGACAGGTGAAAACAAATGGTGGATGTACCTGCTGACTTTTATCCTCGTGATAGCAGGCGTGATCATTGGCCAGCTACCTCTCACCTTTATTTTTCTGATCCGAAGTGGTACTGCAGGATTGTCGGACGAAGAGCTAAACCGAATGTCTGAAACGCTTGATTTTTCTGCATTGGGCATTGGTCCCAACTGGTCGCTGGTGTTGGTATTGCTGGCATTTGTATTCGGCCTGCTCGCTCTTTGGCTGGCCGTTGTGCATCTACATAAAAAGCCGTTTCGCCAGCTCATCACTCCAGCCAGGACGATAAACTGGAAGAAGGTATTTCTGGGCTTTTCGCTCTGGATGGTCATTTCGATGCTGACAGAGTTCATTTTTTATTTGGTCAACCCCGACAACTACACTCTCCAGTTTCAGCCTGCCCGGTTTGCGGGTTTGCTTTTGATAGCTATTTTTATTTTTCCGATTCAAACATCTTTTGAAGAAATCCTATTTCGGGGATATGGCATGCAGGGTCTTAGTCTGATCAGCCCCTACCGGTGGATACCTTTAGTTATCACCTCGTTTGCCTTTGGCCTTCTTCACTTCATGAACCCCGAAGTGGCAGCTTTCGGCAAAGGCATCACGATGGTATATTACGTGGGGGTAGGCTTTTTTCTGGGCTTCGTGACCTTGATGGATGACAGCCTTGAACTGGCGTTGGGAATTCATGCGGCAACCAATATTTTTGGAGCTTTATTCGTTACTTTTGACGAATCAGCACTACAAACAGCAGCTTTGTTTCACACCAGTAGCATAAACATGCCACTGATGTTGGTCGCATTTTTCGGCTCTGCCGTTATTTTTACGGTTATTGTTGCCAAAAAATACCGATGGAAGAATTGGTCCAGGGTTTATGGACCAATTGAGAAAGCAACCCTCGAAGCAGAGGTGTAGCGCTTCAGCTTAAACGATCACTTAACTTGCTGTAACTACTTAGAAACATGCCGGAAATAAGCTGGGTATTTCGGCGAGTGTATTTTGAGGGCTGGCAAGGCAGTGAAATAGGTGCATAGCCTTAGCTACGTAACCATTTCACTAACACAGCCAGCGCCCAAAAGACGCCGCCCAAATGCGTAAGTTATTTCCGACACGTTTCTTAGCAGAGGGGGTGGAGGCTGTATTAAAAGTCAACTGACAGCAGCTGCCGCCAAATGACCTTTCCCGGAAGGATTTTTTTCGTCTCCGTGAATGGTGGTTTGACTTGCAGAACAGGCGCTCTACTCACACTCTCCTAAGTAGTTACAATTTATTTACCCAACATTGACTATCATGAAACAACTTGCATTGCTACTCGGCCTCATTGCAGTTCTTTTTACTTCAGACGCTTGTAAAAAAGACGATCCGGAATTTGCTGATTGTTGGATTGCCCCCAAGAAAACGCAGCTTAAAATGGAGATTCTGGAAGGCCCGATTGTCACTTTGCCGTCCAAGATTTCTGTGTTTTTTAAAGTAACTGACCTGAACAACAATCCCGTCGGCTATTTAAAAGAAGAAAACTTTGTGATTTACGAGCAGGGCCTGAACGACAACTGTCAGAGAATCATTTCGGAGTACGAAGCCAAGAGAAAGATTTCGAGTAAGGAACAGGTTTTTAACCATACGACCCTGCTGGTACTCGATTTATCGGGTTCGGTACTTGGGGCTTCCCTCACGGATTTGCAGGCGGCAGCTACTGCCTTTATTGACGAGGTGATACCTGCAGTGCCCGACAATTCCGAAAAAATGGGGATTTTCTGGTTCGATGGCGAAGACACGCTTCACGAACTTGAGCCTGTGACCAACGATATTTACGAACTAAAGGCGGCCATCAATTCTATCACGCCGAACATCAGCTCCGACAACTCCACTGATTTGTTTGGAGCGGTTATCCGCTCTTCCAACATGGCCAAAGCCATTTTAGCGGAATACCAGGAACAGAATGTTACTGCTTCTACTTCCGTGGTGATTTTTACGGATGGCCGGGATCGTGCCAACCGCTACACCCGCACTGCTGCCTACGAAGCTGTGACTTCCTCGCCGCCGGGCATCAGCTATTTCACCATGGGCGTTGGCAACGAAATCAATAGGGTGGACTTACAAACCATTGGCAAAAATGGCTATACTGAGGCCGCTACGCTGTCGCAACTGACCACTATCTTTAAACAGATAGCTTCCCTGGTGAGAAACGAAGCAAACAGCTACTACTTTTTCGAATATTGCAGCCCTATCCGAAATGGCACAAACAATCACCTCATCATTGAAGCCTACGAAGGTAATCAGGTGGGTTTTATAAAAACCTCCTTTGATGCAACCGGCTTTACTGGAGGCTGTCAGTTGTAAAAGGCTGTTTTCTATCTGGAAATGGGGAAGCAAGGATTCCTTGCTTCCCCATTTTTTATTGTTTCCCGAATATAATTTCCCCTTTGCCGGTGGGAAAATCATCGCAGGTTTTTTCTACCTTGCCCCGAATTCATAAGAACAAAATCGGTAAAACCATGAAATTATCTATCCGTATTCAGCTTTCGACCATGATGTTCCTCAATTTCTTTATCTGGGGTGCATGGTTTGTAACGCTGGGCACTTTCCTGACCAACAACCTCCAGGCTACAGGTACCCAAATCGGAGTAGCTTTTGGCACGCAATCCTGGGGAGCCATCATCGCTCCCTTCATCATTGGCCTCATTGCCGACCGTTATTTTGCTGCACAAAAGATCCTCGGCGTTTTGCATCTGATCGGAGCTGCGCTGATGTGGTATCTTTCCTCTTCTCCGGAGTTTAGTCAGTTTTTTCCGGCGCTGCTCGTGTACATGATCTTGTTTATGCCGACACTGGCCCTGGTCAACTCCATTTCATTTAAGCAAATGAACAACCCTGAAAAGGAATTTCCGGGCATCAGGGTGCTCGGCACTGTTGGCTGGATCGTAGCAGGCCTGATTATCGGATGGTTAGCCTGGGAGAAAAAAGGCTCTCTTGATCTCACCTTTAAAATGGCTGCTATCGCCTCTCTGGTGCTGGGGATTCTGAGCTTTTCCCTGCCAAACACGCCACCGCCAAAAGCTGACAGCAAAGCCAGTATTTCAGATATTCTTGGCCTCGATGCCCTCGGCATGCTGAAGAACCGCTCCTACCTCATCTTCTTTTTGGCCTCAGTGGCAATCTGCATACCGCTGGCATTTTACTACAGCTTTGCCAATCCTTTTTTGAATGAAATAGGCATGGATCAGGCTGCCTCCAAAATGACTATGGGCCAAATGTCGGAAGTGCTGTTCATGCTGTTGATGCCCTTGCTTTTTGTGCGCTGGGGCGTCAAAAAAATGCTGCTTGTCGGGATGCTGGCCTGGGTCATCCGCTATGCGCTCTTTGCTTATGGCAATGTAGATGCCGGGTACTGGATGCTTATCGGTGGCATTGTGCTGCACGGAATCTGCTACGACTTTTTCTTTGTCACAGGCCAGATCTACACCGATAATTTTGCAGGCGAAAAATTCAAGAGCGCTGCACAGGGACTCATCACTTTAGCTACGTACGGGGTGGGGATGTTAATAGGGTATTCGATTTCGGGGGTGGTGGCAGACTCAAATGTCATCGGCGAAAATGCTCACAACTGGCAAGGTATCTGGCTCGTTCCGGCCATTATCGCCGGTGTGGTGATGTTGCTTTTTGGCGTCTTTTTCAGGGAGAAGAAAATGGCTTAGGAACGTGCCGGAGATAAGTTGGATGTTTCGGCGAGTGTATTTTGGGAGCTGGCAAGGCAGTGAAATAGGCGCATAGCCTTAGCTACGTAACTATTTCACTAACACAGCTAGCGCCCAAAAGACGCCGCCTAAATGCGTAAGTTATTTCCGACACGTTCCTAAGGAACGTGCCGGAGATAAGTTGGGTGTTTCGGCGAGTGTGTTTTGGGAGCTGGTAAGGCAGTGAAATAGGCGCATAGCCTTAGCTACGTAACTATTTCACTAACACAGCCAGCGTCCAAAAGACGC
>WBZO01000983.1_pt1 | contig 49958 bp, 43 predicted proteins | sample 5204261 | NCBI WGS metagenome assembly WBZO01 (sample SAMN12412400, study PRJNA552823) | activated sludge metagenome | isolation source: activated sludge from anammox sidestream of wastewater treatment plant... | place: USA: North Carolina | collected 2017-09
CGTTTCGCCGCGCTGGCGATCGTCCGGCCCCTGCCATTGCCAAATTGCGCCTTCCAGCGCAAGGTCGGCACGATTTCACCCGAGCGCAGTAGATATGAAGCCCCAGACCCCTCGCGCATCCCGCCTCGCCCCCGGCCTCTATGTCACGGCGACGCCCATCGGCAATGCTGCGGACATCAGTCTGCGCGGGCTCGAAGTGCTGCGCGAGGCCGATCTTGTTCTCTGCGAGGATACGCGGGTGACGGCGAAGCTCTTCGCCATTCACGGTATCTCGACGAAGATGGCGCCCTATCACGATCACAATGCCGCCGAGATGCGGCCGAAGGTCCTGAACCGGCTCGCGGCGGGCGAGGCGATCGCGCTTGTTTCGGATGCGGGTACGCCGCTCATCTCCGATCCCGGTTACAAGCTCGTGCGCGAGGCGGTGGAGGCCGGTCACATGGTGACCGCGCTGCCCGGCGCCTCCTCGGTGCTCGCCGCGCTCATGGTGTCCGGCCTTCCGACCGATCGCTTCCTTTTCGCGGGCTTCCTCTCCGCAAAGCGCGAGGCGCGGCGCAAGGAGCTTGCCGAGCTTGCGACGGTTCCGGCAACGCTCGTCTTTCTCGAAAGCGCGAACCGCCTCGCCGCCTCGCTTGCCGACATGGCGGAGGCGCTTGGCGAGCGCGAGGCTGCGGTTGCCCGCGAACTGACGAAGAAATTCGAGGAGGTGCGGCGCGGGCCGCTTGCCGAACTTGCGCGTCATTATGAGGAAGCGGGCGCGCCCAAGGGCGAGATCGTCATCGTCGTCGGCCCGCCAGCCGCCCGCGCGCCGCTCTGCGCGCATGAGATCGACGCCATGCTCGAAAACGCCCTTGCCCGCGCGAGCCTCAAGGATGCGGTGGCCGAAATCGTGGCGATGACGGGGCTTCCCCGCCGCGAGATCTATGCCCGCGCGCTCGCCCTTTCGCGGAACGGCGACTGATGCGGGGCCGTGCGGCGCGGGGCCGCGCCGCGCATGAGGCGGGCTTGCGCGCGGAGGCGCTGGCCGCGCTCGTCCTTCGCCTCAAGGGCTATCGCATCCTCGCCCGGCGCATCAGGACCAGGGCCGGTGAAATCGATCTCATTGCCCGCCGTGGCCGGACGATCGCCTTCGTCGAGGTCAAGGCGCGCGCCGGTCTCGACGGCGCCGCCGAGGCGCTGCTGGCCCGCCAGCGCGCCCGTCTCGTCCGCGCGGCCGAACTCTTCGTGGCTGGCCGCCCCGCCCTCTCCGGCCTCGACATGCGCTTCGACATGGTGCTGGTCGCGCCCCGTCGCTGGCCGCGCCATCTCGCCGATGCCTGGCGGCCCTGATCGATTCCGGCGACGGGCGGGGACATTCGGGCCCCGCGCCGCCATAATGTCGCCTCATGCGGATTGTCACCTCCGAACATGGATTCGTGTGACGAAAAGGGATGGAACCCATGCGCTATCTGCCGGAGCAGCTTTCCGCCTTCGCCGCCGGGCGGCGTTCGCTTGTAGGTGTGACGCTTCTCTCGGCGCTATGCGCCTCGGCCTGCGTGCCCCTCGTGATCGGCGCGGGCGCCACCGGCGGCGTGATGGCGGCTCAGGACAGGGGCCTCGAGCAGGGTGTCAACGACAATGAAATCGCCTTCGAGATCAATCGCAAGCTGGCGGAAAAGGATTCCAGGCTCTTCAGGCGCGTGTCCACGCAGGTTTCGCATGGCCGCGTCGTCCTGCTCGGCTTCGTCGAGAAGCCGGAGGATCGCGCCGCCGCCACCAAGGTTGCCTGGGGGGTTGGTGGCGTCAAACAGGTGATCGACGAATTGCAGGTCGGTCAGGGCCGCAGTTTCTCCGAAAGCACCGACGACACGCTCATCACGACCAAGCTCCGCGCCGCCATCACCGGCGACAACCGCATCGTCAGCATCAACTATTCGCTCGAGACGCTGCGCGGTACGGTCTATCTCATGGGCGTCGCACAGGATCAGGCGGAGCTCAATCGCGTCATCGCGCATGCGCGGGGAATCTCCGGCGTACGCAACGTCATTTCGAACGTTCAGGTAAAATCCTCCGCTGTCGCGCAATGAATTGCTGACCAATTCGGCCGTGATTTGATTGTTGGCCTTGCCGTCCCGCCGCCTCCCGCGCCATGATCCGGCATGGGCAAGGCTGAAGACGACATCGAGGCTGAACTGCGCGCGGCGGGCGAAGCGCCCGACGAAGACCTCGACCTCGCTTCGCTGGCACTCGCGCTTGCGCGTCTCGACAGACCCTCCGAACCTCTCGCGCCTTACCAGGATCATCTGGCGGAACTGGTGAATGCGGCGCGCGCGGCGCTCGGCAGCGCGGACCCCTCGCGTGCCGAGAATACCGCCATCGTCTCGGGCGCTCTCTCGGGCGTGCTCGCCGGCCAGTTCGGCTATCGCGGCGACGAGATGAATTACGACGATCTCCGCAACGCCAATCTCATGTATGTGATCGACAGGCGCAGAGGCTTGCCGGTCACGCTCGGCATTCTCTATCTGCATGTCGGGCGCCTGCTCGGCCTCGATATTTGCGGGCTCAATTTCCCGGGCCATTTCGTGCTCAGGCTTCAGACCGGCGCGAGCGCGTCGATCATCGATCCCTTCAATCGCGGCGAAACGCTTTCTCCCGCCGATCTTCTTCGGCTGATCCGTGACATCGAAGGGCCGGGGGCAACGCTTTCGCCCGATGTCTATGCGTCCGTGACCTCGCGCGAAATTCTGCTGCGGCTCCAGAACAATATATTGAGCCGCGCCATCCGCCTCGGCGAACTCGATCATGCCCGCCTCGTCGTCACACGGATGATCTGGCTGGCGCCACGCCGCGCCGGCCTTCACTTCGAGCTGGGGCGCATCGAGGTCCATGCCGGACGCATGGCCGCCGCCGCCACCGCCTTCGAGATCTGCCGCAGCATGGCGTCGGACGATGGCGAGATGCGGATCGCCGGCATGGCCGAGGAGGCGCTGCGGCGCCTCAGGTCGAAGCTCAACTAGAGCGTTTCCAGCAGAAGAGGAAACCGCTTTTGCGGCTCGGAAAGGCGACGGATCAGGATGTGCTAGAAGCCGTCCGGGCGCGGCATGGGCATGGATTGCATCGTCATGATGAAGGCGCGGATCGCCTCGCCCGTTCCGGTCAGAACCATTTCGACGCCGACGGTGGCGACGATGAGGCCCATGAGCCGCGTGATGACGGTCATGTTCGTCTGCCCGAGCGCGCGCACGATCTTGTGGGCCTGGCGGAACATCAGATAGGTCACGCCCGCGATCACCGCGAAGGCGCCGATCGAGACGAGCGTATAGGCAAAGCCCGGATGTGCCGAAAAGCTCACCGCCGTCGCGATCGTGCCCGGCCCTGCGATCATCGGCATGCCGAGCGGCGAGATGGCGACCGAAAGCCGGGCCTGCAGCACGTCGGGCGGCGGCGTGCCCTCTCCTTCCACCTGATGCGGAATATGCGCGGCCGAGGAGCGGCCCTGCAGCATCTGAAAGCCGATGATCGAGACGAGGATGCCGCCCGCGATCCGCAGCGCTGCGATGGTGACGCCGAAGGTCTCGAAGATGAGCTTGCCCGCGACGCTGAACAGGATGACCACGGTGAGCGCCGTCAGCACGCTGTTCTGGGCGATGAGCCGCTGGATGCGCTGATCCTCGCCGGATGTCAGCGCGATGAAGATCGGCGTGCTCGAAATCGGATTGGCAATGGCGAAATAGCCCGCAAGCGCGGTCAGGCCGAAAGTGATGAGATCGTTCATCCTGCGCGGTACTCCGGACATTCGCTGCCCGATGGTCGCCCGTCTCGCCTCATTGCGGGCCGCTTCCCATCTTGCAATGATCATATAGTAACGAAATACGCTAGAAGAACGCCATCGCCATCACCGCTATCAGAAGCCCGGAGCCTCCATGAGCCTCAAAGTCGCCATTCAGATGGACCCGATCCATACGATCAACATCAATGCGGATTCCACATTCGCGCTGGGTCTGGAGGCGCAGGCGCGGGGCCATGAGCTTTATTATTACGAGCCGCGCGAACTCTCCATGCGCGACGGGCGCGTCTATGCCCGCGGCCGCTCGATGACGCTGCGCCGCGAGATCGGCAACCACTCGACGCTCGGCAGCCTCGAAAAGCTCGAACTCGAAAAATTCGACGTCGTGCTGATGCGTCAGGATCCGCCTTTCGACATGGGCTACATCACCGTGACCCATATGCTCGAGACGATCCATCCCCGCACGCTCGTGGTGAACGATCCGGCCGAGGTAAGGAACGCGCCGGAGAAGCTCTTCGCGATCCGCTTCGAGGGGCTCCTTCCGCCGACGCTCATCAGCCGCGACCCGCAGGAAATCCGCGCCTTCCGCCGCGAGTTCGGCGACATCATCGTGAAGCCACTGTTCGGCAATGGCGGCATGGGCGTCTTCCGCCTGCGCGAGGGCGACGAGAACCTGAACTCGCTGCTCGAAATGTTCGGCCAGATGAATCGCGAGCCCGTCATCGTGCAGCAATATCTCCCCGATGTGCGCAAGGGCGACAAGCGCATCATCCTGGTCGATGGAAAGCCCGTCGGCGCCGTCAATCGCGTGCCGGCGGCCGACGAGGCGCGCTCCAATCTCCATGTTGGCGGCATGGCGGAAAAGACCGTGCTGACGAAGCGCGAGCACGAGATCTGTGAGATCATCGGCCCCGATCTCAGGAAGCGCGGCCTCATCTTTGTCGGGATCGACGTGATCGGCGACTATCTGACCGAGATCAACGTCACCTCGCCGACCGGCATTCAGGAGATCGACCGCTTCGACCAGACCAACATAGCCGCCACCGTCTGGGACGCGATCGAGGCGCGGAGGTAGGAATGGACACATCGGACAAGCGCACGCGCTATCGCGAGAACCTGCAAGGGGAAGTCGATGGCGCAAGCCTCTACCGGGCGCTTGCCGATGTCGAAACCGATCCGAAGCTCGCCGAGGTCTATCGTCGCCTCGCCGCTGTCGAGGAAAGCCACGCCAGATATTGGGAGAAGGAGCTTGCGCGGCTCGGCGCCCGCATTCCGGGGCTGAGGCCCGGCTTCAGGACCCGCGCGCTCGCCTTCCTCGCCCGGCGCTTCGGCCCGGCCTTCGTTCTGCCCGTCATCAACACGCTCGAACAGTCCGATAGCGGCGGCTACGACAAGCAACCGGAGGCGGTGGCAGGTGGCCTGCCCCAGGCCGAGCGCAGCCATGCGCGTCTTCTCTCCGCCATCGCCAATCCGCGAACAGGTCTTGAAGGCGGCACGATCGCTCGGCTCGAAGGCCGCCATCGCGCCATGGGCGGCAACAGCCTTCGCGCTGCCGTGCTCGGCGCCAATGACGGCCTCGTCTCCAACCTCTCGCTCGTCATGGGTGTGGCGGGCGCCGAAGCCTCGAATGCCTCGATCCTGCTCACCGGCCTCGCGGGTCTCGTCGCGGGCGCCTGTTCCATGGCGATGGGCGAATGGCTTTCGGTCAATTCCTCCCGCGAGCTTTATCAGAAGCAGATCGCGACCGAGGCGATGGAGCTTGAGGAGGTGCCGGAGGAAGAGAAGGAGGAACTCGTCCTCATCTATCAGGCCAAGGGGCTTTCCGAGGCGGAAGCACGCGCTCTGGCGAACCAGCTCCTCTCCGACAAGTCGACGGCGCTCGACACGCTGGTGCGCGAAGAACTCGGCATCGATCCGAAGGAGCTTGGCGGCTCCGCCTGGGGCGCGGCGGGGGTTTCGTTCCTTCTCTTTTCGTTCGGTGCGATCTTTCCGGTCGCGCCCTATTTCCTTCTCGAAGGCGCTTCCGCGCTCCTTGCGAGCCTCGGGTTGAGCGGGCTGGCCCTTGCCGGGATCGGGGCGGGCACCTCGCTTTTCACCGGGCGCGGCGCCCTCTTCTCCGCCTTCCGCCAGCTCGCCATCGGCTTTGCCGCGGCGGGTGTGACCTATGGCATCGGCCATCTCGTGGGCGTTAGTCTCGCAGGATGAGTTCCCTTTTCGTTCTTGCGCGTGATTTCACCCTTGGCTAATGTCTTCCCATAAGCAGGGGGGCAGGCGGGGCATGGTCGCGCATATCGAGACGGTGGCGTTTCTGGGTGTCGAGGCGCGGCCGGTCGACGTTCAGGTTCAGATCGCGGGCGGCGTGCCCGCCTTTTCGATTGTCGGGCTCGCCGACAAGGCCGTGGGCGAGAGCCGCGAGCGTGTCCGCGCCGCCCTGTCCGCCATCGGCCTCGGCCTGCCGCCGAAGCGCATCACTGTCAATCTCGCCCCGGCCGATCTGCCCAAGGAGGGAAGCCATTACGACCTTCCCATCGCGCTCGGGCTTCTCGTCGCCATGGGCGTGCTTCCGGCGCAGGAACTCGAGCGCTATGTCGTCATCGGCGAATTGTCGCTCGATGGCGCAATCAATGCCGTGGCGGGCGCGCTTCCCGCCGCCATCGCCGCCAACGGCCGCGGCCGCGGCCTGATATGCCCCGACGATTGCGGGCCTGAAGCTGCCTGGGCGGGCATGGGCGCCGACAATCCGGGTGGCGTGCTTGCGCCGCGCTCGATCATCCAGCTCGTCAATCATTTCAAGGGCACGCAGGTGTTGGCCGAGCCCCGGCCCATGAAGTCGGTGGAGGGCCGCGCCGTGCCCGATCTGCGCGACATCAAGGGACAGGAGAGCGCCAAGCGCGCGCTCGAGGTGGCGGCGGCAGGCGGCCACAACATGCTGATGGTCGGCCCGCCCGGCTCCGGCAAGTCCATGCTCGCCTCGCGCCTGCCCGGCATCCTGCCGCCGCTCTCGCCGCGCGAAATGCTCGAAGTGTCGATGATCGCCTCGATCGCGGGCGAACTCACCGCAACCGGCATGGGCCGGGCGCGGGCCTTCCGCGCGCCGCATCATTCGGCGTCCATGGCGGCCCTTGTCGGCGGCGGATTGCGGGCGAAGCCGGGCGAGGTTTCGCTCGCCCATCGCGGCGTGCTCTTTCTCGACGAATTGCCCGAGTTTCCACGCCAGGTGCTGGATTCGCTTCGCCAGCCGCTCGAGACGGGCGAGGCCGTGGTCGCCCGCGCCAATGCGCATGTAACCTATCCGGCGCGCTTCCAGCTCGTCGCGGCGATGAACCCCTGCCGCTGCGGGCATGCGGGCGATGCCTCGCGCGCCTGTCCGCGCGTCCCGCGCTGCGTCGCCGACTATCAGTCGAAACTTTCAGGACCGCTGCTCGACCGCATCGACATTCATGTCGAGGTGCCGCCCGTCTCGCCCGCCGATCTCGCGCTGCCGCCGCCGGCCGAGGGTTCGGCCGAAGTGGCGGCGCGCATCGCCGCCGCCCGCGAGGTTCAGGAGGCGCGCTATGCCGATGTCGCCACCACCGGGGGCCCGAGCCTCAATGCCCATGTGGAAGGCGAATTGCTCGACAGGGTCGCGACCCCCGATGCGCCCGGCCTCGCGCTGCTGACGGAAGCGGCCGAGCGCATGCGTCTCACCGCGCGCGGCTATCACCGGGTGCTCCGCGTGGCCCGGACGCTCGCCGATCTCGACGGCGCGGAGCATGTCCGCCGCATCCATGTCGCCGAGGCGCTTGCCTATCGCGAGCCCGTCGCTGGCCGGCTCGGCGCGGCCGTCTGAGCGTCACGAGCGGAGGGTGAAGGTCCCGTCCCTTCCCTGAAACGGTGAGTTCAATGTGAAATACGTGGTATGATTCCACCCAGGGTTCCGTTCGTGGGCAATCCGGAGAGCCACGGGAAATGGGCATTCTCGCGCGGATACTCGCCGTCACGTTGCTTTGCGTTTCACTCGTTGCGTGCGCGCGGGCCGGCGAGGATACGGCTGAAGGGTTTTTCCGCGATATCGCGGATGGCCGGACGGCGGCGGCTGTCGCGCGTTTCTCGCCCACGCTGCATGAGAAGTTCAGCGAGGATGAGTTGCAATCCGTGGTCAGGCGCTGGTCGGGCGAGATGAGGTCCCATGGGGGCCTCGACCGGATGAGCCTCACCGGCGGTGTCGTGACCTACAGGCAGCTCGCTCTTTATGATGTCGTGCTCACCTTCCGGGACGGGACGGCGAAGCGGGTGAAGACGTCCCTCATCCATGTGGATGGTAGCTGGTACATCAATACCGCCCTATGATGCGTATACGGCACAATCGGCCCTCGTCGTGATGGATTTGACGCGCCTTCATAGCGTCTTCGCTTGATTTTTCCCTCCGGGGACGTATCAATTCCGCCCTCTTCAACAAGGGTCTCGGGGGCCTCCATGCGGATCGGACGTATCGCACTCTGGTCGGGGGCTGCTGTCGCGGCTCTGGCCGCCATCGGCCTTCTGGCCGTCTTCCTTGTCTTTCCGCGCGTGTCGGCCGCGCCCGATCTGAAGATCGAGGCGACGCCCGAACTCGTCGCGCGGGGCGACTATCTCTTCAATCACGAGCTGGCCTGCACGGGCTGCCACACGCCCGAGATAGAGCCGCACCGCTATTCGCGGGTCTTCGACAAGGCCCGTATCGCCGCCGGCCGCCACATGGGCGGCGTGCCCGCCTTCCCAACCGAGGTCAACGCGCCGAACCTGACGCCGGCTGCGCTCGGCGACTGGACCGACGGCGAAATCTATCGCGCTATCGTTTCGGGCGTCGATCGCACGGGACGTCCGCTTTTCCCCGTCATGCCCTATCCCTTCTATCGCAGCCTCGACCCCGAGGACGTGAAGGCGGTCGTCGCCTATCTGCGCACGCTGCCGCCGGAGCCCGTGACGCTGGCGCCCGTCGAGCTGCCCATGCCTCTTCCGATCTTCATGCGCTTCGTGCCCGCCGATCCGGCGCCGCAAAGCCGGCCCGATCCGAAGGACGAGGTCGCCTATGGCAAGTATCTCGCTTTCGCGGCCTCCTGCTTCGAGTGCCATACGAAGCGCAATGAGCGCGGCGAGCCGGTCGGCACGCCCTTCGCGGGCGGCAACGAGTTTCCGATCCCCGGCGGCGGCGTCGCCCGCTCGGCGAACATCACGCCGGACGAGGAGACGGGCATTGGCGGATGGTCGCGCGAAGCCTTCATCGCCCGCTTCCGGAACATGTCGCCGGACGCCGCGGAGAAGATCACGCCCGGCGCGCAGGACGTCGATACCGAAATGCCCTGGACGGCCTATTCGGGCATGAAGGACGAGGATCTCGGCGCCATCTACGCCTATCTGCGCACAGTGGCGCCGGCAGAGGGGAAGATCGCTACCTTCTCGCCCCCCGCGGAGGGAACGGCACAGTAGAAGCCCGCCAAGGCGCGAGGAGCGGTAACGCTTTGGAAAGCATGCCCGGCGCAACCTGATGCCTGAAAAAATCAGGCATCAGGGGCATGTTGCTTACCGTCGGACACCAGAGCCTGCTTGTCCTTCTGGGCATGGCGGGAGGGCTTGCGTTCAGCATCGGGGCCTGGCACCGCGCCTCGCGGCGCGCCCGCGCGCTCGCCGCCGAGGTCGGCACGGTCCAGGCCGAGATGGAGGCGCTGCGCGACGAGACATGGGCGCTTGCCGAACGCGAGGAGCGCTATCGCGATCTCGTCCAGTCGCAGGGCGAAGTCGTGATGAGGCGCGACCTGCTCGGCCGCCTCACCTATGTGAACGACATTTTCTGCGAGACATTCGACCGGCAGCGCCCTGAAGTGATCGGCGCGGCCTTCGTGCCAGACCTGCCCGAAGGCGAGAAGCCGCGTCTTCTTGGATCATTCGCCGGACTTGCGCTCCCGCCATATCGTATCCGCTTCGACCAGCGCGTGATGACCGCGCGCGGCCCGCGCTGGTTCGCCTGGGAAGAATTCGCGCTCCGCGACGAGGAAGGCAAGCTCAAGGAAATCCAGACGGTCGGACGCGACATCACCGATCGCAAGGAAACCGAGGAGCGTCTGGCGATCGCGCTCGACGAGGCGCAGGCCGCCAACCGCGCCAAGAGCCAGTTCCTTGCCGCCATGAGCCATGAGATCCGCACGCCCATGAACGGCGTGCTCGGAATGACCGATCTCCTGCTCGACACGAGGCTGACGCCTGCCCAGCGTTCCTATGCCGAGGCGGTGAAGCGCTCGGGTGAGGCGCTTCTCGCCGTCATCAACGATATTCTCGACTATTCCAAGATCGAGGCCGGCAAGGTTCAGATCGAGGAAGCGCCGTTCGATCTTCGCGCGATGATCGAAGGCGTGTGCGAGCTTCTGAGCCCGCGCGCCTTCGACAAGGCGCTCGAGATCGCCGCCGAGGTAGAGCCGCACATGCCCCTGCGGCTCATCGGCGACGAGACGCGCATCCGCCAGATCCTCATCAACCTCGCGGGCAATGCGATCAAGTTCACGAAGGAAGGCGGCGTGCTCATTCGCGCCCGGCTCGAAAGCCATTCCTACACGGACGATCGTGCGGACATCGTGATCGAGGTGGAGGATACCGGCATCGGCATGGATGCGGATGAGCTTGACGTCATCTTCGAGGAATTCTCCCAGAGCGATCAGAGCCATGCGCGCCGCTTCGAGGGCACCGGGCTCGGGCTTGCGATCAGCCGCCATCTCGTGACCGCGATGGGCGGCACGATCGAGGTCGAAAGTGAGCCTGGCCGGGGTTCGGCCTTCCTCGTCCGGCTCGGCCTCGGCATCGCCGAGCCCGCCGCGCATCAGCGCGCGCCGCTCCGAGGCGTACGCATCGTGATGCTCGGCGACCGGCCGGTTCTTGCCGCTTCGCTCGGCCGCGTGGCGAGCCTTGCGGGCGCCGGGGTGCGCCTTGCCGCGACGGGCGACGAGGTTGTCGCCATGCTTCGCGAGGAGTCCGCCGATATTCTCGTCTGCCCGGTCGATACGGCCGAGGGACCGGGCGCCGACATCGTGGCGCGCGCGCGCGGCGAGGTGCCCGATCTTGCCGCCATCGTCCTCCTTCGCCCGCAGGACCGCGACCGCCTGCCCGCCCTGATCGGCCAGGAGGCGGCGCCCGCGATCTTTCCCGCCCTCTTCGACGGCTATCTCGTGCGCCCTGTGCGCGCCTCGTCGCTCATCGCGCGCATCGAGGCCCTTGCGGCGGGAGAAAGGCGTGCCATCGCTCGCATCGAGGCCATTGAACAGTATACGGAAGAAAAGGCGCAGGCCGATGCATCGCCCGCCGGCCCCTCTTCCGAATGGGGCATCGCCCTCAACATTCTCGTCGCCGAGGACAACGACATCAACGCGCTGCTCACGCGCACGCTTCTCGAGCGCGACGGTCACACGGTCCGCGTCGCGCGCAATGGCAGCGAGGTTCTCGACATGCTCGATATGCCCGAGCCCGTCGATATCGTGCTCATGGACCTCCACATGCCGGGCATGGACGGTTTCGAGGCGACGCGCCTCATCCGCGCCCTTCCCGACAGCCGTTCGAGCCTGCCCATAATCGCGCTCACGGCCAATGCCATGGCGGATGACCGCCAGCTCTGTCTCTCCGCCGGCATGGACGACTATCTCTCCAAGCCCGTCGTTCCCGATGCCCTCGCCCGCACGCTCGCCTACTGGTCGAACAGGTGCAGCCCGCTCGGCCACGCCGCCGTTTCCGGCGACGACGGGCTAAAATCCGGCGCGATCCCGTTTTGACTTCGCCGGAACGGGAAATGCTCTAGACTTCGCCGCGCGGGAATCCATGCGGGGAAGACATGTCGGCGGAAACGATGGAACGGACGAGCCTCGGGGCGCGCCTCGCCGCGGCCTGGGCGATCTACACCGAGAAGCGGCTCGTCATCATCCTGCTGCTCGGCTTTTCGTCCGGTCTTCCGCTGGCGCTGACGGGTTCGACGCTATCGGGCTGGATGCGCGATGAGGGCGTCGATCTGAAGACGATCGGCCTCTTCTCTCTCGTGGGTCTCCCCTACGTTCTCAAATTCATCTGGGCGCCGGTCATCGATCATGTCCGCCTGCCGTTTCTGACGCGCAGGCTCGGCCGGCGACGCGGCTGGCTGGTGACGACGCAGGTCGCGCTTGCCGTCTCGCTCGTGCTGATGGGCCTCGTCAATCCGGTCGCGACGCCCGTGCTCATGGCTTTCGCTGCGCTTCTCGTCGCCTTCTGCTCCGCGACGCAGGACATCGTCATTGACGCCTTCCGCGTTGAAAGCCTGCCGAAGGACGAGCAGGCGGCGGGCATGGCGAATTATGTCGCCGCCTATCGCATCGCCATGCTGGTTTCGACCGGCGGCGCCGTCAGCCTCGTCGCCTTTCTCCAGTCGCACGGCCTCATGCGCGAGACGGGCTGGTCGCTCGGCTACGCCGCCATGGCGGCGCTGATGGGCGTGGGCCTCATCGCGTCGCTTCTGGCAACCGAGCCCGACGCGGCCGATGCGCGAACGGAGCCCGTGGGGCTTCTTCGCCAGATCCGCCATGCGGTGATCGACCCCTTCGCGGATTTCGCGAAGAAGCGGCAATGGGCGACGATCCTCGCCTTCGTCGTCTTCTACAAGCTCGCCGACGCCTATGCCGGCCACATGCTCTTTCCGTTCGCCCTCGATATCGGCTTCGACAAGGCGACCTATGCGGGCATATCGAGCACGGCGGGCCTTGCCGCGGCGCTTGCCGGCGGCTTTGTCGGCGGCTGGCTCGTGAACGCGCTGGGTCAGACCCGCGCGCTCTGGATCGGCGGCATCATCCAGACCGTGTCAAATCTCGTTTTCTGCTGGCTGGCCTATATGGGCCCCGACCCCATGGCGCTCGGTATCGCCATCACGGTCGAGAATTTCACCGGCGCCATCGGCACGGTGGTCTTCGTGGGCTGGATTTCGAGCCTCTGCACGGCGCGCTCCTTCACCGCCACGCAGTTCGCGCTGCTGTCGGCGCTGGCGGCGGTCGGCCGGACTTTCATTTCGGCGTCGACGGGCTATGTTGCCGCCGCGATCGGCTGGGTGCCCTTCTTCATCTTCGCCACCGTGACGGGGATTCCGGGCCTCCTGCTTCTCTGGTGGCTCGGCCGCGCCAATGCCATCGAATCGGGCGAAGAGGCGACGGAAAGTGCCGGGACGGCATGAGGCCGTGGATTAATTATTGTTAATTCAACGCGCTGGCACTGTCACACGGATGCCGCAGGAATGCGCGAGTGTCGCGCATTCCTCCACTCGTCCTGTTCTTGGCTTCCGGGCGTGTTAATGAAAGGATGGCAAAAATGGCCAGCCACACGACGACGGCCAATATCGCGCCAGAACGGCTTCGCGCCGGGCTGACGGGCGCCATTGCCTCAAGTGCAGGCCTGGGGGATGGAGTGATTACGAGGTTCGAATCCATGACGTTGCCGCATGCGGATGCGACCGTCGCAGATCCGGAAGGCACGCGCGCGAAAGCGCCGGCCGGCGGCGCTCCGGCGAGCTTTGGCCGCAAGGGTACGCTGGAAGTGCGGCTTGCTCACACGGCGGGCGAGATCGATGCCGCGCAGGCGCTGCGCTACCGTGTCTTCTACGAGGAGATGTCCGCGAAGCCCGACGACGAGGCGCGCCGGACGAAGCGCGACGTCGATCGTTTCGACAGCTTCTGCGACCATCTTCTCGTCTTCGACCATGCGCTTGCGAACGGCGCGGAGGGCGACGAGCTTCCGACCGAAGCCGTTGTCGGCTGCTATCGCCTGCTGCGTCAGGAGGTGGCCGAGCGTCATGGCGGCTTCTACACGGCGAGCGAATACGACATCGCGCCGCTTCTGGAGGGGCGCGGAAAGGGCCTGCGCTTTCTCGAGCTCGGGCGCTCCTGCGTGCTCGCGCCCTATCGCAACAAGCCGACCGTGGAGCTTCTCTGGCACGGCATCGCGCGCTATCTCGAGATCCACAATCTGGATGTCATGTTCGGTTGCGCGAGTTTCGAGGGCACCGACCCCGAGGCGCTGGCGCTGCCGCTTTCCTATCTCTACCACCATCATCTGACGCCGCCAGAATGGTATGTGCGGGCGCTGCCGGAGCGCTTTGCCGAGATGAATCTCATTCCGAAGGAAAAGATCAACCCGCGCGAGGCCTGGCGCGAGCTACCGCCCATGATCAAGGGCTATCTGCGCGCGGGCTGCTATATCGGCGACGGAGCGGTGGTGGACGAACAGTTCGGCACGACCGACGTGCTGATCCTTTTCCCCGTTACCCAGATCGCGGAACGCTATCGCACGAAATTCGGCTCGACGAGCGCGGGCTGAGACCCGCGCCCGCCGGACCGAACGGCGTCGGCCTTATTTCACGACGGTGATCGTGATCTTCTTCGAAACGACCGGCGGATTGTGCGGGATGTGATTCGCATCGCCCATGATGAGCTGCAGCGTGTGCTTGCCGGGCGTGAGTTCGACAGTGGTTTCGGTCTGTCCGCCGCCGAAATGCTTGTGGTGTTCATCGGCGGGAAGCGGCTCGTCGAGCGCCTCGCCCGTCGGCACATCGGTGTCGATGAGAAGATGGTGATGGCCCGTATGCGGCTTGTCGACGCCCGCGGGCGCGACGCCGAGCCCCTTGAGCCCGAACACCACCGTGACGGGGCTCTTCACCTTGGCGCCGTCCTTGGGCGAGATGATGTAGGCCTCGGCGCCTTCCGGCCACTGTCCCGCCTTTTCCTCCGCCTGAAGAGCAGGGGCAGCGGCGAGGCCCGCCAGCATGAGCGCGGCGGCGAAAGTCGTGGATCTGATCGAGAGCATCGCATCCTCCCTTTTCATGAATGACGAATGGTCGTCCACAGACGGAGCGGAAGCAAGCTTCCGCTCGTCCCTGCAGCGCTGCATTGCGGAGGTGGCGGCCTCAGCGGTCGAGATTATAGGCCGCCAGCGCCGCCATGTTCACGAGGTCGGAAACGTTCGAGCCCATGGGCACGATCTGTACCGGATGCTTGAGTCCGACGAGCAGCGGGCCGATCAGCGTCGCATGGCCGAGCACCTTGAGCATCTTGGTCGAGATCGACGCCGAGTGGATCGCCGGCATGATGAGGACGTTCGCCGTGTCGGAAAGACGGCAGAAGGGATGAAGCGCCATGGCCTCGCGGCTCAGCGCAACATCGGCCGCCATCTCGCCCTCGAACTCGAAATCGACCTGCCGCGCCTCCAGGATTTCGACGGCCTCGCGCAGCCTTTCGGAGCGCTCCAGCATCGGATTGCCGAATGTGGAGGAAGCGAGCATGGCGACGCGCGGCTCATAGCCGAGACGGCGCGCGACCTCGGCCGTCTGCACGGCGATGTCCGCAAGCTCCTCTGCGGTCGGCATTTCATGCACGTTCGTGTCGGCGACGAGCACCGTCTGCCCGCGCGAGACGACGAGCGTCACGCCGATGACGCGGCGGCCCTCGATCGGATCGATGACGCGGCACACATCCTCGAGCGCGACCGCATAGTTGCGCGTGATGCCCGTCACCATCGCGTCGGCGTCGCCCGCCGCGACCATGCAGGCGGAGAAGACGTTGCGATCGTTGTTGACGAGGCGCACGCAGTCGCGCGCGAGGTAGCCCTTGCGCTGGAGCCGCTTGTAGAGCATCTCCGCATAGAAGGGATTACGGTCGGAAAGCCGCGCGTTGCGGATGTCGAGATCGGTGTTCGGATCGAGCCCGATATCGCTCAGCATCTGGCGGATCAGATCCTCGCGGCCGACCAGGATCGGATGGCCGAGCCCCGTATCGCGGAAGGTGATGGCGGCGCGGATGACGCGCTCTTCCTCGCCCTCGGCGAAGACGACGCGCTTGGGATCGCGCTTCACCTTGTCGACGATCACCTGCAGCATGCCCGCCGTCGGCGAAAGACGCGCCGAAAGCTGATTCTTGTAGGCGTCCATATCGACGATGGGATGACGCGCGACGCCTGAATCCATTGCCGCCTTGGCGACGGCCGGCGGAATCTCGCGGATGAGGCGCGGATCGAACGGAACCGGGATGATGTAGTTGGGACCGAAGCGCGGACGCTCGCCCTGATAGGCGACGGCGACTTCGTCGGGCACATCCTCGCGCGCGAGCTTCGCCAGCGCTTCGGCGCAGGCGATCTTCATCTCCTCGTTGATCGAGGTCGCGCGCACGTCGAGCGCGCCGCGGAAGATGTAGGGAAAGCCGAGCACATTGTTGACCTGGTTCGGATAGTCCGAACGCCCCGTCGCCACGATGGCGTCGTCGCGGATCTGCGCCACTTCTTCCGGCGTGATCTCGGGATCGGGATTGGCCATGGCGAAGATGATGGGCTTGTCGGCCATGGAGCGGATCATCTTCGGCGTGAAGGCGCCCTTCGCCGAAAGGCCGAGCACGACGTCGGCCCCGTCCATTGCCTCTTCCAGCGTGCGCGCGTCGGTGGCGACGGCGTGGGCCGACTTCCACTGGTTCATGCCTTCGGTGCGGCCCTTGTAGATGACGCCCTTGGTGTCGCAGAGAATGGCGTTCTCATGCGGCAGGCCCATCGCCTTGACAAGTTCGAGGCAGGCGATGCCCGCCGAGCCCGCGCCGTTGACCACGAGCTTGATCTTGGTGATGTCGCGGCCGGTGAGATAGAGCGCGTTGATGAGGCCGGCCGCCGTGATGATTGCGGTGCCGTGCTGGTCGTCATGGAAAACCGGAATGTTCATCAGCTCGCGCAGGCGGCTTTCGATGATGAAGCAGTCGGGAGCCGAGACGTCCTCGAGATTAATGCCGCCGAAGGAGGGGCCGAGATAGCGCACCGCATTGACGAAGGCGTCCGCGTCCTTGGTGTCGATTTCGAGGTCGATCGCATCGACATCGGCGAAGCGCTTGAAGAGAACGGCCTTGCCTTCCATGACGGGCTTCGAGGCGAGCGCGCCGAGATCGCCGAGGCCGAGAATGGCGGTGCCGTTCGAGATAACGGCGATGAGATTGCCCTTGGCGGTGAAGTCATAGGCCGCGTCCGGGTTTTCGGCGATGGCGCGCACAGGCACCGCGACGCCGGGGCTGTAGGCCAGCGAGAGATCCCGCTGGGTGGCCATCGGTTTCGTCGGGGTGATTTCGAGTTTCCCGGGCTTGCCCTGGGAGTGGAAGAGGAGCGCTTCCTCGTCGGTGAACTGGCGGCGTTTCTTGCTCATGATGGCTTCGGACCCGGCGGGCGAGGCGCCCTGAAAATTATCCACAAAGCGGGGAGCCCGCTTTGTAGGCCCCCGGACCGCTAATAACAAGCCAAGTTGGTTGATTTTGGCCGAACGGATGGCGTTTATGGGCCCTCTTTCCGGACAGGAACGATCTGTTAGGCTGCGGCGCCATGTCCGAACCCGAGATCCTGCGCCCCGAGGCGCTTTCAGACACATCCGACGACGAGGCCGGGGCCGCGCGCCCGGAGGCGGCCTCGGCCGCGCCCTCGCCCTTGCCCGCCATCCCGGCGGATGCGACGCCCATGATGGCGCAATATCTCGAGATCAAGCGGTCCTGTCCCGACGCGCTGCTTTTCTACCGGATGGGCGATTTCTACGAGATGTTCTTCGAGGACGCGGTCCGCGCCGCCGAGGCGCTCGACATCGCCCTCACCAAGCGGGGCAAGCATCTGGGCGAGGACATCCCCATGTGCGGCGTCCCGGTCCATTCCCATGAGAGCTATCTCGAACGGCTCATTCGCCAGGGCTTCAAGGTCGCCGTCTGCGAGCAGATGGAAGACCCGGCGGAGGCGAAGAAGCGCGGCTCGAAATCCGTCGTCCGCCGCGATGTCGTCCGGCTGGTGACGCCGGGGACGCTGACCGAGGACATGCTTCTCGACGCCCGCGCGCATAACTATCTGGCCGCGCTGGCCCGCACCGGCTCCGACGCCGCCCTCGGGCTCGCCTGGGCGGACATATCGACCGGCACTTTCGAGGTGATGCCGGTCGAGGCGGGCGCGCTCGCCGCCGAGCTCGCAAGGCTCGATCCGGGCGAGCTTCTCGTCGCCGACGGTTTCTTCCGCGACGAGGCGATGAGGGCGCTTTTCGATCAGCAGAACGGAACGGTGACGGCGCTGCCCTCCATGCGATTCGATTCGAGCGCAGCCGAGCGCCGGCTGAAGTCCCATCTCGGCGTCGGCGCGCTCGACGGCTTCGGCAGTTTCACGCGGGCCGAGATCGCTGCCATGGGCGCGTTGCTCGACTATGTGGAGTTGACACAGGTCGGCCGCATGCCTGCCTTGAGGCCGCCGCGCCGTGTCTCCATGGGTGCCGCCATGGGCATCGACGCGGCGACGCGCGCCAATCTCGAACTTGTGCGGACGCTGAAGGGCGAGACGCGCGGGAGCCTGCTTTCGGTCATCGACCGGACGGTGACGGGCGCGGGCGCGCGCGATCTCGCCACCCGTCTTGCGGCCCCGCTCACCGACCCGGAAGCGATCAATGCGAGGCTCGATGCCGTCGAATGCCTGCTCGATCAGCGCGACCTGCGCTCCAGGCTTCGCGCGCGGCTGAAAGAAGCGCCCGACATGGCGCGCGCGCTCACGAGGATTTCGCTCGGCCGTGGCGGTCCGCGCGATCTTGCCGCGATCAGGGACGGGCTCGAGGCGAGCCATGAGCTTGCGGAACTCCTCGACCGGATGCCCGCGAGCCTTGCGCCGCTTCCCTCCGCGCTCGTCGAGGCGGCCGCCGCGCTCAGGGGCGTCGCCGCCTCGCTTTGCGACCGGCTCGCCGTGGCGCTCGGCCGGGAGCTTCCGCTCATTGCGCGCGACGGCGGCTTCATCGCGCCGGGATTTTCCGCCGCCCTGGACGAGCTTCGCACGCTCCGCGACGAAAGCCGCAGGCTCATTGCCGGGCTTCAGTCGAAATATGCGGACGAAACGGGCGTCTCCGTTTTGAAGATCAGGCACAACAACGTGCTCGGCTACTATATCGAGGTCGGGCCGAAACATGCCGAGCGCCTGCTCCGCGAGCCCCTGAACCAGACCTATATTCACCGCCAGACGCTGGCGAATGCCGTGCGCTTCACGACGGGCGAACTCGCCGGTCTTGCAAGCCGCATCGCGGAAGCGGGTGGCCGCGCTCTCGAGATCGAGCTTGGGCTCTTCGACGAGCTTGTCCGCGCCGTGCTTGAAAAGAGCGATGCGATCGCGGCGGCTGCCGCCGCTCTCGGCGCGCTCGACGCGACGGCGGCGCTTGCCGAGCTTGCCGCCGAGCGCCGCTATGCGCGGCCGCGCGTCGACCGGAGCCTCGCCTTCCGCATCAGGGGCGGGCGTCACCCGGTCGTCGAGGCGGCTCTCGAGCGTGAAGCGAGCGCGCAGCCCTTCGTGCCCAATGATTGCGACCTCAGCGGCGACGACAGCGCCGGGCAGGGAGAGGCGTCTCCCAAGAGGCTCTGGCTGCTGACGGGCCCCAACATGGCGGGCAAATCGACCTTCCTGCGCCAGAACGCGCTCATCGCCATTCTGGCGCAGATGGGAAGTTTCGTTCCCGCCGAGGAAGCTCATATCGGCGTGGTGGACCGGCTCTTCTCGCGCGTCGGTGCGGCGGACGATCTCGCCCGCGGCCGCTCGACCTTCATGGTCGAGATGGTGGAGACGGCGGCGATCCTCAATCAGGCGGGGCCGCGCTCGCTCGTCATCCTCGACGAGATCGGCCGCGGCACGGCCACTTTCGACGGCCTGTCCATCGCCTGGGCGACGGTCGAGAACCTGCATGAGGTGAACCGCTCGCGCGCGCTCTTCGCCACGCATTATCACGAGCTGACCGCGCTCGCCGAAAAGCTGCCCCATCTCGCCAACGCCACCATGCGCGTGAAGGAATGGCAGGGCGACGTGATCTTCCTGCATGAGGTGGGGCCGGGTGCGGCCGACCGCTCCTACGGCATTCAGGTGGCGAAGCTCGCCGGGCTTCCGCCCGCCGTCATCCACCGGGCGCAGGCCGTGCTTTCGGCGCTCGAAAAGGGCGGACAGGGCGACAGGGCCCATGCGCTCATCGACGATCTGCCACTTTTTTCCGCCGTGGCCAAGCCCATGCGCGAGGAGCCCCGCGAAAGCGTTCTCGAAACGGAGCTTGCCGCGATCAATCCCGACGAGCTGACGCCGAGAGAGGCGCTGGACCTGCTCTATCGCCTGAAGACGCTGGCGCGGAAGGAGGGCGAAGGGCGCTGACGGCGGAGGATGACGCGGGGCCTACTTCCGCGCCACATAGATGCACTCGTCGCGCGGCAGGCCCCATTTCGCCTCTTCCTCGGGCTTGCGGCGATAGGGCTCGACCGTGAACCCCGCCGCTTCGAGCTTCTTCTGGAAGTCGCGTCCGTAAAAGCGCTTGTGATCGGTGCCGCCGAAATGGACGAAGCGCTCGTCCGGGTCGGTGATTGCCGGGTTCTCGTAGGTCTCCTCGCGCGACAGGTTGATCGGCACCGAGAAGAAGCCGATGCCGCCGGGCTTCAGCACACGGAACATTTCCCGCATCGCGGCCGCGTCGTCATCGACATGCTCGAAGACGTGATTGGCGATCACGACATCGAAGAAATCGTCCGGCCGGTCGATCTTCGTGATGTCGAGCCGGTACTTGGCGATGGGCGAATAGAGATCGGCGGGCTCGTAGTCGGGATTGTTCTTCAGCATCCGCATCAGCCATTTTTCCGGGCCGAATTGCAGGACCTTCTTCGTCGAAAGATCGATCTCGTGCTCGAGCATATAGAGCTGCATCAGCCTGTGCCGCTCGCGCGAGCCGCAATTCGGGCAGCGCGTGTCCCAGCGCGACGGGCGGCCGACCGAGAGAAAGATCCCGTGATAGCCGCAGACGGGGCAATCGCGCGCGATCTTCCGGCGCGAGAATTGGCCGCGATCCTTCCACCAGCCCTGAAGAATGCGGCTGAAGATTTTGCGTTTGTCGATCGGCTGAGAGGCGGGCAAGGGGCGGGTCCTGACTGTTTCGTGAAGGCAGGCCGCCAGTCTTGGCATTGGCTCCCGCTTGTCAAGAAACGTGAAGGCGCGCCGCCGCCAGCCCGCATCCCGGCCGGCCGGAAGGGCTCAGAGCGTATGGGGAAGCGCGTCGGGCTTCACATACATGTCGGAAATCGCCGATTGCATGGCCTCCGCGCCGGCGACCGACTTGCCCGCGGCGCAATCCTGCCGGCCCGTATGGAATTCCTCGCTCGCCTTCTTCCAGTAGGGCAGCCCCTCCTTGAAGGGCATGAGAAAGTCGAACTGGCTGGTGAGCCGGCCGCAAAGCGCCTTTGCGTCGTCCGGCGAGGGCGCGTTGTCCGCGGCCAGAGCGGGCAGCGCGGAAAGGCTCAAGGACACCGCAACGAGCGCCGCCGAAACATGGAGCTTCTTCATGATGACCTCCTTCCCCAGTCCCGTATTCGTTTGCCGGGCCAGACCGCCCGGCCAGACCACTCGGCCAGAGCGGCCGGCACGGCACGGGCGAGCGTGGAAGCGGAAGGAAAGGCCACGCGGGATCGCCCGTGCCTTTCGAGATTGGAACCGGCCCCGGCGGGAAGCGGGCCAAAATGCGGCAACAACATGGAATTGCATGAAATCGCCGCAATGAACCGGCCATGCGCCGCGCCGCCTCGCCCGGAAATGTCGAATTTCGCCGCCGATCAACACTATATTGGAGGCGGCGCGTTATGATGCGCCCGCTCCCGGCGCTTCGGGGGCGCGATGCCGGGTCCCTCCCGGCTCCATCTGGGAAACGGCGCAATGGCCCGCATGTTGCCGAGCCTCCTTGAAATCGTCGATCCGGACCGGCTGCGTTCGGAACTCGATGCCGTCGCCGCGCGCCATGAGGGCGACGGCGATGCCATGAAGCGCGCGCTGGTCGAGGTGCTGAAGCGCACGCTGGCGGCGGGCCGGGCCAAGGCGCGCGAGCGGCTGGAACAGGGCGCCCATCGCGGTCGCATCTGCGCCCAGAACCTCTCCTATCTTCAGGACACGATCATCCGCGCGCTCTACGCCTTCACGACGCGCTATGTCTATCGTGTTTCCAATCCGAGCACGGCGGAGGGGCTCTGCGTTGCCGCCGTCGGCGGCTATGGGCGCGGCACGCTGGCGCCGGGCTCCGACATCGACCTGCTCTTCCTGCTGCCCTACAAGCAGACCCCCTGGGGCGAGAGCGTGGTCGAATACATGCTCTACGTGCTCTGGGATCTCGGCCACAAGGTCGGCCACTCCACCCGCTCGGTCAATGATTGCGTGCGCCTCGCGCGCGAGGATTTCACCATCCGCACGGCGCTTCTCGAGGCGCGCTATCTCATCGGCGACAAGTCGCTTTTCGACGAGCTGGAAAAGCGCTTCGACGCCGAGGTGGTGAAGGGCACGGGCAACGAATTCGTCGAGGCGAAGCTCGCCGAACGCGACGAGCGCCACGCGCGGGCCGGCGAAAGCCGCTATCTCGTCGAGCCGAATGTGAAGGACGGCAAGGGCGGCCTGCGCGATCTCAACACGCTCTTCTGGATCGGCAAGTATCTCTACCGCGTGAAGCAGCCCTCCGATCTCGTCGCGGCGGGCGTTTTCACGCGAACGGAATTCGCGACCTTCCGCAAGGCGGAGGATTTCCTCTGGGCGGTGCGCTGCGAATTGCACTTCCTCACCGGCCGCGCCGTCGATCGCATCACCTTCGATCTCCAGACCGAAATGGCCGACCGGCTGGGCTATCAGGGCCATCGCGGGCTGAAGGCGGTCGAGCGCTTCATGAAGCACTATTTCCTGATCGCCAAGGATGTGGGCGATCTCACGCGCATCTTCTGCGCCGCGCTCGAGGAACAGGAAAAGAAGAAGAAGCCCGGCATCGGCCGTTTCATGCAGGCGCTGCGCCGCAAGAAGAAAATGACCAAGGGCTTCAGGATCGAGGGCGGCCGCCTCGCCTTCGAGAACGACAAGCTCGTCGAACAGGACCCGGTCAATCTCATCCGCATCTTCCACCTCGCCGACCAGCACCTTCTCGAAATTCATCCCGATGCGCTCAGGCTCGTCACCCGTTCGCTCAAATATATCGGCGCCGAGCTTCGCGCCGACACTGAAGCGAACCGGCTCTTCTTCGAGATCCTCACCTCGCGCAAGGACCCGGAGCGCACGCTCCGTATGATGAACGAGGCAGGCGTTCTCGGCCGTTTCGTGCCCGATTTCGGCCGCATCGTCGCGCTGATGCAGTTCAACATGTATCACCACTACACGGCCGACGAACATCTCCTGCGCGCGATCGGCATCCTCTCCGAAACCGAAAAGTGCACAGAGCCCGGCGATCATCCGCTGGCGACCGAACTCATGGCCTCGATCAAGAACCGGGCCGTTCTCTATCTCGCGGTCTTCCTGCACGACATCGCCAAGGGCCGCGAGGAGGATCACTCGCATGCGGGCGAGCGCATCGCCGAGCATCTCTGCCCGCGCCTCGGCATGAGCCCCAGCGAAACGGAAACCGTCGCCTGGCTCGTCAGGAACCATCTCGTGATGAGCGACGTGGCGCAGAAGCGCGATATTTCGGATACGCGCACGGTGCGCGATTTCGCCAATATCGTGCAGAGCCCGGAGCGGCTGAAACTGCTCTTTATACTGACGGTTGTGGACATCAAGGCGGTCGGCCCCGGCGTCTGGAACGGCTGGAAGGCCCAGCTTCTGCGCGAGCTTTATTTCGAGACGCTGGCCGTTCTCCAGGGTGGCGACGCCCAGCTCAACCGCGCCGACCGCATCGTCGAGGCGAAGGCCGCGCTTGAAAAGCGCCTGTCGGACTGGTCGCGGCAGGAATGGAACGCCTATGTCGCGCGTCACACGGAGGCCTACTGGCTCTCCTTCGATACGGATGTGCAGGAGCGCCACGCCCGCCTCATCGCTGGCGCGAAGGATGCGCTCACCGTCGCCGCCTTCTCCGAGCCGACGCGCGACGTGACCGAACTCACGCTCTATGCCGAGGACCATCCGGGCCTCTTCTCGCGCTTCGCCGGCGCCTGTGCCATCCTCGGCATGAACATCGTCGATGCCAAGATCTTCACCACGCGAGACGGCATGGCGCTCGATACGCTCTGGGTGCAGGATCAGCACGGCGGTGCGATCGCCGAGGAGCGCCGCGTGCAGCGCCTCGAGGCGACGATCCGCAAGGTGCTTGCGGGCGAGGTGCTGCCGCCCGACCTCATCGCCCAGCGTTTCAAGGGCGAGAGCCGGGCCGAAGCCTTCCAGGTCGCCCCGCAGGTCTATATCGACAACAACGCCTCCGACGTCTACACCGTCATCGAGGTGAACGGGCTCGACCGGCCGGGCCTTCTCCACGCGCTCACCAGGGCGCTCTTCCACCTCGGGCTTACCATCGCGTCTGCTCATGTCGCGACCTATGGCGAGCGCGCGGTGGACGTTTTCTATGTGAAGGATGTGATCGGCCAAAAGGTGACGAACGCCAACAAGGAGAAGGCGATCGAGCGCCATCTCCTCGACGCGCTGGCCGATCCCGTCAACAGGGCGCGGCCCGCCGGCGCGCGCCGCCGCGATACGAAGGCCGCGGCCGTATGAAACGGATGGGGCGCTCCTCTCGATGAATCTCTTCCGCTCAGCCGCCACTGTCGGCGGCACGACGTTCCTCTCCCGCGTGCTCGGCTTCGTGCGCGACATGATGGTCGCCGCCGCCATCGGCACCGGGCCGATCGCCGATGCCTTCATCGTCGCCTTCCGCTTTCCCAACATGTTCCGCTCGATCTTCGCGGAAGGTGCGTTCAACTCGGCTTTCGTGCCGCTCTTCGCCAAGCGCCTCGAAGGCGAGGGCGAGGCGTCTGCCCGCCGCTTCGCGGAGGATGCGACGGCGGTGCTCCTCGCCGCGCTTCTTATCCTCACCATCGCCTTCGAGATCGCCATGCCCTGGCTCATGTGGCTTTTCGCGCCGGGCTTCGGCGACGATCCGCAGAAGCAGGCATGGGCGGTGCAGTTCACGCGGGTGTGCTTTCCCTATCTTCTCTTCATCTCGCTGACGGCCGTGCAGACGGCGGTTCTCAATTCGCTGGGCAGGTTCTTCGCCGGGGCCGCCGCGCCCGTCATGCTCAATGTGACGATGATCGGGGCGCTTCTGCTGGTGGTGCCCTTGTCGGAAAATCCCGGCCTCGCGCTTTCCTGGGGCGTCATGGTGGCGGGCATCATCCAGTTCGTCTGGCTCGCGATCTCCTGCCACCGGGCGGGCATGTCGCTGAGGCTGCGCCGCCCTCGCCTTACGCCCGAGGTGAAGCGGCTTCTCTCCCTCGGCGTGCCGGGGCTCATCTCGGGCGGGATCGGCCAGCTCAATCTCACCATCGGCACCATGATCGCCTCGCTGCAGGCGGGCGCCGTTTCCTGGCTCTATTACGCCGACCGCATCTATCAGTTCCCGCTCGGCATCATCGGCATCGCCATCGGCGTGGTGCTGCTGCCCGATCTGTCGCGGCGGCTGCGCGCGGGCGACGATGACGGCGCGCACCGAAGCCAGAACCGCGCCATCGAATATGCGATGCTGCTCACCGTGCCTGCGGCGGTGGCGCTCGCCGTCATCCCCTTCGATATCATCAAGGTGCTTTTCGAGCGCGGCCATTTCACCCGCGCCGACACCCATGCGACATCTCTCGCCCTGCTGATCTATGCGGTCGGCCTTCCCGCCTTCGTGCTCAACAAGGTCTTCTCGCCCGCCTTCTTCGCGCGCGAGGATACGAAGACGCCATTGCGTTTCGCCGCCGTCTCCATCGCGGTCAACATCGTCTCGAGCTTCATCCTCTTCCAGTTCTTCGCCTTTGCGGGCATCGCGGCGGGAACGACCATCGCCGCCTGGACCAACACCGCCCAGCTCGGCCTGAGGCTCTGGAAGCACGGCCATTTCGTGCCGGACGCGCAACTCCTGCAGCGCCTGCCGCTGACGCTTCTCGCATCGGCGGGCATGGGCGGCGTGCTCTATGCGGGCTCGCGTGCGCTCGCGCCCTGGTTCGATCTGCACTTCCTCGCCAGCGTTTCGGTTCTGGGCGCGCTCGTCGTCGGAGGTATCGCCGCCTACGCGATCTTCTGCCAGCTCACTGGCGCGGCGCGCTATGCCGACATCGTCCGCCCGCTGCGGCGCGGCTGAACGGGCGGCGGAAAAGATTGCGGCCCCGGCCATGTCCCTCGCCGGAGCCGCTGGGGTGGCGCGGAGCGGAAGAAGGAGACCCCGTCCGCGCCGGACCCGCGATCAGATCTTCAGGCCGAGCCTTTTCGCCACGCCCGCGCCATAGGCGGGATCGGCCTTCGCGAAATGGCCGATCTGGCGGCGCTGGATTTCTTCCGGCACGCTCGCCATTGCGCCCGCGATCGACGTCATCAGCGCGTCGCGCTGCTTGTCGTTCATCAGACGGAAGAGATCGCCCGCCTGTGTATAGTCGTCATTGCCCTCGCGGTGATCGTATCGGTCGGCATCGCCGGTAATCTTGAGCGGCGGCTCCTTGACGCTCGGGTCTTCCTTCGGTCCGCCGAAGGAGTTCGGCTCGTAATTCACGGCGCCGCCATAATTGCCGTCGAAGCGCATCGCCCCGTCGCGGTGATAGGTATGCACGGGGCAGCGCGGACGGTTGACCGGCAGCGCATCGGCATTGACGCCGACGCGGTAGCGATGCGCATCCGCATAGGAGAAGATGCGGAATTGCAGCATCTTGTCCGGGCTGTGGCCGATGCCGGGCACGACATTGGCGGGCGAGAATGTCGATTGCTCGACTTCCGCATGGTAGTTGTCCGGATTGCGGTTGAGCTCCATCTCGCCGACTTCGATGAGCGGAAAATCCTTGTGCGGCCAGACTTTCGTCAGGTCGAAGGGATTGTAGGGTGTCTTCTCCGCCTGAGCTTCGGTCATGACCTGCACACAGACGCGCCACTTCGGATGGTCGCCGCGCTCGATCGCCTCGTAGAGATCGCGCTGATGGCTCTCGCGATCCTCGCCGATGAGCTTCGCCGCTTCCGCGTCGGTGAGGTTCTCGATGCCCTGCATGGTCTTGAAGTGGAACTTCACCCAGTGCCGCTCGTTCTTCGCATTGATGAAGCTGTAGGTATGCGAGCCGAAGCCATGCATGTGGCGCAGCGTTTTGGGAATGCCGCGATCGGAAAAGAGGATCGTCACCTGGTGCAGGCTTTCAGGGCTCAGTGACCAGAAATCCCACATCGCGGTCGGATTGCGCATGTTGGTGCGCGGGTCGCGCTTCTGCGTACGGATGAAGTCGGAGAATTTGTAAGGATCGCGCACGAAGAAGACCGGCGTGTTGTTGCCGACCAGATCCCAGTTGCCTTCATCCGTATAGAACTTGAGCGCGAAGCCGCGCACGTCGCGCTCGGCATCCGCCGCGCCGCGCTCGCCCGCCACCGTCGAGAAACGCAGGAACATGGGCGTCTCCTTGCCTACGGCCGAGAAGATGCTCGCCTTGGTGTATTTCGTGATGTCCCTGGTCACGCGGAAGGTGCCGAAGGCCGCCGAGCCCTTGGCATGAACGACGCGCTCGGGAATGCGCTCGCGGTTGAAATGGGCGTGCTTTTCGAAAAGCTGCCAGTCCTGCACGAGGAGCGGCCCTCTGGGGCCTGCCGTCAGCGCATTCTGGTTGTCGGGAACGGGAATGCCTGCGGATGTCGTCAGCCGCGCCGGTTTGCCCTGCTGGTCGCTCATGGCGTCCTCCTTGTTTAGAATTACTATAAGGTAGGAACCCCCATCCCCGCTGTCAACCTAATTTAGAATCATTCTTAAATGCGGTGGCAATCCATGGCCTTGCGGGAAATCGCACCGTTCCGCTCCAGGGATTGCCCCGGGGGATTGCCAATGCGGACGCGCCGCCGCATAACCCATGCGCGCTTCAGCGCCATGCCAAAAGTGACGGATTTCGCAATGGACCAGCCGACAAACCGCGTTTTTTCGGGCGTTCAGCCCACCGGGAACCTGCATCTCGGGAACTATCTCGGAGCCATCCGCAATTTCGTCGGCCTCCAGGATACGCATGAGTGCATCTATTGCGTGGTCGACATGCATGCGATCACCGTCTGGCAGGACCCGAGGGAACTCGCCGCGAATACGCGCGAAGTCGCCGCCGCCTACATTGCCGCCGGCATAGACCCGAAGCGCCACATCATATTCAACCAGTCCAAGGTTCCGGCCCATGCCGAGCTTGCCTGGGTTCTGAATTGCGTCGCCCGCATCGGCTGGCTCAACCGCATGACCCAGTTCAAGGACAAGGCCGGCAAGGACCGGGAGAAGGCATCCGTCGGACTCTACGCCTATCCGGTGCTGATGGCAGCCGACATTCTGGTTTATCGCGCGACCCATGTGCCGGTCGGCGAGGATCAGAAGCAGCATCTGGAACTTGCTCGCGACGTCGCGCAGAAGTTCAACAACGACTTCGCGGAGACGGGCGGCACGGACTTCTTCCCCCTGCCCGAGCCCCTCATCATGGGCCCGGCCACGCGCGTCATGTCGCTGCGCGACGGCACGAAGAAGATGTCGAAATCCGACCCTTCGGATTATTCGCGCATCACCCTGAAGGATACGGCCGACGACATCGCCCTCAAGATCCGCAAGGCCCAGACCGATCCCGAGCCGCTGCCGGAGACGGAAGAGGGCCTCGCGGGCCGTCCGGGAGCCGACAATCTCGTCGGCATCTATGCGGCGCTCTCGGGACGGAGCAAGAACGACGTGCTCGCCGAATTCGGCGGCAAGCAGTTCAGCGTCTTCAAGCCCGCGCTCGCCGATCTCGCCGTCGCGAAACTTTCGCCCATTACCGGCGAAATGAAGCGCATGCTCGATCAGGATCGGAGCTATATTGACGAGGTGCTGGCGAGCGGCGCGGAGCGGGCGCATGCCATCGCCGATCCGATCTACAAGCGCGTGCGCGAGATCGTCGGCTTCATTTGAGGCGTGCGGACGAAATCGCGGGCTTGATCGCGCGGATCGAATGCCCATCTCTGCCGCTCGGGAAGCGATGAGCGTCAGGAGCCTGTCACCCATGCCCTTGCGAGGCGGCCATGTCATTCCGTGATAATGTGGATCGTATGCGCGATTGGGGCCGGGAAGCCTTCGACGGCCTGAGCGACGGTTTGCGCCGCCGCTGGATGTATCGCAAGGGCCTGTCGTTCGGCGGCGCCGATGCGGGCGCGAAAGGCGCTGGCGACAGCTTTCTCTCCCGGCTCGATCAGCCGGGCTGGGCGGGTATCGCAAAGCGCGCGTTCGTCGCGCTCGCCGTCGTCGTCCTTCTCTACTATCCCATCGGCATGCTGATGGTGAACCGGATCGACGACGATCCCGATTTCACGCCGACCGGCGCCAATGCGATCGGCGAAGGCGGCAGTCAGGCGGTCGCCATGATGGCGGCGCTGATCGACCGCGAGGTCGACGAGAATTCCTGGACCGCGAACGATCCCTTCTTCCAGCCGGGCGCGCTCCTCGACAACATGCCGAACTTCCAGACCGGCATCATGAGCGCGCTGGCGCGTTTCGCCTTCGAGATGACGGATCAGGTGGGCCGTTCGCGCGGGTCGAGCGAGGCCGACGCCGATCTCCAGAAGGCGGCGGGGTTGCTGCAATATCCGGGTGATGTCTGGATCTGGAATCCGACCGTCTCGCTCGCGCCGCGCGCAAGCTCGGAATCGCAATACCGTCAGGCGCGCCGGGCGCTCCTCAGCTACAATGCGCGCCTCGTCCGGGGCGAAGCGCCCTTCGAGCGGCGCTCCGACAATCTGATGGCGACGCTGGAGCGTTTCGCGAGCGACCTCGGCTCGCAATCGGCGGTGATCGACACGGAAGTGCGCGAACACTCGCATGATTTCATCGACAGCAATGCCGACGATGTCTTCTACAACACCAAGGGCAAGCTCTATGGCTATTACATGATCCTGAAGGGGCTCGGTCAGGACTTCGCGCCCGTCATCAAGGAACGCGGCCTGCAGAAGAACTGGGCGCAGATGCTCGATACCTTCCGCGAGGCCGCCGCCCTCTCGCCATGGGTCGTCGTCAACGGTCCGCCCGACAGCCAGCTCGCGCCGAGCCATCTCGCCGCGCAGGGCTTCTACCTGCTGCGCGCCCGCACGCAGCTTCGCGAAATCGCCAATGTGCTGCTGAAGTAGCGCCGAAGCCCTACGGGCGCTGCCTTGCCGCCCGGCGGCCGAAATGGCAGCATGCGCCCCATGAACGAGCCGAATGTGACCGGGCAGCAATCTTCGACGAAGCGCCGCAAATTCCTCGTGGTCGCCGACGGCACGCCCGAATCCGCAATCGCGATCCATTTCGCGAGCCTGCGCGCCCGGCACACCAACGGCATCGTCACGCTCTTCACCGCCATCGATCCCGGCGAGACGGCGCAGCAATGGCTCGGCGTGCAGAAGATCATGCGCGAGGAAGCGCGCGCCGAGGCCGAGAGCCTGCTCCACAAGCTCGCCGCCCAGGTGAATGAATATGCGGGCATCATGCCCGAACTTGTCATCCGCGAAGGCAGGCTCGCCGACGAGCTGGTGAAATTCATCGAGGACGACAAGAGCGTCGCCATCCTCGTTCTCGCCTCCGGCACCGGAAGCGACGGCCCCGGTCCGCTTGTCTCGACGCTCGCCGGCAAGGGCTTCCCGATCCCCGTGACGGTGGTGCCGGGCTCCCTCTCCGAAGAGGCGGTTCGGGAGCTTGCTTGATTCTGCGGCTCCGGCGGTCCATCTATAGCCCGGACCGGACCACGCCGCGGCAGGGCAAGCCCCTGATGCCATAAGGGTATTGCAACATGTTCATTCAGACCGAAGCGACGCCGAATCCGGCGACACTCAAGTTCATTCCCGGCCGCGAGGTCATGGGCGATGGCCGCGCCGCCGATTTCCCCGATGCGGAAGGCGCTCGCCGCTCGCCGCTCGCCATGCGGCTTTTCGCGGTCGATGGCGTCGCCGCCGTCTTCTTCGGTGCGGACTTCATCACCGTGACCAAGAGCGCGGGCGAATGGCAGCATTTGAAGCCCGCCCTTCTCGCCGCGATCATGGAGCATTTCACGGGCGGCGCGCCGATCCTCTTCGACGACACGCTGGAGGATGTCCACGCCGCGCATGAGGGCGAGGACGCCGAGATCGTGCGCGAGATCAAGGAAGTGCTCGATACGCGCATCCGCCCTGCGGTCGCGCAGGATGGCGGCGACATCACCTTTCAGGGCTATGAGGCGGGCATCGTCTATCTCAACATGCAAGGCTCCTGCGCGGGCTGCCCCTCCTCCACCGTCACGCTGAAGCGCGGCGTCGAGAACACGCTCAGGCACTACGTTCCCGAAGTGAAGGAAGTGCGCGCCGTCTGACCGATTGTTGCTCCGGGCGCGCATCACTGTTGCCGGGCACGGGGCTGGCAACGGCGCGCCGGGGCGCTATCTTCGGCGCACCCGCCTTTCACCATCAGCCCGTTCATCCGCCAGGAGAGAGAGTTTTCATGAGCCGCATCTTGAGCGACGAAGCGCTCGACATCATTTTCCGCACCGCCCGCACGCAGAATGCCTGGACGGACGAGCCGGTTTCGGACGAAACGCTGCACAAGCTCTACGAACTGATGAAATGGGGCCCGACCAGCGCCAACTGTTCGCCCGCCCGCATCGTTTTCGTGAAGTCGAAAGAGGCCAAGGAAAAGCTCGCGCCGGCGCTTTCGGCGGGCAATCTGGCAAAGACCATGGCCGCGCCCGTGACCGCCATCGTCGGCTACGATGTCGAGTTCTACGAGCGGCTGGACTATCTCTTCCCCCACGATCTGACGGCGAAGACATGGTTCAACTGGTCGAAGGAATGGGCCGAACAGACCGCGTTTCGCAACGGCTCGCTGCAGGGCGCCTATATGATGATCGCGGCCCGCTCCCTCGGCCTCGATTGCGGACCCATGTCCGGTTTCGATATGAAGAAGGTCGATGAAGCCTTTTTCGCGGGCACGACCGTCAAGTCGAACTTCCTCTGCAATCTCGGCCATGGCGATCCGAAGGGCGTATTCCCGCGCAGCCCGCGCCTTCCCTTCGACGACGCCTGCAAGATCGTCTGATCACGGAGCAGAAGCTGACCATCCTCGCCTTCGATACCGCGCAAGGGGCTCTCTCCGCCGCCATTCTAGGCGAGGAGGGCGATGTCCTTGCCCATCGCTTCGAGGCGCGGACGCGCGGCCATGCCGAGGCGCTGATGCCGCTGGTGGAGGCGGTTCTTGCCGATGCGGGGCTCGGTCTCGAGGCGATCGCCGCGCTCGCGGTGACCGTCGGGCCGGGAACCTTCACGGGGCTCAGGGTCGGCCTTGCGGCGGCGCGCGGCATCGCGCTTGCCCGCGCGCTCCCGCTTGTCGGCGTGACGACGCTCGAGGCGGTCGCGGCGCCGGTCGAGGCGCGGCCGGGTGAAACGGTCGCCGCCGCTTTCGATGCCCGCCGCGACGAGATCTACCTTCAGGCCTTCGATGCCGCCCATGCGCCGCTCTCCGACCCCATGCTCGTCGCGCTGGAGGATGCGGCCGCCCATGTGCCGGGCACGGCCGTCGTCATCGCCGGCACCGGCGCGGAGCTTCTCGCCGCGGAGCTGAAGGCGCGGGGTCTTGCCGCCCGCATCGCCCCGGCGGCGCCCCAGCCTGATGCGCTCTGGGTCGCCCGCATCGCGCGAGCGCGACTTGCCGCCCATGGGCCCGATCGTTTCCGCGCGCCGCCCGCCCCGCTCTATCTCCGGGCGCCGGATGCCAAGCTCCCGGGCGGTCGCGATCCGGCCCCCGATCCGGCTGAAGGGGACGCAAGGTCATGACGGATCTTTCCATCGTGCCTGCCGAAGCGGGCGCGGCGGAAAGCCTCGCGGCGCTCCATCGCGCCTCGTTCGACGAGCCCTGGGATGCGCCCTCCATCGCCGCCATTCTCGCCATGCCGGGCAGTTTCGCGCTCCTGGCGGTGCCGGACACGGACGGCGCCCGGAGCGCGTCGCCGGCCGGCTTCGTCCTGCTGCGTATCGCCGCCGACGAGGCGGAAATCCTGACCATCGCCGTCGATCCCGCCCTGAGGCGCGCGGGCGTCGGCCGTCGGCTTGTCGAGGCCGCGGCGGCGCTGGCGCTCGCCCATGGCGCCTCCGCCCTCTTTCTCGAAGTGGCCGAGGACAATGCCCCGGCCCTCGCTCTCTACGAGGGCGCGGGCTTCCGCACCGTCGGCACCCGGCCGGGCTATTACCGCCGCGCGGGCGGGGCGGTTTCGGCCCTCACCATGCGCCTCGATCTGGCCGGTTTCAGGCCACAGGGGGCGGGCGCATAGCGCGGCGCCCGGCGGCGCTGGGTCCCGAGGTCGCAAAACTGTTATATTTCAGGTGCTTAGTATGCTATGAGGTGGGGCAGAGCGATTTGCCGCTTTCGTGACAAGACCACCCCTCAGAGCTATGATGACGGCAATGACGACGAACGACACCGCGACCGACAAGGCTCAGGCGCCATCCGCAGATGCGGAACGCATAGAAAACCTGTGCGTCGAAAAAGGCATGCGCATGACCGACCAGCGCCGCGTCATTGCGCGCGTGCTTTCCGTGGCCCATGACCACCCGGACGTGGAGGAGGTCTATCGCCGCGCTTCCAGGGTCGACAGCAAGATCTCGATCGCCACGGTCTATCGCACCGTGCGCCTTTTCGAGGAGGCCGGGATTCTGGAGCGGCACGATTTCCGCGACGGCCGCTCGCGCTACGAGCAGGTGACGGACGATCATCACGACCACCTGATCGACCTTTCGACCGGCAAGGTGATCGAGTTTCACAATGACGAGATCGAGCGTCTGCAGAAGGTCATCGCCCGCGAGCTTGGTTTCGATCTTGTCGATCATCGGCTGGAGCTTTATGGCGTTCCCCTCGACAGGGACAAGACCTCCGGGCCGAACGAGAACCGCAAGAAGGAATAGCCGGCGCTTGGGACCGACGGTGGCGTCGGCGTGAGGGACGGTCAACAGGAGATGCTCATGGGTCGCTTGCGCGCGAGCTTCCTACTCACCGGCTTCATTCTGTCCGCCCTGCTGCTGATGCCGGTTCAGGCCGTCGCCCTGAAATTCGGCCTTCCGCTGGCGAAGCGCCTGCCGAACCGCTATCACCGCTTCCTCTGCAAGCTGGTTGGCATCCGCGTCGTCACGCGGGGCGAGCCCTATGCGGGCGGCGCCTGCCTCATCGCGGCCAATCACACCTCCTGGCTCGACATTCCCGTCATGGCCTCGTTGCAGCCGAGTTCCTTCGTCGCCAAGAGCGAGGTTGCGGGCTGGCCCTTTTTCGGCACGCTCGCCCGGCTTCAGGAGACGGTCTTTGTCGAGCGCGAGCGGCGCACCCGCACGGCGGAATCGCGCAACGCCATCCATTCGCGTATCGCCGCCGGCGACCGTCTGGTGCTTTTTCCGGAAGGCACATCGAGCGACGGCAATCGCGTGCTCCCCTTCAAGAGCGCGCTGATGAGCGTCGCCCAGCTCACCATCGTCAATGGCGATGAAGACCGCGAGGACGATCTCGTGGTGCAGCCCGTCTCGGTCGCCTATGTGAAGCTTCACGGCCTGCCCATGGGCCGCCAGTTCCGCCCCTTCTTCGCCTGGTATGGCGACATGGAGCTTTTTCCCCATCTCTGGGAGGCGTTCTCGCTCGGGCCCATCGATGTCGTGGTCGAGTATCACAAGCCTGTGACGATCCGCGAAATTGGCAACCGGAAGGCGCTTGCCCTTTATTGCGAGGAGGCCTGCCGCCGCGGCGTTTCGCGGGCGCTTGTGGGCCGGTGGGACGCGGAGGAAGAAGCCGGCCGCATCGAGCCCTCTCGCCCGGCCGATGTGTCCATGCCCCGCGCCGCCACGCAGTAAATGGGTGCGTTGTCGCAAGGCCGCCTGATAGAGTGCAGTGAGAAGCAGACACCGGCCGGACGGCGGCCGGTCACGCGCAGGAGACGAGCTCTAACCTTGTATGAGAAGAAGACCGCGTATCCCGAATTTCAGCGCCGCGATCCGGCGGAACGGCGGGTTCGATGAGTGAACGGACCCCCTCCGCAGGAACCGCGCCGGAGCCATCGAGCCCGGAACCGTCCGCGTCGCAGAAGAAAATCTTCATCAAGACCTATGGCTGTCAGATGAACGTCTACGATTCCGCCCGCATGGCGGACGTCATGGCGCCTGAGGGCTATGTGGAAACCGCCTCCCCGGAAGACGCCGATCTCGTCATCCTGAATACCTGCCATATCCGCGAAAAGGCGGCGGAGAAGGTCTATTCCGAGCTTGGGCGGCTGCGCGAGCTGAAGGCGGAAAAGGCCGTGCGCGGCGAGGGCCTCGTCATCGGCGTCGCGGGCTGCGTCGCGCAGGCCGAGGGCGATGAGATGCGCCGGCGTGCGCCGGTCGTCGACATCATCGTCGGGCCCCAGACCTATCACCGCCTGCCCGATCTCGTCGCCCGCAGCGGCAATGGCGGCCCTGCGCTCGTCGAGACGGAATTCCCCGCCGAGGACAAGTTCGAGAGCCTGCCCGCGCCGGAAAGACGCAAGACCGTGGCGCGCGGGCCCACCGCCTTCCTCACCATTCAGGAAGGTTGCGACAAGTTCTGCACCTTCTGCGTCGTCCCCTATACGCGCGGCGCGGAATTCTCGCGTCCCGTCTCCCGCATCGCCGATGAGGCGCGCGCGCTCGTCGAGGCGGGCGTCCGCGAGATCACCCTTCTCGGCCAGAACGTCAACGCCTATCACGGCGAGGATGCTTCAGGCCGCTCTTCCTCGCTCGGCGCGCTGGTGCGCGAGCTTGCCGCGATCGACGGGCTCGACCGCATCCGCTACACGACGAGCCATCCGCGCGACATGGACGACGAGCTGATCTCCGCCCATGGCGAGATCGGCAAGCTCATGCCCTATCTGCATCTGCCGGTGCAATCGGGCTCCGATGCGATCCTCGACCAGATGAACCGTCAGCATACGGCGGAATTCTATCTGCGGATCGTCGAGCGCATCCGCGCCGCCCGCCCCGACATCGCGCTTTCCTCCGATTTCATCGTCGGCTTTCCCGGCGAGACGGAAGCCGATTTCGAGGCGACGCTCGCGCTCATCCGCGAGGTGCGCTACGCGCAGGCCTATTCGTTCAAATACAGCCCCCGCCCCGGCACGCCCGCTGCGACCCGCGACGGACAGCTCCCCGAGGAGGTGAAGACCGAGCGCCTCCACCGCCTTCAGGCGCTGCTCTCCGAGCAGTCCGAGGCCTTCAACAAATCGCTCGCAGGCAAGCGCCTGCCCGTGCTCTTCGACAGGCGGGGCCGTGCGCCCGGTCAGCTCGTTGGCCGCAGCCCCTATCTTCAGCCCGTTCATCTCGACGGCGTGTCCGCGGACCTTTTCGGACAGATCGCCGATGTCGTGATCGAGGAAGGTTTGGCAAACAGTCTCCGTGGCCGCCTGGCAACAAGCGAGGCGGCTCCTGCCTGATGGAAAGGCCGGCCTTGTGGAAAGGCCCGCCTGGTGGAAAGGAAAGGGTGCAGTTGGGCGCAGCGAGCGGGATGAAGGCGTTCGGCGGTTCGAGGCGTGGTTCGGGGCGCGACCTTGCTCTGGGCCGGAATGACGGTGGGGGCGGCGGCGCCCCGGCGGACGGGGAGAGCCTCGTCATCGCCTTCGACGACAACAGGCTGTTGACGGAGCTTTTCGGAGAGCATGACCGCAATCTGGCCCGCATCGAGCAGAGCCTCGGCGTTCTCGCCAGTTCGCGCGGCAACAAGCTCGTCATCACCGGCGCGCCCGAGGCGCGCGCCCAGGCCGATCGCGTCCTTCGCGATCTCTATCAGCGATTGAAATCGGGCCTCGAAGTCGGGGCCGGCGAGGTCGATGGAGCCATTCGCATGTCGCAGGTTCCCGGAGGCGGCAAGGAACAGGGCGCGGCCGCTGCCCGCCAGATCCACACCAAGCGGCGGCTGATCAGCCCGCGCTCGCCGGCGCAGGCCGCCTATATCGACGCGCTGATGAGGCACGAGCTTGTCTTCGGCATCGGCCCCGCGGGCACGGGCAAGACCTATCTCGCCGTCGCCGTCGCCGTGCAGATGCTGCTCCAGAAGCGCGTCGATCGCATCATTCTCTCGCGCCCGGCCGTCGAGGCGGGCGAGCGGCTCGGCTTTCTCCCCGGCGATCTCAAGGAAAAGATCGACCCCTATCTCCGCCCGCTCTATGACGCGCTCTACGACACGCTTCCCGGCGAGCAGGTGATGCGCGAGCTCGAATCGGGCGAGATCGAGGTGGCGCCGCTCGCCTTCATGCGCGGCCGCACGCTCGCCAATTCCTTCGTCATTCTCGACGAGGCGCAGAACACGACGCCCGTGCAGATGAAGATGTTCCTGACCCGCCTCGGCGAGAACAGCCGCATGGCGATCACCGGCGACCCCTCGCAGATCGACCTGCCGCTAGGCGCGAAATCCGGCTTGCGGGATGCGCTGGAAACCCTGGCCGATGTCGAGGGTATCGCCACCGTCCGCTTCTCCGAGGCCGACGTCGTGCGCCACCCCCTCGTGACACGCGTGGTTAAGGCCTATAATGCCCGCGAGCGCGGGCTTCTCGACGCGCGTGGAGAGGATAAGGAATGACGCGCTCTTCGGTCCGCGCGCATCGTGCGCAGGACAGTCAGAGCCCCGTTTCCGGGCTCGAAATCGATATTCTGCGCGAAACCGGCGACTGGCCGGCCCCGGCGGAAGGCTGGGTTCGCCGGGCTGCCGAGCATGCCTATGTCGTCGCCGGCCCCTCGCAGGAGGCCGAGCTTTGCATCGTGCTCGCCGATGACGCCTTCGTGCGGAACCTCAACAGGACCTATCGCGGCATCGACAAGCCGACCAATGTGCTCTCCTTCCCGATGAGCGCCATGCCGGTCGCGGCGGGCGGCGAGCCCATGTGGGCGGGCGAGGGGCAGATGCTGCTTCTCGGCGATGTCGTGCTCGCGCAGGAAACGATTGCGCGCGAGGCGGCGGAGCAGGCCAAGAGCTTCGGCGACCACCTGTCGCACCTGGTGGTGCATGGCATCCTTCATCTCCTCGGGCACGATCACGAGGAAGATGCCGAGGCCGAGGAGATGGAAGCGCTCGAGCGCGACATTCTCGAAGACCTCGGCATCGCAGACCCTTACGCAGCGGAGCGCGCGCGCGGAGATGTCTGAAACGAAAGAACCTCCACAATCGGGCTCCAGAGCGAGCCTCGCCCAGCGTCTCCTTGCAACGTGGCGGCGCATGGCGGGCGCGCCCGCGGCGAGCGATCCGAGCCTGCGCGAAAGTCTCGAGGAAGCGCTGGAGAGCCGGGACGAGACGGGCCGCGCGCTCATGCCCGAAGAGCGCCACATGCTCGTCAACCTCCTGAGCTTCGGCAATCTGAGGGTCGATGACGTCATGGTGCCGCGCGCCGATGTCGTCGCCGTCGAGGAAGGCGACTCGCTGGAGGAGGTGCTTCGCATCTATCGCGAGGAAACCCATTCGCGCATGCCGATCTACCGCGAGACGCTCGACGATCCGATCGGCATGATCCACATCAAGGATGTCGTCGATTATCTGGCGCCGCTCGCCGAAGGCGGCGCGGGCGCGCAGATGAAGCCCTTTTCGCTGAAAGACATCAGGCGCGACGTTCTCTTCGTGCCGCCTTCCATGCCCGCGCTCGACCTTCTGGTGAAGATGCAGGCGACGCACATCCATCTCGCACTCGTCATCGACGAATATGGTGGCACGGACGGTCTCGTTTCGATCGAGGATCTCGTGGAAGAGATCGTAGGTGACATCGAGGACGAGCACGATATCGACGAGGGGCCCGCGCTTGCGCGGCGCGACGACGGAACGATCGACGCCGATGCGCGCGTGCCGATCGAGGATCTCGAGGCCATGATCGGCGCGACGCTTGTCGACGAGGAAAGCGAGGACGACATCGAGACGCTGGGCGGCCTCGTCTTCTCGCTGGTAGGCCGCATTCCCGTTCGTGGCGAACTCATCAAGCATCCGCTCGGTCTGGAATTCGAGGTGAAGGACGCGGACCCGCGCCGCATCAAGAAGCTGCGGATCCACCACGCGCCTCTCCCCGACGCGGCCGAGCCGCAGGAGGCGCAGGACGCGCCGGATCGGGCGGCGGGCTGACGGATGTTTCTCGATCGCGGGCTTCTGGCCACTCATTCCCTCATTGGCCGGCTGGCGCAGGGCGTTGCCGCGCTCAAGGGCTGGCGACGCCTCGTCGCCGCCTTTCTTGCCGGTGCCCTGAGCGTTCTCGCCCTGCCGCCGATCCAATTCCTCCCCATCTTCTTCGTCACCATTCCGCTTCTCGTCTGGCTGATCGACGGCACGGGCTTGGAAGAAAGGCTTTTCGCGCGCGAGGTTGCGAAGGCTGACCGCCGCCGCGCGCTGCGCGATGTCGCTTTCGTCGGCTGGTGTTTCGGCTTCGGCTATTTCCTCTTCGGCCTTTACTGGATCGGCTATGCCTTCATGGTCGAGGCGGAAAAATTCGCGGTCTTCATGCCATTCGCGGTCACGCTGCTGCCTGCGGGGCTTGCGTTCTTCCCGGCCGTGGCCGTGGCGCTGGCGCGCCTCTTCTGGTTCGCCGGCTATGCCCGCATCGCGACGCTTGCGATCTCATGGACCGCGCTCGAATGGCTGCGCGGCCACATCTTCACAGGGTTCCCCTGGAACCTTTTCGGCGAAGGTTTCGCCTCATCCCCGGCCCTGATGCAATGGGCGGCGCTTTTCGGCGCCTATGGGCTTTCCTTCATCGCCATTCTCATCATGGGCGCGCCCGCGGCGCTCGATCCGCGCATGCGCGAAGAGGGCCTTGATGCATCGCGCGCGCCTGCTTCAGTTCGCCCGGTCCTGCTTCCGCTCCTGGTCGGCCTGCTCTCGCTCTCGCTTCTCTGGGCGGGCGGGCGTTTCCGCCTTGCCGCCGCGCCCGAGCCCGCCACGCCCGCCGACGGCATCATGCTTCGGATCGTGCAGCCGAATATTCCGCAGACGGAGAAATGGAAGCCGGAGCGCCGCATCGCCGTTCTCGGCGAATTCCTGCGCATGAGCGCCGAGCCCACGCCCGACGCGCCGGAAGGGCTCGGCCCCCGTTCGGTCGTCATCTGGCCTGAATCGGCGCTGGCGATCTTTCTTGCCCGCGAGCCTTATGTGCTCTCGGCCATTTCGCGGATGCTGCCCAGGGGCGCGCTGCTCATCGCCGGCAGCGTGCGCGGCGAGCCCGCGCCCGACGGCCCGCCCGATACGCTCCGACATTTCTACAACAGCCTCTATGCGGTGAATTCCGACGGCCGCATCATCGCCACCTATGACAAGTTCCACCTCGTGCCCTTCGGCGAATATCTGCCCTATCGCCAGTGGCTGTCGCGGATCGGCCTGAGGAAGCTCACCCAGCTTCAGGGCAGTTTCGACACCGGGCCCGGCCCGCAGACGCTCGCGCTTCCCGGCCTGCCGCCGGTGAGCCCTCTCATCTGCTACGAGATCATCTTCGCCGACGGGGTCGTCGAACGGGGCGAGCGGCCCGGCTGGATCGTCAATGTCACGAACGACGCCTGGTTCGGCACATCGAGCGGGCCCTATCAGCATCTCTCGCAGGTCAGGCTTCGCGCCGTCGAGCAGGGGCTGCCCGTCGCGCGCGCGGCCAATACGGGCATTTCCGCGGTCATCGATCCCTATGGGCGGATCGTCGCCGAAAGGGCGCTCAACACGGCCGGTGTGATCGATGCGCGGCTGCCGGCGGCCCTCGCGCCGACGCCCTATGCGCGCTTTGGCGACTGGCTCCCGGCCCTGCTTCTCGCCGTCGCGGCCGGGCTCGTCGGCTGGAGCCGCCGGGTCGCGGGGCTGCGGTCGCTCCCGGCTGAATGAAACTCTTGCAGCCGGTGCCGACTGGGGGTTGTATTCTGATGCCGCGAAGCCGGTAAGGGTTGCAAGGATGCGGAGCCTGCCATGGTTTTCGCGGGCATCGGGGTGAGCTGTCGCCATGTGCGGGTGGCAGGGGGCATGAGGTTCAGACTAAGGCCGCCTTTTCCCGCTGGAACGGCCAAAACGAGGTTCAGCCGTGCCGAGAAAAACTCCCGATCCGATCGACGTTCATGTGGGCGGCCGCGTGCGCATGCGGCGCATGCTGGTCGGCATGAGCCAGGAAAAGCTCGGCGAAGGGCTCGGACTGACCTTCCAGCAGATCCAGAAATACGAGAAGGGCGCCAATCGCATCGGCGCGAGCAGGCTTTACCAGATCGGCCGCGTTCTCGGCGTGCCGGTCGAATTCTTCTATGAAGGGGTGCAGATCGAAGCCGCTTCGGAGGATGGCGGCTTCGCCGAGGCGGAGCCCGCCAATTTCGACCTCGACATGCTCTCGACCTCGGAAGGCATCCAGCTCAACAGCGCCTTCTTCGCCATCCGCGATCCGAAGGTGAGGAAACGCATCCTCGATCTCGTGAAGGCGCTGGGCGAGGCGGAGGGCCGGGAGGCGTCCGGAACGCCGGGCGAAGTCCGTCGCGAGGGCGGCGAAAGCGCGGGCGGCGCCGACGGCGCCGATTAGCCGCGCCCGGCGATCTGGCGGTTGACGGGAGTTGACCCCGCCGCCGTTCCTTGCAAAAACCGTCTGCGTTGCGACCGGGCCCCGCCCGTTCCGCTTGCCGTCGAGAGTTCATCCATCCGTCATTTCCTCATAAAGGGGTACGAGAATTGGCACGGTCTAACTACCTGTTCACCAGCGAATCCGTCTCCGAGGGACATCCGGACAAGGTCTGCGACCGCATCTCGGACTCCGTGCTCGATCTCTACCTCTCGGCCGACCCCTATGCGCGCGTCGCCTGCGAAACGCTGACCACGACGAACAAGATCGTGCTGGCCGGCGAGATCCGCGGTCCCGCCTCCATCACCAGGGAGAAGATCGAGGAAACGGCGCGCGAGGCCGTGAAGGCGATCGGCTATGAGCAGGCCGGCTTCCACTGGAAGAACGCTGATGTGGAAGTGCTGCTCCACGCCCAGTCGGCCGACATCGCCCAGGGCGTCGATGCCAGCGGCAACAAGGATGAAGGCGCGGGCGACCAGGGCATCATGTTCGGCTATGCCTGCACCGAGACGGACGTTCTCATGCCGGCGCCGCTCATCTATTCGCATCGCATCCTGAAGCGCATGGCCGAAGACCGCCATTCCGGCAAGCGCCCCGAATTCGAGCCGGACGCCAAGAGCCAGGTGACGCTGCGCTACGAGGGCGGAAAGCCCGTGGGCGTCACCTCGGTCGTCGTTTCGACCCAGCACAAGGAAGGCGTCTCGCAGCAGGAGCTGCGCGAGCTGGTGCGCGCCTATGTGAAGGAAGTTCTGCCCGAGGGCTGGTTCCCGCCGGAAGACGAGTTCTACGTCAACCCCACCGGCAAGTTCGTCATCGGCGGACCGGACGGCGATGCGGGCCTCACCGGCCGCAAGATCATCGTCGACACCTATGGCGGCGCGGCGCCCCATGGCGGCGGCGCCTTCTCGGGCAAGGACCCGACGAAGGTGGACCGCTCGGCCGCCTATGCCGCGCGCTATGTGGCGAAGAACATCGTTGCGGCGGGCTTCGCGGATCGCGCGACGATCCAGCTCGCCTATGCGATCGGCGTCTCGAAGCCGCTCTCGATCTATGTCGATCTGCACGGCACCGGCAAGGTCGACGAGGCCGCCGTCGAGGCCGCGATCCCGCGCGTCATCGACCTCTCGCCGCGCGGCATCCGCGAGCATCTCCAGCTCAACCGGCCGATCTATGCGCGCACGTCTGCCTATGGCCATTTCGGCCGCGCGCCGGAAGCCGATGGCGGCTTCTCATGGGAGAAGACCGACCTCGCGGAAAAGCTCAAGGCGGAGATCCGCTGAAGCGTGAGCGCTGAAGACAAAGCCCGGCGCCGCCGCCATGTCTATGGCCGCGTCCATGGCAAGACACTGAGATCCCGTCAGGCGAATTTGATGGAGACCCTTTATCCAAGGGTCTCCATTTCGCTTGAGCCCGAGGCCATCGACCCCGCCGCGCTCTTTTCAGCGCGTGTGGACGAGGTCTGGCTCGAGATCGGCTTCGGCGGGGGCGAGCATCTCGCCTGGCAGGCCGCGCGCAATCCTCACATCGGCATCATCGGCTGCGAACCTTTCATCAACGGGATCGCGAAGCTCGTCTCCGAGATCGACGAGCAGGGCCTCGCCAATGTGCGCATTCATGGCGACGATGCGCGCTTCTTGCTGGAGAAGCTGACGCCCGGCTCGATTTCGCGCATTTTTCTTCTCTACCCCGATCCCTGGCCGAAAAAGCGCCATAACAAGCGCCGTTTCGTGAATGCGGAGACACTGGCGCTCCTCGCCCGCGCCCTGAAGGAAGGCGGCGAATTGCGGATCGCAAGCGACATCCCCGATTACGTCGCCTGGATGCTCGCCCATATCCGCCGCCACAATCTTGCGGGCGAAAGCCGTTTCGAATGGCTGGCCGAAAGTCCCGCCGACTGGCGGGAGCGGCCCGAAGACTGGCTGCGGACACGCTATGAGGCAAAGGCCGTCCGCGAAGGCCGGACGCCCGCCTATCTGCGCTTTCGGCGCGAACGGGCGGCAGGCACTTGCGAAAAGCCGCATAAAAGCGCTATATAGGCGCCAGGTTAGCTAAGACGCTTCTCACATAGCGAAGATCATCCTCGATCTTCGAACTAAGCGAGTGGGTTGTCTCCGGAAACGGGGGCCCGCTTTTTTTGTTTCTGGAGAGCGGTTTCATCGAAGAGGTTTCATTGGCGGGTCTGAAGGCGGATGAAGGGATGACGGCTGCGGCGGCGGCTTCGAAGGCTGAGGCGCCGGACACGCATCTCCCGGACACGCATCTCATTGCCGCGGCCGGACAGCCGAGGCGGATCTTCGACCTGGTCAATGCCTCCGTCGAGGCGGCCGGCTTTGAGATCGTGCGCGTGCGTTTCGGTCTTCACGACGGGCGCACGCTGCAGATCATGGCCGAGCGGCCCGACGGCACGATAACGGTCGCCGATTGCGAGGAGCTGTCCAGGCTTCTCTCCGCCCTTCTCGACGTCGAGGACCCGATCCCCGGCGAATACAATCTCGAGATTTCCTCACCCGGGATCGACCGGGCGCTGACGCGGCCCAAGGATTTCGTCCGCTGGGCCGGTTTCGAGGCGAAGCTCGAACTCAGCGAGCCCATCGACGGCAGAAAGCGTTTTCGCGGCATTCTGCACGGCTTCGAGGATGGTGAGGTTCTGATCGAGCACGAGATCGAAGGTTTCGCGGAGCCGCAGGTCATCGGCCTGCCGTTCCGCCTTGTGGGTGAGGCGAAGCTCGTCATGAACGACGACCTCATCAATGAAAGTTTGAAGCGACAGGACCGCAAGGGTCCGACCGACGGAGAATAGACATGGCAGTCAGCGCCAACCGGCTCGAATTGTTGCAGATCGCGGATGCAGTCGCGCGCGAGAAGTCGATCGATCGCGAGGTGGTCATCGAGGCGATGGCCGAGGCTATCCAGAAGGCGGCCCGCTCGCGCTACGGCGCGGAGAACGAGATCCGCGCCCGCATCAATCCCCAGACCGGCGAGATCAGGCTCGTGCGCCTTCTCGAAGTGGTGGACGAGGTCGAGAACGACGCCGTCCAGATCGACCTCCGGGACGCGCAGCGCCGCAATCCGGCCGCCCAACTCGGCGATCTGATCGAGGACGAGCTTCCGCCCGTCGATTTCGGCCGCATCGCCGCGCAGACGGCCAAGCAGGTCATCGTGCAGAAGGTGCGCGACGCCGAGCGCGAGCGCCAGTATGACGAATATCGCGACCGCATCGGCGAGATCGTCCACGGCATCGTCAAGCGCGTCGAATATGGCAACGTCATCGTCGATCTCGGCCGTGGCGAAGCGATCGTGCGCCGCGACGAGCTGCTGCCGCGCGAAACCTTCCGCAATGGCGACCGCGTCCGTGCCTATATCTACGATGTGCGCCGCGAGCAGCGCGGGCCGCAGATCTTCCTCTCGCGCACCCATCCCCAGTTCATGGCCAAGCTCTTCGGCCAGGAAGTGCCGGAAATCTACGACGGCATCATCGAGATCAAGGCGGTTGCCCGCGATCCAGGCTCGCGCGCCAAGATCGCCGTGCTCTCGAACGACAGCTCCATCGACCCCGTCGGCGCCTGCGTCGGCATGAGGGGCGCGCGCGTGCAGGCCGTGGTGAGCGAGCTGCAGGGCGAGAAGATCGACATCATTCAGTGGTCGCCCGACCATGCGACCTTCATCGTCAATGCGCTGGCGCCGGCCGAAGTCGTCAAGGTCGTGCTCGATGAAGACACGAAGCGTATTGAAGTTGTGGTCCCGGATGACCAACTATCCCTTGCGATCGGCCGCCGCGGGCAGAATGTGCGGCTCGCCTCGCAGCTCACCGGCTGGGACATCGATATTCTGACCGAAGCCGAGGAAAGCGAGCGCCGTCAGGCCGAGTTCCAGAGCCGCAGCGTGCTCTTTGCCGATGCGCTCGATGTGGACGAGGTCATCGCCCAGCTTCTGGCCTCCGAAGGTTTCTCCTCGATCGAGGAAGTGGCTTACGTGCCGCTCGACGAAATCGCCGAGATCGAAGGCTTTGACGAAGAGACGGCACAGGAAATCCAGAGCCGCGCTCTCGATTATATCGACCGGCAGAACGCCGAATATGACGAGAAGCGCAAGGAGCTCGGCGTCGAAGACGCGGTGGGCGAGATCGAGGGCGTTACGCCCCGCATGCTCGTCGCCTTCGGCGAGAACGACATCAAGACCGTCGAGGATCTCGCCGGTTGCGCGACCGACGATCTGACCGGCTGGAACGAGACGGTCAATGGCGAGCGCAAGCATCAGAAGGGCGTTCTGGAGGATTTCGACCTCGGCCCCGACGAAGCGAACATGCTGATCATGCGCGCGCGTCTCGCCGCCGGCTGGATCACGGATGAGGATCTGAACGCGCGGGACGTTGCGGCGGACGAAGGGGTGGACAACCCCGAGGACGAGAACGAGATCGAGCAGGACGCGCAGGCCTGACGAGGTCATGAGTACGGAGGCTGAAGCGGCGGGCAGGCAGGCGGAAGAGCGCCGCTGCATCGTGACCGGCGAGACGGGGCCGAAGGAAGGTCTCATCCGTTTCGTGATCGGTCCGCAGGCGAGCCCCGTTCCCGATCTCGGCGAGCGTTTGCCGGGCCGGGGCATCTGGGTTTCCGCCCGGCGCGAGGCGGTCGAAACGGCGATCCGCAAGGGCCTTTTTTCGAGGGCCGCGCGGATGAAGGTCGAGGCGTCCGAAGCGCTCGCCGATGAGGTGGAGCGGCTTCTGGCGAAGCGGGCGATGGAAGCCCTGGGGTTGGCCCGCAAGGCGGGTTGCCTCATCCTCGGCTTCGAGAAGGTAATGGCGGCGATCGGCAAGGGTGAAGTCGCCCTTTTGATCGAGGCCCGGGACGGCTCCGAAGATGGCGCCCGCAAGCTCGCGGGAGCCTTGAAGGCAAGGGATCAGAGCGGCGGAAAACACGCCACGCCGATCCTGAGCCCGCTCTGGACGGCCGAAATGGGTTTGGCATTGGGTCGCGCAAATGTGGTACATGCAGCCCTGACCCAAGGCAGCATGAAGAATAAGGTCTTGGCGGACCTCGCCAGGCTGGAAAGTTATGGGCGCAAGGAGCGCCCTGCGGAGCGCAGTTCCGGGTAAGTACCGGCAACGGTGGGATTGCATCCGATCAAAGCGAGAGATGTAGGACAGGCATGAACGACTCGGCGGATTCGAGTGAACGCAAACTGAAAGCTTCGGGCGGCAAGACGCTGAGCCTGAATCGGACGGTCGAGTCTGGCCATGTGCGCCAGAACTTCTCCCATGGCCGGTCGAAATCGGTTGTCGTCGAGAAGAAGAAGAAGCGCACGATCAATCCGGGCGCTGCTGCCGCTGCCGCGCGCGCCGAGCATGTGGAAGAGCCCGCGGCGCCCGCCGCCGCTGCTCCGGCCCAGGCTCCGGCTGTCGCACCCGCAGCGGCCCCCGCCCCCGCCCCCGCCCCTCAGGCGGCCGCGCCTGCGCCCGCTGCGGAGAAACCCGCCGCTGTCGCCGCAGCTCCTGCTGCAGCCGCGCCGAAGCCCGCAAGCCCTGCCCGCGCCGAGGCGCCTGCCGCGCCTGCGCCCGCCGCTCGCGCCGAGGCTCCGCGTGCCGCTGGTGCGCGTCCCGCCGCTGGCGGCCGTGCTGCCGGCAAGCCCGCGCCGCGCCCCGCCGAGCGCGCGCGTTCCGGCGTCGTGCTGCGGACGCTGACCGAGGAAGAGAAGAATGCCCGCGCCCAGGCGCTCGATCTTGCGCGTTCGCGCGAGGGCGAGGAGCGCCGCCGCGCCGAGGAAGATGCTCGCCGCCGCGCCGAGGAAGATGCTCGCCGCAAGCGCGAGCGCGAAGAGGCAGCCGCCCGCGAGGCCGAGGAGGCCGCGCGCCGCGAGAGCGAGGAAGCTTCGCGCCGCCGTGCTGCGGAAGAAGCCAAGCGCCGCCTCGACGAGGAAGCCCGCACGACCGGCACGCCGCGCGGCGCCGCGCTGTTGCAGGAAGAAGTCGCCGACGAGGAGGACAAGCCGAAGCGCGCTCACGGCGCTCCGGGTGTCGCGCCCAAGGTTCCGGCCACGCGTCGCAACGAGCCCAAGCGCCGCACCGGCAAGCTCACCATCACCAAGGCTTTTGATGACGATGGCGATCGCCAGCGCTCGCTCGCCTCGATGCGCCGCCGCGTCGAACGCGAGAAGAAGAGGCTCGCGGGAATTCACGACGCGCCGCAGAAGGTCGTTCGCGAAGTCGTCATTCCCGAGGTCATCACCATTCAGGAACTCGCGAACCGCATGGCGGAGCGCGCGGTCGACGTGATCAAGATCCTCATGAAGCAGGGGATCATGCACAAGATCACGGATGTGATCGACAGCGACACGGCGCAGCTCGTGGCCGAAGAACTCGGCCACACGGTGAAGCGCGTCGCCGAATCCGACGTCGAAGAAGGCCTTGTCGGCGAGGACGATCCGGAGAGCGCGAAGAAGCCGCGCGCGCCCGTCGTCACCGTCATGGGCCATGTCGACCACGGCAAGACCTCGCTTCTCGACGCGCTTCGCAAGACCGCCGTTGCGGCGGGCGAGGCTGGCGGCATCACGCAGCATATCGGCGCCTATCAGGTCGATATGGGCTCGGGGGCGAAGATCACCTTCCTCGATACGCCCGGCCACGCCGCCTTCACCGCCATGCGCGCCCGCGGCGCCAAGGTGACGGATATCGTCGTGCTCGTCGTCGCAGCCGATGACGGCGTCATGCCGCAGACGGTCGAGGCGATCAGCCACGCCAAGGCGGCCGGCGTGCCGATCATCGTCGCCATCAACAAGATGGACAAGCCCGAGGCCGATCCGGCCCGGGTGAAGAACGAGCTTCTCCAGCATGAAGTCGTGGTCGAGGATTTCGGCGGCGAAACGCTCGCTGTGCCGATTTCGGCCAAGACCCGCATGGGCCTCGACAAGCTCGAGGAAGCCATTCTGCTTCAGGCGGAAATTCTCGACCTCAGGGCCAATCCGGATCGCGCCGCCGAAGGCATCATCGTCGAGGCGAAGCTCGATCGCGGCCGCGGCCCCGTGGGCACGGTTCTGATCGAGCGCGGCACGCTCCATGTCGGCGACATCATCGTCGCGGGCACCGAATGGGGCCGCGTGCGCGCGCTCATCAATGATCGCGGCGAGAACGTTGAAAGCGCCGGTCCGTCGGTTCCGGTCGAGGTGCTCGGCCTTGGCGGCGCGCCGGAAGCGGGCGACGTGCTCTCCGTCGTCGAGAGCGAGGCCCGCGCGCGCGAAGTCACCGAATACCGCGAGCGCGTCCAGCGCGAGAAGCGCACGGGCGGCGGCGTTCGCACCTCGCTCGACCAGATGCTCTCGCAGCTCAAGGAGCAGAACAAGAAAGAGCTGCCGATCGTCGTCAAGGCGGACGTGCAGGGCTCGGCCGAAGCGATCGTGCAGGCGCTCGAGAAGCTCGGCACCGACGAAGTCACCGCGCGTGTCATTTCGGCAGGCGTCGGCGGCGTGACGGAAAGCGACATCACGCTCGCCATCGCGTCGGGTGCGCCGGTCATCGGCTTCAACGTCCGCGCCAACACGCAGGCCCGCGATGCCGCGCGCCATGCAGGCATCGAGATCCGCTACTACTCGGTGATCTACGACCTCGTCGATGACATCAAGGCGGCGATGTCCGGCCTGCTCTCGCCCGAGCTTCGCGAAACCTTCCTCGGCAACGCGCAGATCCTCGAAGTGTTCAACATTTCCAAGGTCGGCAAGGTCGCCGGCTGCCGCGTGACCGAAGGCGTCGTGCGTCGCGGCGCCAGCGTGCGTCTCATCCGCGACAACGTCGTGGTCCATGAGGGCAAGCTGTCGACGCTGAAGCGCTTCAAGGACGAAGTGAAGGAAGTGCAGTCCGGTCAGGAATGCGGCATGGCTTTCGAGGCCTATCAGGACATGCGTGCCGGCGACATCATCGAGTGCTTCGAGGTCGAGGTGATCAAGCGCACCCTCGCCTGACGGGGGAGCGCGCGCAGCAAATGCGGTGCCGTTCCGGGAAGCCCCCGGGACGGCCTCTGGTTCCACCGGCGTATCTGACGGACTGAACGGCCGCCATGCACAGAAAATCCCGATCGAAACCAGGTCACCGCGAGACGCGCGGGCCGAGCCAGCGCCAGTTGCGCGCGGGCGAGCTTGTGCGCCGTGCGCTGGCCGAGATCATCGCGCGCGGCGACATTCAGGACCCGGAGCTTTCGGGCCGCGTCATCACCGTGTCGGAAGTGCGCGTGAGCCCCGATCTTCGCCATGCGGCCTGCTTCGTCGCGCCGCTCGGCGGCGGCGATGCGGCGGCGCTCGCAAGGGCGCTCACCCGCGTCAAGGCCTATCTGCGCGGTCAGCTCGCCCATGAGGTCACATTCAAGTTCATGCCCGATCTGACCTTCGAGCCCGACACCTCCTTCGACCGGGCCGAGGCGGTCGACCGGCTCCTTCATTCGCCGGCCGTCTCGCGCGATCTCGACCGGGACGAGAGCGGCGAGACGGAAGCGGACGAGGACTGATCTCCATGTCCCGGCGCAAGAAGGGCGAGGCGATCTCGGGCTGGGTCGTCGTCGACAAGCCCCTTGGCCTCACCTCGACCGATGTCGTCTCCCGCGTCCGCCGCCTCTTCAATGCGCAGAAGGCGGGCCATGCCGGCACGCTCGATCCGCTGGCGACGGGGGTGCTGCCCGTGGCGCTCGGCGAGGCGACGAAGACCGTTCCCTTCATGCTCGACGCCTCGAAGC